>Ga0123352_10006039_pt1 | contig 18438 bp, 8 predicted proteins | sample TergutLab28metaG_FD_89700 | JGI IMG/M metagenome (GOLD analysis project Ga0123352, IMG submission 89700) | Labiotermes labralis P1 segment gut microbial communities from Petit-Saut dam, French Guiana - Lab288 P1 | ecosystem: Host-associated > Arthropoda: Insects > Digestive system > Gut ... | reverse complement strand
GTTCCATAGACAACCTGATGATGGCCAACACAGGCCGAAACATGTAGTTGTTTTCCATCACATTCATTAAATACACCTCAGTGATTAAGTTGTGTTTGACTACATACCTTCTCCGAGTTTCACACACACAACGGGGATGACACACTTCCTAGATACTTTCCCATAAGAAGGTTATTAGAACGTATTCCGTTATACGCAATATGTAACAAGGGTGTTTATGTGCGATCTCAAAATTGCAAAAAACTAACGTTAGCTTCGTCATATATGTATTTGTGTCCGTCCGTCCGCATGGAATAAATCGGCTCTCACTGGATGGGTTTTTTAAAATGAAATTCGGTACTTGAATAATTTTCGAATATCCGTCCAGAAAATTCAAGTTTCATTAAAATCTGACAAGAATAACGAGTACTTTACATGAATACCTATGTGCATTCTTCTTAGAATGAGAAATGCTTCATAAGGAAGTTGCAGAGAAAATAAAAACACACATTTTGTATAAAATGATATTTTTTCGAAAGTCGTGTCGTTAATGAGATAATGTGGAAAACTATGACACAGCCAGACAAGACAAAAATGACAATATAACACGGCGCATGGGCTTTGCGTGCTGGATAACTAAGGTTACAGACACACACTCAGAATATGTAGCCTCTTATTTCTTGCTTTTCCACGGCAACAAGGTTTTGGGGCCGCGCTTCACTCTTACATTGACACACTGCTAGTTTTTAGTTTCCACGTCGTCGAGTGTTCCAATTAGGGTCTTCTGAGTTGTGACGTCATGTAGTTTTGTACAATCATACCAATCAGACTATACGGCGTCATATTAAGACGCGAGGTTCATTGTGTAACAGAGTTTTGTGAGTGCAAACAAATTCGTTTTAACTGGATCTAAATGTTTGATAAAACAGAGTGCGATTGAACCCCCCTGCAACGTAAAAGAAATGTAATTCAGCTACGTCTTTAACACACCAACAAGATAAAATGTAATTAAAATGTATATATGTAACAAAAAAGCAATTAATTTTACCTTGTTAAATAAATGTACCTAGAAGTTAAAACAGCTGTGCCTCTGGGAACTGCAACTAATCTAGTCGCTAGAAACAAATTAAAAATAGTGAAGATTAACCTAAAATTAGGACATGAAAACTATAGTAACATAGAGTTCACAATAAATTGTACGAAATGAGTAACACAAAGAACCTAATTATGCCTACAGAACTCTATGAATTCACACTTTACGTTACCAGAGCGGTACCTATGAAAACCGCTCTGTTTCGCAAGGTGAAGCTGAGCATTCAAGAAGAATTTTACCAGAATTTTGGAGGAACTTTCTGCCCCCAACATCTACAATGCAAATGGAAGTTTCACTATCTGCGATGAGCTCTTCTTACGATTCGCAACTTGGATGTCTCTTCGATACCTTAAGAATCTTATCAAACGGAGGGCATGTGTAATTTATTAGGACCGGTGGGAAGGTGGTAAGTCGATGTGGACGGCTTTGCTCACCGATAACACGCAAAATACTCCTTTCTGAATCTTAACAACAATGAGCTTCAACTCTAGTAGTGCTGATCAAATGTTTTGCACATGACACTACAAGTAACATCGTGGCAAATTATTAAGAATATACTGTAAGGTTAGTGCACACATAGAGACGGTGGCAGATACCAACCTCTGTCTTATTACTCTTAAATGCCCCCTCCATACCGCATGACCACTGTAACAGAATACTGGTCATGTACTGTCGCCTCATCCATTTTCAGTTCTAGTGTCATTTCTCACAAATGTGTGATTGGTCAGGCAACGAAAGAAGGTCTTCGGTCACTGGCTGACCAATTCTCTTTGTAGGTCATACGTAATTTTTATAAATTAAAAGAAAAAAAGTTTTCTGTGGAAAAAACGTCCGCACAAGGTAAAGCTGAAAAGAATCGTACATATGGTTTTGGTTTAAAGGTCGGTTCATAAATCTATCACAGCGAAATGTGGAATCCTGACAGCGAAATTTCCAAATGGTGTGGTTCCTTGCAACGAATGACATAAATATCACGACTGGAGGAAAAGACGTGAAATTCATCAGGTTAAGAGGTCCCCCCCCCAATTTTGATTGTAGTGACACCTGCAGAGATGAATAACTGTGCCCCCCTCCCCATCCTGTACGTTAAATCACATTCTGAGGGTTTCTTTGTTTGCATATTAACGGGTTGTATGTCTGGGATCCGAAACTAGTCCAGTGTTTCGTTACAATGGGTTACCTGAAACAGAGCCGCGTCTTGAGGGGCAAATATCTCTCCAAAATTTTCTTATACTTAAGAACAGATTTTGACTCCTAAGTTAGAGAGGAGCAAATAATAAAATAAACCCCAGATTGAAGGGACGCAGAATATGGGCATCTGAGTCATCCATTTATACAGAAAGAGAGGAACTGTCAATGTTGCCTTCCCCAAACCCACTCTTATTAGTCAGGTTACGCATATGCCCTGAAATGTCGGTAAATATCTACCAAAGAACATGGAATCGCAATGTAGAATACCCACTCCCTTGAAGACTTCTAAAGGTTAAGTATCTCCTCATCGTAGCACATTTGTAATGTTCTGCCTCTCCAAGTCAAGGTCATTGTACTGCCGCTAAGTAGTGGTGGCACTGAACTGCACCTGGGAGCCCATTTGTTCAACCCTACTGACTATGCGCTGTGGGTGTTCGAAAAACGGGCGCTGAGGGAGATTTGGAATTAAGAAAAAATGGTAACAAGAGGCTGAAAAAACTTCACAGAGACGAGCTTCATGGTTTGTCACCAAATAATGATCGGTGTATCAAATTTAGGAAGATGAGGTGGGCGGAGCACGTGTGGTGCTTGGGGAGAAAAGGAATACATAATGGATTTTGGTGGGCAAACTGAAGAAAAAAACCACTTCGAAGAACAAGATGTAGATGGGATTTTAAAACTTAAATACATTTTAAAGAAATAGTTTTGGAAGGCCATTGATTTATGCGTCTCAGATTACGGACAAGTGACAGGATTTTGTGAAACAGGCAATGAACTTTCCGACTGCACAGAGTGCGTGAATGTCGTTCACAAATTCTTAGCATTTCAAATACACGAGTCCTAGGAGCTATCACTTAGTTAATTTGTTGGTTTGTAACAACACCCCCCCCCCCTAGTTGCGGATTTTTTTTAGCCATGATCACTCCACATCAAGTCTAGATTCCTTCAGCCTACGTGACATAGAATCTGTGGGTACAAATCCCACATATCCATATAATAAATTCCATCTTCATCCCCGCCACTTCGGAGACACATACTATCATTTGTAGCAAATTCCTTAGTATGACCACATCGAAGCTATAAGCCAAGAGGTCAATCAGTTAGTGCAAACACAATCACATTACATTTTTGTGGTTTCCGTGTCGTACCCCAGCGATATGTTTCGTACGCATGAGTGGGTGGATGGATCAAGGAAACAAGCCTGCGCCCTAAGATACATTTTTGGTTTGGTTGTTTGATTCAAATGTCAATTAGTTCTTATGCGGTTGTATCGCATGGTGTTAAACCAACTTCACAATCACTGCCCTCGTTTCAGCGCCACGAACGATTTAAATAGTTTGATGATGGTACACAGTCAATCAGAAAGGTCTAAAATACCTGCCAGTTTACTGCCGTGGCGATTTCTTAAAAAAAAAATCTGTACGTGTTCTTCGCAATTTATTACTTTAAAACTTGTAAAACGTAATTCAAAAACTGTCTCTAAATCGTCTCTCAAAATGACGTTTCTTTAAAATAATGCACCAACCCTCAACGAAGTGCGTAAATCAAGTATACTGACAGTAACTTCCTGATTGCGAATAAAAGGACGCATTATTACGATCTGACAAATGTTAAAACAAATTTCTTTTATTTTAAAGTGTTTTCGGTTTGCTTACCCATCACACATCACACATCACACATCACACATCACACATCACACATCACACATCACACATCACACATCACACATCACACATCACACATCACACATCACACATCCTGCTACGCGAATATTTATGCTTTCTAAACGAGCATTTTTAAAATATTACACCTGATTTATTTTCGAATACGAGTCTGGAACCTTAAATCTTTTGCCAAAAAATAAAATGTGACAATTTATGTAAACCAGAATTTATTACTGAAATTTATGCGTTCAAACCCAGATTTCTCTTTCCTACACAGAAGTGACTAGAATAATTTATGGCCCAATAAAAGGCGACAGAATGACGATTTGGATGAATAAAATGAGTTACTGCCCTAAGAATTGTACTGCTTTGCTGAAAATGGGTTTCCTAGTATTTTGAGCAAACGTACTGATTTTTCAATGAATCTACATTCATCATTAAGTGCAATATTTACTCCAGGTTTTGTCTTCTTGATGCCATTGCGCTAATGTGGGTTTCGTCTTGATTGATCTGGCTCAGAATAGAGGCTAGTGTTGAGGTGCTATGGACAAGGTAATGAATCTTCATTTTCCATAAAACACGGGTAACGCTGACAAGCTGGGGACCTATTATTTTGTCAAAGGGAAATATGCTCCATGGAGTTAATTAGGTGCCACTGTCCATATTGATCCTCCATATCCTGCATTGTCAATTCTTTCTGAGTCTAAATTCTCACCAAGAGAGTCTTAAGTAGGAGGGACGTGAAACAAGAGCAAGGTCTTCGCCATTACGGACACAGAGTATGCACATATCAGTATACACATATCCGTACGCATATACCAGTATGCATATATCAGTATCTTCAGCAGAAACACAAATACCATTTCCAGGAAATGAGCGGCTTAAAACTGAGCTCTTCTTCACGTGACGCTTTTATTAATTTTTGTGAGGTGTACAAATTGTGAAGCTGCTCTTTACGCAATTATTTGCAGTCCCCAATTATTCCTTTTCGTCAGGTCAGAATATTTCTCTCAGCACTGTATCACAGATCGCCCACGACTTCGCCTGTCCTTGGCGTGACCGGCCATTTCACACATCCACACAAAACATCAGACAGGATTGCAGTTTTAATCATCTATTTACTGACTAAATAAATATAAAATTTCTTTAAGGCGGATCGCGTCGAGATTTTCTATTGTTGTTCACCGACTGGTCAGAAAAACATGCTGCACACATCTCGTAGGAATAATTGAAGAAACTTTTTCCGAAACGTCTGTCACCACCAACAAGAATTTGTTGCGCCACGACTTAAGAAATTTCACTCGAAACCTTACCTTCAAATTAATAAAATTCTCTTGAGTAAAATTATCATGTCACAAAAACTCAGTAGCTGAAACCAGTTGAGAAACGCAGCAATACTGAACTCTAGGCTGCCTAGATAACGTGACAAAGATAAAACATTCTATAAAGCATATTCTGTGAGGAAAACTACGGACAGTGCCAAGATTTTATGTGAAAACCAAAGTTGATTATTTTGACCAATGTACAACAGCATGGAAATGACAAAAATAATAACCCTTATTAATTTTGCTACCAGTACATAGATTCTGCATTTATGATGCAGCAAAATTAAAATGGCATTGTGTCTTGTATAATTTGCTGTTAATAATCCGTGAACTTTCGGCAGAGAACTCGGGAGAGTGGCTGTGGTGGAGATGGTATCACACGCTTTTAGGGTCTCTAGGTGACTGCAGGAATGCAATTAAATCGCGCCACCACATTCTCGGAATTTGAAGCGGACAGCCTCAATCCACGATGTCTGCTACTTCCCCAGTCCACCTAAAATTATTATTGTTAGATTTGAGGTTTGCGCGGAGGTGACAAGCAAGTTTGTTGTCTTCTGCCATATGACACCGTGTATTTCCATCGACGTTTCAGCCGATCCTCTGGCCTCCTCCATTTATCTGGACAGAAAACATAAAATTGCTTACGTTTTGCAGAAAATATCAAGAATTTGCAGTCCAAATTGTTATTGTGAAATTCAACCGCCTTCCCCAAATTAATTCTCCATCTTCGCAGTTCAAAAACAACCATTAGCTGACAGGAGCTGAAGAAAGACCAAGACAAAACATTGCAAAACAACAAGTCAACTGCAGCTCGACATTGGGCATGGTATAATGCAAAGTGTTGTCTAGTTTAACTAGACAATGGACCGATAACAGTTTAATCTTGCGACTGATTTGAAGACAAATTAATGGAATAAATTTACTTTTATTTATTACGATATTTTCGTTTGCGAAAATATTTGTTATTCAACGCAAATGTGTCGTATAACGATCGCTACTTGCATTAGACAGAAGAAATCACCTTACGCAGTAACAAGAAGAAAAATTTGCAGAAATTTATTGTCTCACACGCAACAAAAAAGGGGCTGACAAACTGAGAAAGTGTAACTTAAAATTAGTAGAACACTAACGTTTTTTCGATAACTGATACAATAAGAAGTTCGTGCATCCATACAAATACAGCCTAAAAGTTTAGATTCTGCCGTAACTCTGTCTAAAATAATAACTAACTAATTAACTAACTCCATGGGGCACAGTCCTTCTTGAGAACATAAGAGGCCCTCAGCCTGTCAAGAAATTTCCAGCATTTTACAAATCCCGGCGGTTCTTTACCGCAATTAAAAGCTCATGCCACCTGTCCCTATCCTGAGCCACAACAATAAAGTCCATGCCTCTCTATCCAACTTCTTGAATATCAATTTTAATATTATCATCCCAATTATGCCTAGATCTTCAAGTGTTCTCTTTCCACGAGGTCTCCTCACCAAAACCCTCTACGCAACTTTCCGTTCCCCGATACGTGCCACACGATCCACCCTTCTCATTCTGATTTGATCACCCGAATAATATTTAGTGAGGTGTAAAAAACGTGAAGCTCCTCGTTATGTATTCTTCTCCACTCCCCTGTTTCCCTGCCCCCTTCAGGTGTCTCCATGTAATAAGTCATTTTTGCTCTTAGGAGACTGTACACCGCGATATTCAAGACAACACTTTTGTCTCTCTTCCTGATTTTATGTACAACCTGATTTCTGGAAAGAACGACATGAACTCCAAACGTTCGAAAACACGATCCCCAGAAATTATTTGGAATAAATTAGGGAGGCATCCTTGCTTATGTTTATTTAATGATGCTATTGAATATTTCAGATAATATAGCGTCATGTGTTAAGAACACCAATGAATAATGAAGTTGGCAGTACGAGGGGGTGTTGATACGTCCTTAGACCGACCTACTTCCCGATGTCGTAGGACAGAATCGACAGTGTCGTTTGAAAGAGGGGACTGTTCATGTGTCGAATTGCAAGTCCTTTCTTGTTACAGAGGCTGAAACGAAGCATGTCAGACGACGCGCACGATTTCAACAACATGGAGAAGCGAACTGTCATAAAGTTTCTTTTTTCTGCAAGGCAAGGTGCCGAAGGAAATTCACGCTATTCTAACATAAACATTAGGGGAACATACACCACCGTATGCCACCGTCAAAAACTGGGTGGCCCGGTTCAAACGTGGTGATTTTTCCACCTGTGATGCGCCTCGTCCTGGACGACTCAAAACAGTGATCACCCCGGATATTATTGATCAAATTCACGAGCTAATCTTGGAAGACCGCCAGATTTTGGCTAAATCAATAGCTGAGCAACTGGGCATCTCACGTGAGCGGGTTGGGTCCATCATTCCTGAAGATTTGGACATGCGGAAGCTCTCCGCGAAGTGGGTGCCGAAATGCCTGAACGCGGTTCAAAAACGTCAAAGGTGCCAGTCATCTGAGCAACTTTTGGATTTTATTTCGGCGCGATCCAAATGACTTGTCGCGATTGGTGGCCATGGACCAAACTTGGTTATTTCATTATGACTCGGAGACAAAGCAACAATCAATGGAGAGGCGGCATAGCGGCTCACACTGCCCCCAAAAAATTCCGAATGCAAAAAACCGCTGGAAAAGTTCTCGCCTCGATTTTTTGGGATCAAGACGGCATCTTTCTCATTGATTATCTTCCAAAGGGCCAAACTATCAACGCGGAGTATTACTGATCTCTGGTGGTGCAATTGAAGGACATTTAGAAGGAAAAACGCCCACGCCGCAGGAAGGTCACCAAGGGGGTCTTGTTCTTGCACGACAATGTCCCGGCTCACCGGGCACTTGCAACCCAGAAAAAACTTGCCTACCTGGGCTTCCAGTGTCTTGATCACACACCCTGTTCTCCGGATCTGGCCACTTCGGGCTACGGCCTGTTCCCTGGACTGAACAAAAAATTGAAATGTCGCCATTTTTCGTCCGACGCGGAGGCCATTGCTGCCGCGGAGACCTGGTTGGACGAACAAACTTCTGAATTTTTTTTTAGTGACTTGCATAAGTTAGAGCAACGGGCTAAGTAGTGTATTGAGCTTCGTGGGGAGTATGTTGAATAAATCCCATGTTTGGTCGCTGTAGCTTGTTTCCTTCCTGGTCCGACTAAGGACTTATCAGCACGCCCTCTTATATGGCAGGCAGCTGTCCTAATATAACAGGAAGTACTCTCCGATATACAGAGTGGCACGAATGTCCTTAACACGAGCTCTCTGATGTTAGACACTGAGTGTCAAGTGAAAGCCACACTGTGCATGTGGCGACAGTGAGGAAAGCCACTAAAAACTTCGTGATGAATAGCCGGTCAAAGGGCTGAGATCTGAAAACAGGACCTCTACAGCATTAAGCAGAGATGCTAATCAACCAGACACTAGTTTCGGTACAAGGAGAGCAGCGAGTGAACATTATCGCTAGAGAAGTATGTTGTGGTTTACACACTGTAGGCATTTGAAACATACGCATCATTAGATGCGACTGGAAGAGACTGTGGCCAGAACGGAGTTGACATAAATTATATACAGATATTTGGTACGGTGCATCTTTGGGAAGGCAACTTTTAAGACCGAAAAAATAGGACGATTTTTAAGGGAGCTGGCATAGTCGCGCAAAGCGCCTGTCCCTTCATCATGTCCGTCCGTCCGTCTAATCACAGCTGCCGCTTGGAGAATTTAATTGTGTTTGTCTTTGTATTTGTAGTCTTGTTCTCACCACCCTGAAAATGGTCTCATGAGTGGCCGAACATGTTGGTTATTACTGTTTAATAAAATTACACCAATACCTCCAAATGCATTTTTTAGCTTTTTTTAAATTATACTTCTAATTAATGTAACATGGAACATATGAAACTAATTTACGTTAGGTCCGACATGGGCAGTTGTATAACAATCTGTCGAGAAAATCCAAATATGGTTAAAAATCGTACAAAATATTGGGCACTTTACATAACGGTCCAAGTGCCTTTTACTGTTTCCGGCGATTTTTAATGGCCATACAAGCGCTGTCTTCGGTAAAATGGAATCAGATTCTTTGGGCAGCCGAAGAGAAACAATTACACGCAAAGGCGCCACGTTGTTGCGTTATACATCATTTCCTACCTTCTATATAAGTATCTATACGATACGTGATGGGGAAATGGGGGATGGTGTTAACTGGTTCAGGTTTCGTGTTAGTTGTATTGAATCTTCTGGTTTTTCTCTTAAGAGAAAAAGTGAAGTCAACTAATTGGTTCAGGTTTCGTGTCAGCTGAGTTGAATTTTCATGTATTTCTTTTAAGAGATAAAGTGAAGTAAATTGCAGCTAATGCTGTAAACAAATCTTTCTTACAAAGCGTCAGGAAAGACGGGACATGAATAAATAAATAAATAAATCTCTCCGGTTTTTTAAACAGCTGTCGCCATCTTCCGGAAACCAAACGCCATTCCTCTCTGTTTCTCCATTGATCTGGTTCTAAATTTCTTGTTGTCATGACTTCTTGTACTCCTTCCATCCACGTTTTTCTTGGACGTCCTCTTTTCCTTCTCTCCAAAGGTATCCAATCCATAATTAATTTTGGTATTCTCTCCTTTGGCAGCCTTTTGACGTGGCCTCGGAAATCAGACGGAAATAAATAAATAAACGAATCTCTTCACTAACTCTAGTATAACCGAAGTATGAACTTGGATAACTCAGACAGTTAGGCACGTATATTTCACTGAGGAACTTTGGGTTCAATCCCATATAGATTCAGGTTAGAAATTCATTGTGCAGTAAGTGGCACTGGAGCAAGTTTCTTCGGACTTCCCGCTCACAACTATAATTCCGCTATTTTTTCACATCACCTCTCACAGTGTGCGATAGCTTTGGCGGTGGGGTTGTTTCGTTAGATTTTGGGTGCACTAACTATTCACTGGCGCTGGTATGATTTAAATAACGAGACGATTCGTCTGGCACCAACGTTTTTTAACGCTTTGCCGCATGGGATTGCTCTGTTAGGTGCAGGACCGCGACAGCTGACATATGATTATATCGCTCATTGAATGCAATACTGGCACATCTCAGAAATTTCCATTTGTAGTTTATACAACGATTGAGCTAAAAAATATAAGAAATACATCCGACAATACCGGCACACTTCTTATTCAAAACATACTCTGCTAGATGCCATTATTTTCGGATGTAGATAGTATACTTTTGAAGTCAATCGTTTAATAACTCCAAAGGGGCAATTTTTGGATTGTGCAACTATTGCATTCAGTGAGCGATACGATTACGATATCTTAATGGGAAATTGAGGAATGTTTAACCATGAACACATTTCCCTTGTCTGTGCAGCTGCCTAATTTAGCTCTTTAGAATATCTAATGTTATAATGCTTTCGTTGTTTTAGCTCTTTAAAGTGCCGCATTGACAGACATATTTATTCCACAAACCGTCGTGCACAACACAGCGATTTCCAAGGCTACTAGTTTCGGCCTACCTACAGGCCATCATCAGACCCATGCTTTATTTAGGAAATATGGAAAAAACATACAATCGTCCAAAAACTTGGGAAAGGGGTCTCAACCCCTTAACATAATCACAACAAAACCATTAAACAGTGTAAAATTTAGATGGATAAACAACTGTATATTAAAACAACAAGAATATTATTAAATAAAGATGTAGGTAGCGTAAAATGTTTTTTTTTGGTGCAAAGTGCACACCGCACCCCCGTTCTGTAGCGGCGTCACTGACAATGTATGTTCACACAAGCCAAGGTTGTAGTGAAGTCCAGTGTGTTCTGATGTGGAGACTCACCGCGTATTCCTGCAGTAAAATTTTTCTCTTTCTCTTCTATATGTCAGGAATTTGCTGGTGGTTTGTGCACGGAGGTTATAACGCACCTGCGAGGCTGTTCTGCGGGGAAGTTTTGTTTTATCAGTATTCAAAGGGTAAGATGTGTCTAGCGGGTGTGCACCACAGAAAAGAACGGGAAATTTTTTACTACAGGAATACGTGGTGTTTACCCACATCGGAACACATTAGGGTTCCCTAGAGAAATGGATCGTCTGAACTTACATTGGCAGATATACCGCTGCAAACGGGGGTTGTGGTGTACACTTTAAAAAAGCTTACATCTCTTATTGAATAAGAGCCTTGTTTTTTAATATAGAGTCGGTTTACAGTCTATTTTTCACAGTGTTTTAATAGTTTTTAAAATTATGTTAAGGGGAAGACATCTAATTCCCAAGTTTATGGACGAATGTATAGTTTTACTTCTAAATAATGCATAGGTCTGATGATGACCTGTTGGTAGGCCGAAACTAGTTACCTTGGAAATCGCTGTGTTGTGCATTACGGTTTGTGGAATAAATATGTCTATTGATAGGAGCACAATGGGATATATCACTTAGAGATTAGGGCACTGACATTTGTCCGCGTTTCGACTACTCCGGCAGGTCCATAAGGCAACATAGGTAGAAACACCTTATCTGTAAGTGAACGGAATTCCAGCCATGCATCTAAACATCTGAGACAGGATGTCCACAAGAGTCCTATTCGTATTTGTAAAAAAATCTTTATTACGCGATAACCATAAGAGGTATAAATATTGGCTTTTGTAAATTTTTCCCCAAATCAAAATCTTTATATACGCCTTATTCCACTTCAAAAGGAAGCCCCCTAGTGGTTTTAATTACATCAAGCCCATAAACCAGTTCTATCCAATGACAGGTCAACATTCCGTTCGTAACACTTTGGATTGCTTCCATTATCCTTGCACGCATGTATTCACTGTCGTCTAGAAAATTTCTGGAAACAATCCCTCACACATCCTTAGGGATGGAATATCAGGGGAGATTAGGGTCAGGAGACTGATTGGTCTGTCGCCTGATATTTATCTCAAGAGTACCAGTGCTGTAATGTGATTTGAAATTAAGAAAAAATTAAATACCTGAATGAAAAGGTACACTTTCTTACGCAAATACCAAGTTCTGCTACAAATATGGCCAAGCTTATTTCAACTCTCTTCATCAGCGGTGCTCAACATTTTTAGCGACACAGTTTCAATAGAATGGTAACATTTTAATAAAATATTGTAAATAAGCCTAAATTAAGCACTTTTGTTATCGCAAATTTTTACCGAGATATATATTTTAATGGTAGTACTGAATTTTAATGATATTTTGCGGTAACTTTCATGTCACGTTGCTTCAGAAGCTATGCGGTCCTTCGACTGCACATGACCCACATGCACACGTGCCCAACCTTTCTTCCTCTCCCTCTCATTCGCCCCCAGAGTGTGAGTTTGGGGTTATGCCGTTCAGCGATCGACCTACCCTAACAATTTTAGTATATAATCGGGGTAAATCCGCGTTTTGGAAGGCCACGTTTCTCGTGACACATCCAACAGATACCCGCGACACACCGGTATGTCGCAACACACAGTTCGAGCATCGCTGCCCTAAACAGCAAATATTTTGAAGACATGAAAGAAAGACGGAAAAGTTGAAAATGTGAAGACGTAAATAATTGAGGACTACAATAAATATATCGGAGAAGTGGACATGGCAGATCAAATTATGAACTGTTACGCATGCTGCAGTAAACCCCTGAAATGGGCTGAGGGGTTTACGTCAAATTTGTAACAACGGCTGCCATAAAGAGTTTCACATTTTTCAAAAAATAAACTACAAATCAAAATTAAAATTGCTAGGATTTTGCCTTGAACGACTCAAGAACTAAGGATAAAACGACAGTGTACAAATCAATTGTATAAACAACTAACCAGATGCAACAATAACAATTTATTGGTAATTTCAATCAGCTAAACATGCTTCGGGCGACAATTTCGCCCATCCTCAGGAGCACTAGACTGTGTTTACAGCTTGCGGTATAATGCACCGAAGAAGCTGCCTGCTGGTGACTCCTACATGTTTTGGCCATATATCGTGGTCATATTCAGGGAGTTACAAGCTTAGTTGACGTGTCAGAGAGCACGTTGATAAACTTCTAACTTCGCGAAGAAGACCAAGATATATGGCCGAAACACGTACGAATTGTGTATAATGAATATAAAAACACTCTGCAACTAGTTGGTGGTGAAACGTGTTAATTCTATGGGAATTTCCATGACTGCTTCTATTGGATATTACAATACATACCAGTAATATTAGAAAGTCAGAACGCCAAAATGAATACACTCTTCATTTTACACAAGCCTTCTGTTAACATTTTATACCTGACGTTCTGTAAAACTAATTTTTATTGACAGAAAAATGTGAAGCTGATTACAATGCAAATGGTGTAATGAATAATTAAAACTTCTTTTCTTCCGTACGTAAAGAAAACAGGCTTATAAGATCTCCATGAGATGTGTAAGCGTGCATTCCATTTCAACTTTTAAAACAGGCTTCCATTTTTGATAAGAATTGGTGCCAAGTTTATGATACTGAAGATGATAAGATTTCCATACTCTCTAACGGCCAAAAACTTATTAAAATCATGCGGCGGTTTCGCGGATTTATGGGATGAAAATCATAACAATGCTACTCATATTGGCTACTCACATAATGTATGGTTCAAGGCGCGTTCGCATAAATTAAAAAATGACTCTCAGCTTCGCCATGTCCGTCCGTCTGTCCACATGAAACAACTCGCTTCTCACTATAAGGATTTGTATGAAATTATATAATGAGTATTTTCATAAAATCTATCGAGAAAATTCAAGTTGCATTAAAATCGGACAAGAATGACGGGTAATTTTTATAAAGACCAATGTACACTTTTGAGCATATCTCGCTCAGTTCGAATTAGAATGAAAAACGTTCCAGAAGAAAGTTCTAGAGAAAATGAAAACATATATTTTAGGTACAATAGCGTGTTTCGAAAATTGTCCCGTTTATGAGATACGTGTAAATATACTGTACATCCGGGCAGGCCACAGATGACATTATGGCGCATGCTGGTTTACTAAGGCTACAGACACTCTCTAAATATATAATACTTATTTGCTTTTCCACTACAACAATGGTTGAAAGAACGCGCCTCAGTGTTACACGTTGTACGAACACTGTCTGTCTGAAGTCCTTATGTTTTGTTAATGTTATGTTTTGTACAGTGTCAAATAACATGATGGTCACATTGAACGTACAGTTTAGTAATGATGACTATGGAACCATTTGGCTGGAATTCAGACTTTAGCATGGAAATGATCATAAAGACACGTACAAGTTTCAAGCGAAATGTTTGCAAGTCAGGAACTAAAAGCATTTGGACTTCGGGAAGCTTTGGTTTTATATTAAGATGAAAATATACTCAACTTAGAGAAATCTAAACTGAAGAAAGCATTATTGGTTATTTTCAAATAATGTACGAATTTTGATACTACTAACACCACCCCAACCACCACCACCACCACCACCACCACCACCACCACCACCAGCACCACCAGCACCATTACTATTGTTGTTACGAATAATAATAAAAATAATTTCTTTATTATTATTGTCGTTCTGGTACAACATCCGTAAGGTCAATTAGACAGCTGTCACAGGAAGATAGGTAAAATAAATAAATAACAAACAACAAGCGAAAACAAACAGAAGAGAGATAACAAAAACCCATCTTAGAAGAGCATTAATAATATTTGTTAAAGAAAAACGCGCTAACCCACGATAAAAGAAAAATCCAAGTTTACTTGCATTCGATAATGTTAACAGTTGCGAACTGCACGTCGTAAGCTACACTGCCTTAAACATCAAATTTAAGTTGAATAAGTATGATACTAAGGGCAGACCACTGAACAGTAGACAAGGGGCTCTTAAACTTAAACGCCAAAACCTTTGCTCTCCCTCATTTCGATAACATTTTTACCGTAATAAAAAAATATGCTTTAAAAGGTTGTACAGCCCAAAATAATAAAGAGGCTGCCTATAAATTTACTAGTAGGCCGGGATTAGGAGGTCTGTATAGCGACTCCTCACGGGCTGGACGGTCCGAGGACCGAATCCCAGCGAAGGCGAGATTTTCCGCACCCATCGCTAGCAGTCCTGTGGTAAACCCACCCTATACAATAGGTACCGTGTTAATCCCAGGGATAAAGCAGTCAGAGCGTGGCGTTCACCACCCACCCCAACCAGCGCCAAGTTTGAAGAAATCCCCTCTGGGCCTTCACGACCATTTCTAGGGTGAACTTCACCTTTACATACAAATTTGCTGCCTTTGTAAAATATCAACAATCGAAATTCTAATTTATCAAAGACATATCCAATTACAAAGTACCTTTTCCATATAGCTATAGCTATATATATATAGGTATCGAAACTGCCTCTACTCGTAAGTCGCAATACACACGTAGTAATCTAAAAATGACCAAACCAAACTAGTGCCTGGCATGTGAACTGGGCACTTGTTGCTGTCAAGGGAGGGAGGGGAGGGGTCGATATTGACCCACACAACATTACATCAGCTCTGGTGCTAAATACAGACACAGTAGTGCAGGTCAGACCTTGTTAAAGCCAGCTGGGTGCCAGCCTAATGCACATTCGCATCACGCTGTAACAAAAGGAGTCAGTGGGAGTAATAATAATAATACGGCTCTACATAATATCCGTTCATTTGCTGATGCTGTCAACAAAAACATAACGACAAAATTTACTGGTCCATTTTTGGCTCAATTTATGGTTATAAGCCCACGTACTCCGACAACGTTACATTTCCTACATGACACAGTAAAACTCAGCTCCATTATCTAGTTTTTAATTGCTAATATAGACTTATTAAAAATTGTTTCGTAAAGGAAAATAAGGTATGCTATAATATATTTATACTCGTATATCCATCTAGCTCTAAAGGCTCGTTAGTGAAACCAAAGCTAAATGCAGATTTAGAGCTCCAGCTATTTCTTGTATACATGGGTCCGTGCATCGTGAATCGAATTTAATATTTGTTTTCCAACAAGATGTGACTTATTCAGTTTATTACTTTTCTGTGGGCAACTCTGCATGTTTCGGGTGTTGAAACCCATCATCAGGGGCTCGTACAACTGTAATTACAGCTCCTGATGATGGGTGTCAACACCCGAAACATGCAGAGTTGCCCACAGAAAAGTAATAAACTGAATAAGTCACATCTTGTTGGAAAACAATTATTAAATTAACTCCAGCTATGTCGTAGATTCATACTCTGCAGAAATAAATGATGGAAGAAGATGTTCAAATTCTTAAGAAATCTCTTATTAAAAAAGACTTCAGGATACATAATGAGTAGTGTAACTTTCTGTCCCATTTCAGAACCTGGGATAACCGCACTTTATACCTAGTGCACTAAAAACTTAATGTTGTGATGATCTGTACTATTTAAAGCCTTAAGTAGTTATACCAAGTTTCATAAACATCTGTTAATTCACTCTTATTACGTATATAAGCACATGTACCTGACGATACACTGCTGCAAATATTTGTTCTCAGAACCAAGGATAGTTGATAAATGCGAATAGTACAAACACATTACGTAACGTAATGTGACCACTAATACTCTGACATTAAGAAGTCTAAAGCTGATTATCAAAGAGCTGTTTATTTCTTCAGGTAGAATCGTATAATCGTTGCACCCCAGACGGCAAAACAAAGCAGAAGGCTGCGTACATACACAAAATAAGATCATTAAAGACTACTACAAGATATTTGTTTTCTGACTACTGAAAATAGAACAAGAATTGAGGTTGTAGATATGCATGCATTTTACACCAGCAGTAGCAGCAGTTAATGTCCTGAAATAAACAGAGGTTTCGTAATGATGGAGAGGAATTACAAAATTGCAACAATACAGCACATTGGCTACGACAGGTAAAAAGAATGAAAACAACAGGACGCCCAAAAATAACGCAGAATTATAGACCCAATGGATGAAGACGACTTGGAAGACCTTGAAGAAACTATAAGACGAAAGCGAAACAGGCCTATCAAGGCCTAACTCGTAACAGATGATGACTTCGACGTCGAAAAGGATGATGATGATGATGATGATGCAGAACTACAGATAAAAATTAAGCAGATAGATAAGGATTTCCTCGTGTAACTTACAAAACCTGCCGTATGTTTTGAAGATTTAGAGCTATACATACAAATTAGGTTATATTTTATTTTGTGAAGGACTTGTTACTTTGCACAGGTTTTGGTAGAGTCAGAATTGTCTGATATAACCACAAAGTTCCACACAGTCACCATGCACACCATTTTTGACTTAAAACAGGATTTCTTATCTGACACAGACGGATCATATTTCACATTTCTACCTTCAATTTATTGCTTATTACTAATAAAACTTCGAAAGAAAACTTACGCACTGACGCAGTGTATTTTTTCACAATTATTGAAATTTTAGCTACTAAAATCGGCTAGTTGTGATTGCCGTTGCTGTGAAAATGCTCTATTCTGTTATATACTTTTAAAGTCTGGTACAAATTTACCAATGTTTCGGAGTAACCTATTGCTTTTTGAATAGAAGAGTAGGCAAACTACACGGTGTCACACCTCAGAAGATAACTTTCCAAGCTATATTGACAAAGACAATTTAGAACCGCAGAGACAGACTTGCTGTTGCCTCATCCGTCTGCATGTCTATCGTGCTGTTATCACTTCTAAAACTCCAGAAGCACACAGCCTTCAGTTTTCTCAAATGACGTACATAAAGGTAAAGTGATCCCGTTACAGGCCCGATGTGGCCCAGAGGGTGGGTAGAGTTATAGCTCTACTCTTCCTTGACCGCAGCACTAGAAGGAGGTGATTGGTCAGCGTCACGCCCCGGCCACACTTCACCCCCGGGAAAGACCCGGTACCCATTTTACAGGAGGCTGGGTGGGCCCTAGGGCCGGTCTGGACGGGTGGAAAATCTCGTCCCCACCGGGATTCGATCCCGGAACTTCCAGCCCGTAGTTAGTCACTATACCGACTGAGCTACCCGACTCAAATGACATAAAGCTCATATGAAATTTCGTACAAATATGTCTGTGTTTTGGAAGTTTAAATGGGTAACATACAGCCATACACAGACAGCATAATATGTCTGTGTTTTGGAAGTTTAAATGGGTAACATACAGCCATACACAGACAGCATAATATGTCTGTGTTTTGGAAGTTTAAATGGGTAACATACAGCCAT
>Ga0123352_10006037_pt1 | contig 18438 bp, 8 predicted proteins | sample TergutLab28metaG_FD_89700 | JGI IMG/M metagenome (GOLD analysis project Ga0123352, IMG submission 89700) | Labiotermes labralis P1 segment gut microbial communities from Petit-Saut dam, French Guiana - Lab288 P1 | ecosystem: Host-associated > Arthropoda: Insects > Digestive system > Gut ... | reverse complement strand
TATTTTATTCTCCATTCTCCGTTGTCATTTGTAGGTCCAAAAATAGCTCTCAAAATTTTCCTTTCAAAAACTCCTAAAATAGCTTCGTCAGATTTTGATAATACCCATGTTTCAGAACCATATACCAGCACTGGTCTGATCAAGGTCTTATATAATTTTATTTTATTTTTTATGGATGTATTTATGTATACGATATACAAATATTTGTTCAAAATGAACTGTTGTTGAAACATCTTATAAATTTAATTTCCCCTCCCTGTAAAGGTTAGGGTAGTCAAGAGCTATCAGACTGCATGGTGTCATATACAAAAAGAGAGTATCCATCAAGTTTCAATGTACGTCTTTAAAAGTAAAGTTAATCGTTACAGGATAAACAATTTTAGAAGAGACATGCTGACGAACTGACATCTCACCAATATGCGTTCACTTTATATACTCCATCCCAGAACGAACAACAAAACCGTCAACGATACGAGATACAATAACAGTGCATATAAGTTGCAAGTAGCGTAGGCGTTCATGGCGGCCGCGTCACTGTGCAAAGTTACTACGATTCCCAAGTAATACAGTACTTCAGCAGTATAATTTTAAAGACAACCTTCGCTTGGGCACAGAACCTTCTCGTTGACTTCTTGAGGGTAAATCTAATCTAAAACAAGCCGCTAACCTCCCACACCTACCCCTTCCAAACCATCTTCTTTCAACCGTCTCTCCAACCACCCACCAAGTGGTTCACCACCATGGAAATTATTCATAACAATATAACATAATATGCAGCAGCAATATCTCGTTACACTAACTTAGTGGCCGTTAATTGAAAATGGAATTAAAACAATCTCCCCGCCCATACACAGCACGTTAAACAAACAGTTTAATACATTTACCTACGGGTTATACAGTAATTTATGTGTAAATATACACACACAAAGAAGCGTAAAAGAGGAAATCCCGGCTTAAGATGTTACGTATCAAATTACAAGAAAGCATGGAAACGGAATCACATTAACAACAGTTGTTTATTTATGGATACATACAGTACATCCCTGTATCAAGTTGCATAGATGTGCTAAAAATAGCGGTATAGCATTTTTATAAATGTCTTACATTACTGTTTGCAGATTTTAATTGCACACGGTATATGCTGTATAAAACTGTACAAGTAAATTATATATAATTATACTATACTTATTATTCTGCATTTCATGTACTGAATTTCATGTTACTGGCCTACAGACCAAATTTTTCCGAAGCCGCTCGCATCACACAGAAGGTCGAACAGACCTGCCTTACCATATATTTTACCTAAATAAGACATCCCCCCCCTCCTCACCCCAAGTCGTTGGTGGTTCTGAGACTCGCCACGACAGTCGACAAGATTCAAGTCGAGACAGCATTTCGCATAAACGCAATGTTGCAGTGGAGATGGGTGGTTTCGGGCAATCTTTTTTGACTAAGAAAAAAGATATAATCATGCTCACGATAAAGTTACAAAATTTTGATACCTTACACACAAATGACAATTTAAGGAGGACACACTTCCTCTTGAACTGCAGGACAGTCATTTGAATCGTCACTCCCAGTGCCCAGCAGTAGAGGTACTGACGTGTGAATTTCTGGAGAAGACTTGAAATCAAACGCTAAAGCAAGGCGAGAAAAAGGCCTCTTCTTCTGCTGCAGAATCTCCCGACAGAAAACACGCATTCTCATAATTCGTTGCCTAGTTGTTGCTCCTCGCTGCTCGTTCGAATCGCTGTCTTCAACCTCCTTGATGACATCCTCAATTCCTCAAAGCCCCTCAGCCAACTTCAAAACCGTCACGATCCTCTCCGTATGTCCAGGCTCAGGTTCCTCAGCTTCAAAGGCTCACTGCTAGTCAGTTCCAAGACGATGGTCCAGTGTGAGATCCTGATCATGGTAGTTCAGCGACTAGAAGATGTCTTCAGAATTGCATCTAAGGATTTGCGCGTTTGGTTTAATATACTGGGTCCTGGGACAAACACGTACATGCGGAAAGACGTCGCGGGATTACCGTATTTTAAATTGGGAATTTAATTCCCATGATAATAACACATATACATGATTTAAGTTTGGCTCATTTATTTCAAACGGTATGAATTATCGGATATCATCCATGTGCTGCAGAACTCTTCATAGTTGTACAAATTTATGGAATCGCTTAAAATGTCCCAGTGTTTCCAAACATGTCGGTACAATAAAATAAGGCACTATTACAACAGTATGGTATTGAAGATCAAAGTCGTGCGCAGTCCACAATACACACGCACGCACAGTACACCGCAGAGTTATTGTTCTATTTCCGCCGTATCTTACTGCAGTAGGGCGCACCTTATTCCCAGACATGACGACACAAGGAACTTCACGGTGCGGTCCAGAAAGGTGGCATGAATCAGGTTCCATACTGACGACCAACAAACATTACGCGCCATTGTACGAAATTCAGTCGCCGGGCCGACGTGACGAGCGGAATTTGTGCATCCCTGATGTATAATACCTCATATTAAGTCGCGGTATTCATGTTGTTCATTCCGTTCATTATTTATAGCATATTCACGACACTAACCAACAAAATGCACAAACTTGTTCCTCAGGTACTTACAGTATAATATCACAATGAACATTGCTACATGTTTCGGACCGCAAGGGACTTTCATCAGGGAGTACAACAAAGTAATAAAGCACAAAACCAAATCAGTCACCTATGTGATGTAAAAAAGCCAAATGGTTAAAATATAGACATTTCTTTGTAGAGTTTATGAATGTGAAGAATATTGATATAGTGGAAATTATAGTTAAATAGTGTCTATACACTGTGAATGTGCATGCTATACTGAGTGGAATGTAAACATGCGGAGTGAATCAGTAAGTGGTTTATGTTTATGTGTATGTAAACACAACAACAACAGCTGTAACCACACGAGATAATTCTAAGGTTGAAACACTGCAACATATGACTCCTTGCAGATGGCCAATAAATCTGGCCGAACATGTTGGGATCGAACTTCGAATCAAAAGGAGAATTGTGCAACAAGTTGGTCTTGATCCTTTGTGAATATAACATAGCTGCATGGAAAATGTATAAAGCACAATCGACATCGCGGAGTCCGAATCGGTCAAAGCGTCATTAAATAAACAATAATAATACAATTATTATTATTATTGGGGGGACCGCGGTATCACAGTGGTTAAGGCGCTATGCTACAAATCGGAAGGTCGCTGGTTCGATCCCAGCTGGTGTCATTGGAATTTTTCATTGGTATAAAATCCTTCCGACCGCACTATGGCCCTGGGGTCGACTCAGCCTCTGACTGAAATGAGTACCAGGAGCATTTCCTGCGGGTAAAGGCGGCCGGTGCGTAAGGCTGACAAACTTAACACCATCCTGTGCCTCTGTCATGAAATCTGGGAACCTTAACTTCCTGGAACCCTCTGGGCCACTCCAGGCCTGTAACAGGACAGCTTTACATTATTATTATTATTGTGTACATGAGAATACGACACTGTTATACTGAAACGAATGAAAGGCAACGTGATGTATCAGTGACTGGCTACACAGGTAATGGCAAAGACGAATGCAGACGCCAAGGTAAATGCGGATACACTAATACACACGAAATATGAAAGCCTTCGATGTAGTAACGGGCACTAGAATTAATACTTACATTATAAATTTGAAGCTCGATAAGGCGATGTGTTTACTGTGTCGAGGTTCTAAACCCCGAACGCCTTTATAACAAGTGACGTTTAAACTAATTTAGTCAAACAGAGAGCCCGCATTGAAAATTAACTCCCACAAAATACAAATACACGAAAACGCAAGAATAATGAGTTTTTCCATTAATGCCGATCCATTTGAATCTCCCACTGCGGCTATAGGTTGTACTGCCCATTGCGACACGGACAGCATCCACGTGGTTAAAAACAAAACGCGTATATACGAAGAAGAGGGGGGGACTCCTATTTTATGAACACGCAAATTCTATTTTTGTCGGTGGGAGTCAATTATTCCGCGTATACTGACATACATTTATTACGATATGATCAAACCCACCAGTTTTCCCGGGCATTTTCCAGCAACCAAACAGTGTTGGTACCTATTAAATAGCTAAAGAGGGATTTATAAGCCCAACATACAGTTTTAATACAGTTTAAATGATTTGAATGTGCTCTGGTGCATATAGTAGAGGGAGGGGGGAGCGATGCCGAGTTGGACAATAGCAATCGTCGCGTTCAAAGTAAAGTAGACACTGAAGCCCACACAACACCAGGCTAAAAAGGCTACAAAACTGTGAAATACTCACAGAAAACAATGGCATAGAAATACCAGGTCCAGTGTCAGTAATAATGCCTTATAGAATGTGGAGGGTTACTTTTCACAGAGCACACATTTTTATGGGGTTTAGAAAGTTATATAAAACGAATCGCGAACACTGATACAGGCGCTGTGTGGATGTAGTGAGAACATACAGGAATTTGTGGATGGGGGCGGGGTGTGTATGAGTGAGTGAGAGAGAGAGAGAGAAAAGACTACCACTTTTAATATGAGGGCGAGCGAATTGGAAAGGTTGAACATTTTATTTGGCCTGAACCTTCCGAACACCCTCATCCTCTCAGTCCTAAAGCAGCCTATTTACTACATCATTGGCTTTTCACCACGGTGCAAAGCCATGTACAGTCCAACCCCAAGCGGCACCCCTTTCATACACCCTTTTACCAGTTTTTTTCCCTCTGACAACAACAAAAAATACCTTTTTATCTTCACACTTCTAACGGTAATGTGAAGAATGCAAATTCATTACACTCAAGTACCAATAGGAAATTTAACACACATCCACAGACGAGATAAATCGCACTACATACGAGTAAATTCCTTTAACTACTTAGGAAATTTGATATATTATAAAAAAGAAGTGGACATTGATACCAAATTGAATAACTATTTGAAAATAACAGACATTATTCACAGTAAGTGCAGCGCACAGAAAACTTGAAAGAAAACCTGAATAAAACTATACAATACACTAGCCTTTCCAGCTCTGTTACACGGTAGTGAAAATTGGACCACTAAAGCGGGAGACAGACGCCAGAAGAATAACGGCAGCAGAGAAGAAATGTACGAGAAAAGCAGCAGGATACGCTTGGACAGATTATAAAAAAACACACATATGGCAAAAGAACCAAATATAACCCCAGATTTAGACAAAATACAGGAATACATAAGAAAATGGTTGCAACATATAAACATAATGCCCCGTATTAGATTACCGAGAATACTTAAAAAAAAAAAAACACAGACCAACTGGTAGCAGAAACAAGGGGAGACTTCTAGGCATGTGAGATCGGAATGGGTCAACAAGTGGCCCAACTCCATGACCCGTTTGTATATTATCCAATCCATTTTCATACCTTCGAATTGGTCACTTTGGAAGAGGTTGCCCCACCAAAATTCGGAACGCAATTCCAGTTTCACAACCTCCCCTCCCCCCGATTTTCCGACGAACATATTTAACAGAACTAGTCCTCCAGTGAATAAACAAAATAAGCTGATAAATAAAAAACTTCATGATTATATAATAACCTCCATTCCATACTAACCTAAGGCGTGTACCGTACATTTATAGTTTAAATGTTTTCAATCCACTTATGTAACAAACAGCGTCTCACAGCTATATACAACAATAAGCAACTGCTCTAATAAAGGTAATTTACAGGAAGTTACTGAATTGCTTTAACTCCTGACATTGCGACGTGTCTTTGCTATTATACAGTTTAAATCACTCACGGCCTGATGACATAGCCACGATAACGAATTCTACATTGATTGCCGTAAAGAGAAGAGCCACACATTCTGCAGGTGTAATCTTCCAGTCTTACCTGAAAAGAAAACAAGACAGACTTTTAGGCAATGCGTGACAATTCTGTACCGAACGAAAGACGGTCTCTATTTTAGTAAAGTACAGACTGTAGCAGCACTTTCAATTGTGTTTTCATTATAAGTATACACATATGATGAATTCAGGTGAATAAATTATGACGATAATAAGATTCAGAGTTATAAACAACAAATGGAGACAATGGAAATCGTGGTGTATATTCCGATAATTATTGTTTATTTTGCAATATATTCAACAATAAACAATAATGCAAGATGACAAATAAGAAACCAACTAGATGTCAAATGTACTTTTATTTTACTTCTTACAGACTCAACATATTTCGGGCATTAATATGCCCATCTTCAGAAGTTTGCCACTATGTTGTTGAACTACCACATTGGTCGTTTCGTTCTGCAAAGATGGAGGCGTTAGCGTTGGCGTAAATTTATGCTGCTTAGTGGTGTGTGATTGGTGTGGTGTGTTTTGTCGCCTTGTTGTGGCTAGTAACGTGTTACTGTTGATGTTAACAGTTGTGACCTTTTATGTGTGATGCTCGTAATGTTTTCTTGAGTGTAGTGTGCTACCTGATTGGATTTGTAATTTGACGAGCTGCTAGTGTTCATTAGTAAAATAAAAGTAACAAGTGACATATAGTTGGTTTTTTATTCGTCAGCTATCACAATGCTGTACGGTCCAATAAACATCAGATTAATGCGATATTTGGCTTCCGCCGCCGTTTAGTTGAGGCCGTCGCTCCTCTGGGATGTAGCACAGCGTATGATGGTAGTTGTTTACCGACGTTTTGGGACAGCCTATGGGTCCCACCTAATGATGGGGCTGTTTCACTCTTGAATATGGGCAAACAGCTACCAACACGCTGCGTAACATTCAAAGAGAGCGAAGTCTCAAGGAACAATAATTAAACAAAAAGTCAGAATGCACTGTAATGTGTTTTATCTTGGGTAATTCCCCGGCGTCTGAGTTCTAATAGCCGACGTTTCGGAACCCTCTATCAGTTCATACTTCATCCACCTGCCTATGAAGATGGAACTGATAGAGGGTTCCGAAACGTCGGCTATTAGAACTCTGACGCCGGGGAATTACCCAAAAGAAAACATATTACATATAGAACACGGCGAAAGCTTAAAATCAGAATGCACTGTTTTCATCACTGTCAGATTAATACACAGCAGTATAAAACGATATGTTTCGGCGATTGATTTCGTCTCCGTCTTCAGGTACTGGTAGCGAGGGGGCGAGGGAGGACACCCACCCTGTTGGTTCCCACCCTGACGGTGACAGATCCAGTATCTGAGAAGCTGCGATTTCTGAACGCTTTATTTTAAAATAAGATAACGAATGACAGTCAAACTGGAGCGCAAAAGCATCATCATCATCATCATTATCATCATCATCATCATCAGCAGCAGCAGCAGCAACAGTAGGAGTGTTAGTTGTAATAGTACAATGGCAGTATTACTGTAGTAGTAGTAGTAACAATAACAATACACTATTGTCACTATACTCCTATTTCAGAATGACATTACTACTCTTATTAATGTTTCAGTTTTTAATAGGAAGTAATATCACTGTGAAAGCTGCGATAATAAAATAATGATTCAATAAGTATAGCACACTGCTGACAAATTAGTGCAACCCAACAGATAGTGCAAACATCAGATGTAAAGACGATGCTTAAAAAAGTACACATAGCTACCACTTCAGTGGGGACACACGGTGGCGCTGTTGGTTGAGGTACTGCGCTACAAGGTCGAAGGTTCGATTCCCGATAGGGTTAATGGGTCGGTTAATCTCTAACAGGAATGAGCTCCTGGGGAATCAAGGCGCCCGGTGCGCAGGGCTGACAACCTTAACACCTTCATGCGTCGACTGTCTAGAAGTTCTGAAAGCCTCAACCTCCTACAGCCTTAAGGGCCTGTCCAGGCTTGCACATGACTAGCTTTACCCTTACCACTTCAGTGACATGCCTGATACAAGTACAGCCCTACTTTCGCTTGATGTTTCTTAATTTGTACAGAGAAATTACATTTTTTAAAGCAAAGTGCTAAGACAAATATCAACACCTAGTGAGGATGTACTGTTAGAGACACAATACAGAAAATTGGTCGGCAACAACTCGGTAGAACAAGAACAAGATAAAAGAATAATATTAAGACTGACGATAGGAGGAAAACTGAAGTCGATCAGGAAGGTATCCAGTGACTGACTTTGGTTGTAGAGGCGAAGAACACTCAAATCCTAACATGAACACTTGTTGGCGACAAGATTGGTAATGACGCTTTACCACGTGACGCATACAACGGATAAAGGTAAAGTTATGATTGTACATGTCATAAAGACATATGGAGAAGTGGAGGTATAGCTCCACTCATTTTTATCGCCGACGTTACATAGAGTTGAGCGGTTAACTTCACGTCCCGGCCGCTTTAACATCAGGAAAGAACACCGGCAACGATTAAATAGGAGACCGGCGGGATCTTACAACAGTCTGGAAATTTGAGAGAAGAGAAAAATCTCTTGTCCCGTCCGGTATTGGAACGCTGCATCGTCCAGACCGTAGCCCAGCGCTACCCGGAAACCAAGAGAAACACACTTACCTGCTTAAAACATATAAATTACAAAACACGGTATATGAACGCGGAATAAGTTGCTCGCAACTCCTACCGAACACCTTTGCTCGCTCTGACCTTTATTCCGGAGATATCCAGTTAGCATCTCAGCCGAGACACAATTGTTACTGTGATCTTCCTGGTTTTGCTCATTTCCTTCAGGCAAATTCTCTATCATCCAACTATTTAAAGTCACACCGCCCGTGTTGCTGTCAGGGTCGTGTAATAACAAAAACAAACAAACAAACAACCAAAAAACAAACCCTGTAAACGAAATATGAAAAACTTTCCATGCTACGCACGAGACATTTCACTTTCAAGCATTGGTTTTTCTGGGACCGGATTTGTTTGTTGTTGGAAATGATCGGTGAAGCGCACGTGCCCGGCATTTCAACTCCCTTTTTTTTTTAAAAAAAAAAATGCAAGCTATCCTGGACGTTCAGCAAAAGAAGCTTTCTCGAAATAATTTGAATTGAAAAAGGCCACACATGAAATCATAGCATGTTTTGAAATCAGCCCGCCCACAATGCAATTTGCTATCAACGGAATTAGAGCGCGCGTATGCACATTCGCTGCTGTCCCTTTCCCCACACCTGCCTCTCTCTTTCTGAAAGCACGCCTCTCTATTTTCTACGCACCTGTTGAATACCAAGAGGACCCTCTCGATTGCTCATAAATTACATGGAATTGTCCATGCAGAGGGAGAATCTGGTCAGGGACCTGTGCCTCCTATATCCTGTTGAGGTCGCACAGAATATTGGGGGTTAATCGACAGTTCATTTTGGTTTGGATTAAGCCAGGTAAGAGCCGACTAGGTAATAATTCCTGCTCGTAGCATAGCAATTGGGGGAATATGTGCAAAAGGGGACTACATAAATTACAACATGCTAGAACAGTTTGAACATTTCTTCAAACAGATTAGTTGTGAGACGCAAAAGACATAACGTAAGAAGGAAGGGAAGAAAGAAATTACGAAAAATACAAGACAAATTATCGCAAGTTTTTAAAAAATTTGGAAGCCACCACAAAATTCTGGGCGCCAGAAGGGTGACACGAAGCAAGTTCCATACAGAGGGTCCACCAGTATTGGGTACAAACGTGTAGTGCTTTCCTACTCAAATGATGGCTTGACTTCCATCAAACATTTCCCGGGAAAAGACATTAAAACTTATGGTAGAAAATTTCGCCGCCGCCAGCCAAATAAATTGGCAAATCTGATTATGGCAAGGACGCAAGGATTTGCAGAACAATCGTTTGATACATTCTCAATTTAAATAGAAAGTAAAAAGTGTATATTCTCTTCTATTAAAATAAATATTACATTACAGTGACTAACAAATCAATAGCTACAAACTTAATAAGTCAAACTTTGCCAAAAATGTAGTATAAGTTATTTAGATAATTAACTTGCCTTTCTGTCTCTATAAATCGAAACGCGTAAATTTGGAATAAGAACTAAACTGTAATTGTCGAACTGCTCAACTTAAAGTAAATTCTGAACACAGTCAATATCCCTTACCTTGTACAAACAGCAGAGGGTAGAACATTGTAGTACCGTTACAACAATCTTAGTAACAACTATACAGAATCACAGTATTTCTTCTATCGTAGATACGTTACAGCCGATGATCAATTTGCTAACGAGTGAGGGCGTTTACTGGGTTGCGCTGTTTTATAGAGTAGATGTGACACGTCATGCATTCTTGAAAGCATAATGATCGGATCAGGTCACTGCCGGGTTCAAGCGTAGTAAAGAGTAATAAACTGATAGGTATTGCTGACTTTTGCGGCTGTGACTGATCGATCTCTTCCTGGATATGAAAGTAATAAAATTTCTAAGTTTCTACCTAATATAAATCCATGTGTAAATTTACAAACGTACAGAATTTAGTAGCCATGGCATCCCAGGGCCAGGGATATGTGCACCACTGTATGTATTAAGATCCTAAACCGCTTCCTCAGGCTTACTTCATTTCTCTTACAATACAGTACTTTGTTCTGTTTTTGTACAGTACACTTGCTACAGGACTAATTTTCCCTCCAAGACACGTTTCACAGCTGCGTAACTACTGGAAAAATATTTTAAATTTATTTGGGATATAGCCTAGGTTTTGCATACTGCTTTCTGAAAGAGATTACAAAAGAACAGATGTAACGAAATCTATAGCAATAAACAGAGATGCAAGATTTGAGGTTTTCACAGCGGTATTGCTGAAGTTAGTCTCCTGGGAAGTTACAACTTGTTGACTGGTAAACAGTGACGGAAGTTTCGAAGAAGCGTAGTGGATCCATCTTCAGGACCTAGCGCTGTATCACAGAAAATGTGTATTTATGTAAGTACAGATATTCAAAGGCGAAGGGTTTTAAATCAGGTACTTCATGTAAACAGAATATACAGTACTTGTCATGCAAGCATAAATCGGAACCACCATTCTTGGAATTCCACATTACATCCTGTAATTCGATAGTTACAAACAGCGCTTGCAACACAAAGATTTAAAGTGTTTGAGCTGGTTTCTCTCTGAGTCGTAATTGATCTATTTTCGTGAAAGTCAGTCATTGTCGTTAATAATATGAATATCCGAATAGGACAAATTTTCAGCAAAACAAAAGGTGCTAGAAATAAACAAATAAATGGTGGACGCATAAGTAATCAGGAACATTGAATATCAGAATTAGAAAATTTGAGTAAATTTTAATATAAGCTAAAATGTAAATGGGGAAATCAAATAGAAAAATTACTATAGCTCGGAGAAGAAGAAATATTCAAGCATGTAAACAGAGATCGAAGCAATATATTATATACAACATGTAATTTAATATAATAAGATGAACACTAGAGATGAATACTGGAAACACCCGGTGTTAACACATACATCCCAGGGAAATGTAATGAGAGAACTAAACTAATAAACCTACCCTAATGTAATACCCGAATCGAGACATTACGAACCTACTAAGCAAACAAAATTAACGCAGTTCAGTGTCAGATCTCGAGGTTATGAATTGTAATGCGTAAAGGTAAAGGTAAAGCAATCCCATTACAGGCCTGGACAGGCCCTGAGGGTTGCAGGAGGTTGAGGCTTCCAGATTTCAAGAAAATAGGCATATGACGGCGGTAAGGTTGCCAGCCCTAAGCACCGGCCGCCTTTAACCTCAGGAAATATTCCTGATACTCATTTCTGTTAGAGGTTGAGTCAACCCCAGGGCCATAGTGTGGCCGGAAGGATTATGTCAATGAAAAATTCCAATGACACCAGCGGGGATCGAACCCGCGACCTTCCGGCTTGTAGCGTAGTGCCTCAACCAACTGCGGCACAGCGTGTCCCCGAATTGTAACATGTAACGGAAAATATAAAAGTTAAATTTACGGTAAATGTTAACAGACACGAAAATAACATGGCAACAGCGAAACTCATTTTTTCATTAAGTGCAATAAAAAACAAAAAAACGCCGAAATTTGACAAGAAACTTGAACTTTATCACACCAAAATGTCTCAGATTTAATTCTCTGCGCAGGTATATAATGACTACACTGGCTATATGCTGGCTGAAGGTTGTCCTGATTGATATTCCTCAGATCCTTCACACTGAGACAGTGCCCAAATACAAGCGACGCTACTTCCTTCCAGATCCTTCTAATTAATCATTCATAAGCTACCACTCAATGCTAAGCTATGTTGCGAAGTAACTTCGCTACGCCAAGTGAAACGCAAATACGGAAATATCACTATCACAGTTGTCAGCGTGACCTTGTGGTACAGCATACTGACATTCTCCAGTCACACCTCACCATTATGTACATAAAATAGCCAGGCAGACGGAGAAGCACAGAATTCACTGATGTCACCTTTATAGCTACTTTCTACATATATCTCGTGCGATAAAACTTGGTGTTACACTCAGACCTATTTGAAATATTCGTCGCACGGGGGACATTAAAACAACGTGTTATGGATCACGTGGGAACAAGTTAGTAAAATATCCGCTATTTCTTGTCCTTCGCTATACAGGTTACACTCCCCACCCCTCAAGAGATCCAATAAATCTGAATACATCACAGGGCAAGAACAAAGTTTCTCTATCTTACTTATACTCCTATAGTAAATAATGTTTCTGGTACTGTCAGATATTACTGGAATTCGCGATTGAACTAGGCAAACAATACACTAAATAACAGGTCTCAACAAATCTCTGATTTCATACTGGTCAAAAAAAAACACTCAAATGAATCAAGAACTGGCAGTTTCACTAGATAAACACAATCCCTGGAACTTTCAAGTGAGACATTCCCGTTGCGTTGTATAGAATCATAAAATATATAGGTAAAATATAGTCAAACACAGCTTATTTATTATTAATAATAATTAATAATATTAATATTAAAATAAAAATAATATTAATATTTAAAATATTAACAATAAATAAGTTATGTTTGACTATATTTTACCTATATATTTTATGACACTCCCCGGAACCAAGAATTTGCCAAAATGACAGTAAAATGTGGAATAAGTCACAAATACACGAAGTATACAAAATTAGTACAAAACAAAATACTACAAAGATTTCATATACAGTATTATTAATTGTTTTTAAAGATTAAAACTTCATAAACAGTGTAAAAAGAGTGTGTATTTAAGTGTTTTCCAAATGCTATTTTAAATTTTGCCTTTTCATTCCTAAAACTTGTGAGGCTAAGTGGTAAACTGTTGAAACTTTTGATGCCAGCACTGAATGCACTTTTCTGAAAACATAAAAACTGACGAATGGTCGACGAAGGTGGCGATTATTCTTTGTATGAACACCGTGTCCAGATGAATTTGTTTAAAACTATTCATTATTTTAGGCAGCGCTTAAAAAAAAAGGCACGTTTCATTCAAGCATGACATTCGTTCGGTGAATAGGTGATAAGTAGATATTTAAATTTTTGTAATTTGTACAGATGTCAGACAGATAGTAGCAATATATCAAGAGGTCTAACAGCACTTCCGATGGCACGTTTAAAAGGTACTGCGGCTACACTAATCTAAATCAATAAGTTTTATACAAAAGTTTGATATAAAACGTCTATCTACAATTAAGACCATTTTCTTTCATGTGGATATTCAGTTAAATTCTCTAATAATATTATAAGGCCTTTAATACGACATGTGGATTTTAAAATCCATTACAGACAGTGACATTTATACACCTTATTACCGTAAACGACTGCATATTGTAAACAACGTTCATGAAAATCTGTTAAAACTCAGAAAAGAGATGGGCTACATAAAATCGTCAAGTAAAGTTGTCTTTCAAATGACTTCAAACAATTCAATTTTATACGTCATAATACGCCTATAATAGAAAGGTTTATATGGAAATGTTCATTTAGATCCTTGCGAAAGGTAGCCATTTTGAAATAAACGACACAAAACCAAAATCAAAACGGCTCAAAACATTTAGCATTGATTTACAATACAGAACGTGCGTCAAATCGGTCACGTAGTTTGCCGATATTGCTTGCTGACAGATGGCCAAGCATAATCAAAGCAACAGAAGACTTTCGAAGGTTTTATTTCTGGACAAGCCGGAGGCGCGCGTGCAGAATGTCACGATTACAATTTCAACTTTCCAGAGAAAGCTCAAAACAAAATAATGTATTAAAACAAGAAACGAATATAGTTAGCAATACCAATAGATGTTAGGGGTCACCAAGCATTGAAGGATACAGTATTCGTGAAATGGAGAGATAAAAACCGAAAAACTTGGACAGAAACTTGCACAGGTACCACTATGTCAAGCACATATGCCATGCGGACAGTCCTGAGGTCAAACACGAGTCTCTGCCGTGATAAGACAGAGATTAACAACAAGAACAAGGCATCTGACGAATGGCGAAAAAACGCATTCACACGAAATGAAAATTAACAGAAACGCGGGTGTAGAGTGGCAACACGCCTAATCGTCAACGTGCTTTACAGAAACAAACATTGTACTGCCGTGTTAAGAAAAATCCATTACTGGGTTTTCTTCTGAACCTCTAAAATTCAATCCACCCCCTACCTTCTCAGGAAAACTTTAACGTTTTTTAATTATCTACCCCTAGATCTCATGCGTGGCCCGTCTGCAAGTTTTCGGACTAAATTTTTCCATTTCTCTCAGTATTTAACCAACTTGATGCACAAAATTTGTTTCACAATAAGTTTTATTTCACGCCTCTACATGTTTCGGGCACATGTGTTCATCATCAGTAGGTCAAAATTGCATTACACAGCCTCTGGTATCATCACACCTATAGGTGACCTACTGATGATGAACACATGTGCCCGAAACATGTAGAGGCATGAAATAAAACTTATTGTGAAACAAATTTTGTGCATCAAGTTGGTTAAATACTGAGATAAATATAATGAGATGCACGGTGAACAAAACGTCAAAACTTTTCCGTGTAATTTCTACCGTCCCCATGTGCGACATGTGTTTCGTACGTCTTATCTTCATTTATAAAGTATAACACTAAAGTCACCATCACCTTCTGATTCCCAATATTTATTGTTCTTTATGCGCTCACTGTCCTTGTTTCAGGCCTTTTTCTTCCATTACACCATAGATCTCCTCCATGCATCTAACTCTCCGCTCCCCCCTCTTCCTGCTTTCTGGTAATATCTAGCCGAGCACTTGTTGGTCCGTCTGCTGTCTGGTATTCTTGCTGTATCGGTACCGAATGAACTGTTTGGTTCTTACATCACTTAAAACGAGATTCTGTAAAAACACATTTTATCTAATTACGTGTTTAGTATTTTGTCTTTCCCTGACACACTATTACCGTCGACCGTTCCACAAAAAAAACCAAATTTCACTGCCAGAATTTTATAGAACGAATAGAGCCTCCTTCATTTACTTTTAAGTGTGACATCCTAGTGTGATACAAATATACAGAGGTAAGGACAGTATGGCAAAACACGAAAATCTTTTTTTTTGACGTTTTGCTGACCGTGCATCTCAGTACATTTATCTCGGTAATTAACCAACTTGATGCACAAAATTTTTGTTTTACAATAAGTTTATTTCATGCCTCTACATATTTCGAGGACATGTGTTCATCAGCAGGAGGTCAAAATTGCATTACACAGCCCTTGGTATCATCACACCTATGGGTGGCCGTCTCGTGCATAGGTTGACAGAGAAATCCTCTGCTCGAAACATGTAGAGGCATGAAATAAATTTATTGTAAAACAAAAATTTTGTGCATCAAGTTGGTTAATTACTGAGATAAAAACGAAAATCTTCGTTTATTAACTAAGGTGAAATTTATTAAACTACTTGTTTCGGTTCTCCTATAAAAGAGCCATCATCAGACAGTACGATACAAAGGGAAAATTACACATGTGTTACACATTATCTGTTTTTATACTATTTGTACATATTATCAATCGAAATAGATATTGGCGTTACACAGGAGAACTTTCCTCTTGTATTCTTGTACCTGTTGATGTATGAGACCTGACTGGCAAAATCTAGGTAAAGTGTAAGACATGTATAATTTTCCTTCTGTATCTTCCTGCATGATGATGGCTATTTTATAGGTCAGTCGATATATGAAGCTTAATAAATCTCAACTTAATTAATAAAAAATCTTCATTTATCACCTAAATAATACTTGAAGAAAACTACAGATATGGCGCTTCTAGCTAAGGAAGATTCTCTATACTCCCAACATTTCATCTCCTTTAGGTCGGCATTTTCGTCAGTATTCTCTAACCATACGCACTCTTAATCGTTCATTATACTTCCCAATTACACCACTTTTTGGTACCAATGGTTGCAGTTCAAAGGAGGGGAAAATATATCAGAAGTACTGAGAAGCGAACAGAATTGTAAAGGACAAGAGTAACAAACAAATGAAGGAGTAATTTAAAAATTTCTCTTCTGGAGTTAAAAAGAAGTGAAAAACACAATAAACATGAAAAGCGTCGATGCATCAACAAATTAACAGACAAGCCATAACACAGTTCGATAAGAGGACAAAACAGGGCAAATGAGAGATTTCACAGCTTCACGAATTATTGACATGGGCAAAAATGCGCTCCAGTTCGAAAATATTGCTACTCATCATTTAAAATCCGTCCTAGATTACTGCTATCATTTTCACTTTCAGATAGTGTAAACTGAGCCTTGCCCAAACAGTTATGCCATGTAATGAACAGACCATATCAATGTGTACCGCAACAGGCTGCAAGCAAATGAGTCGAAACGAAAGTATACCAGTTTTTAAACAGCGGGACAAACAAACATGGATAACGTGGTTAATAGTTATTCGGCTATTTTATGGCGCTTGTGAATGTTGAATAAAATACAGCACGACGACTGTCTAACGAATCGAAAGGATGCGTACAAGGAAATTGTGGTGGCCCATTTTAAGTTACGATCCCCATATTTTTAGATGCAATAAAGAAAATGGCAGCCAGAAATACCTGTCCTCGGACTGAAATCGAACCTACTTCCTCCTCACTGCGAGTTACAAGAGTTTATACTGTGTCAAATCATTCTGATAAATAACAAAGAGGTGGGCGATTCTGAGAGCTGGACGTTACGCGTATCCAATAGCGCCTTCCTTGGTGGTTCTCTACGTCTGGTGAGTAAATCCACGGGGGAGTTTGACCAGAGGGAGGACAACGGATTCCCGACACTACTTCATCACTGCCTGGCCGGTCGCCCGTGCAAAGTCCCGGCCGGGGAGATTCCACGCCAGTCGACTGATGTGATGGCCAGCCTTTAATGTTCTGAGGGTTTCATTGGTCATTAAGTAAAAACACTCTCCACCTTACTAGCTACTGCAAAACTAGAACGGGATGGACTTCACAGATCGTCATCAAAGACTACTCAGCCACCACTAAGATATCCAGAGCACCAGTGTAGTGTTTTCTGAAAAGTAATCAACCATAACTGCACTGCAGCAGCTATACAGCCACTGTACCAGTGCGTAAACTACTACTACTACTACTACTACTACTACTACTATTTCTTCTCCTTCTTCTTCTCCTTCTCATTCTTCTCCTCCTCCTTCTTCTTCTCGTCCTCCTCCTCCTTCTTCTTCTTCTTCTTCTTGTCCTCCTCCCCCTCCTTTTTTTCTTCTTCTTCCTCTCCGTCTTCTTCTTCTTCTTCTTCTCCTCCTCCATCTCCTTCTTCTTCTTCGTCTTCAATGGTGCGACAGCCCGCATCGGGCCCTGAACTCTTCAACTGTTCGTCTCCACACATCCCTCTCCCCTGCTACTCTCCTCCATCCTTTTATATTCAGCAGCGACGACTCCCTTCCTGATATTGTCTTCCCATCTTAGCGGTCTTCCCATAGGTCTCCGGCCATGAAATTTTCCATCCAATAACTTTTTTTTTTTTTTGGTATTCTAGTTCTATTCATTCGGACTATACGACCGGCCCATTATAATCTTTTGAACTTCATATATTGCCCTCTATCAGTTACACCTAACAATTCACAGGGCTCTATTATGTCTCAACCTCCATCCTAGGTCATTTCCAAAGGCTGGTCCAAATATTCTTCTTAGTACCTTCCTTTCATAAATTGCTAACTCTTCTTATGACGACTGAGTTATTGTCCATACCAGCGCGCATACTACAAAATTAAAACTTCTTGTATCGATTTAGAGTCTTCACGTACGTACTGATTCTTCCGTTCAATGCAACAAAGACACCAAGTATTCCAATCAGAAAAAAAAAAACTGAAAATATTCAGTGATAGTGCGAAAATCGCAATATTGCTTGGATCGGCCAGAAAAGCGAATAAAACGGCGTTGTAGTAAAAACAGCACAGTAGCCTGGAGCACTTGGTGCGTGTACATATACATATACATATACATATATATATATATATATATATATATATATATATATATATATATATATTTTTATAT
>Ga0123352_10006034_pt1 | contig 18439 bp, 20 predicted proteins | sample TergutLab28metaG_FD_89700 | JGI IMG/M metagenome (GOLD analysis project Ga0123352, IMG submission 89700) | Labiotermes labralis P1 segment gut microbial communities from Petit-Saut dam, French Guiana - Lab288 P1 | ecosystem: Host-associated > Arthropoda: Insects > Digestive system > Gut ... | reverse complement strand
CCTTCAAGTCATTTCAACGTAAGCAATACCAAAAGATATGAAAAGGAATGATAATTATGCCAGCGAGTACAGGGGCAAACGCCAATATCAATATCCGTGTAGACAGTGATGTAAAGAATAAAGCGCAAGAGGTATTTGCTGCTTTGGGCTTGGATATGACTTCTGCTGTAAATATCTTTTTAAGGCAAGCAATAAGAATAAATGGTATACCCTTTGAATTGACGAATGATAAGGTACGGCGCAATCCCTCGCAGCTTGGCTGTATGCAGGGAAAAATAAAGGAATCGGACGACCATGATTGCTTCGAGCCTTTAGATGATTTCAAGGAGCATATATGATTCAACGGAGGTGGCTGCCATAACAACTTATCCAAACCCAAACAGCAAAAAAATCCGAGGCAGTCATATCTTAGCTGTTAGCTGCGCTCACTGCAAAACATTCATAGCCCATTATCAAAAAGTTGGTGAGAGTAACTTTGTAAAGATGTACAACGACCGCATTATTGATGGTGTGCTGGATTTCTCGCAACACCACGGGGCGATATTCTGCCCACAATGCAATGAGCGGATTGCCACGCGCTATATTACTAAAATGGATAAAAAAGAAGCATATCGACTCGTTCCATCGGCATTTAACAAGAAGAAAGTTTGAGGGGATAGTCATAAAGAAAATCCATGAGTTTGAAGCTGTGATCCAAAAGGCAGAGAGCCAAGATTCGGCATATATTGCCGTGCCTTTTGATATCAAGCAAGTGTATAACAAAGGGCGACTAAAGGTTCACGCAACTTTTGACGGCGAACCATATGACGGCAGCATTGTAAACATGGGTGTTAAAAATCCCGATGGGTCTATTTGTTATATTATCGGTATCCGCAAGGATATTAGGGCTAAGATCAAAAAGCAGGCTGGAGACATGATAAAGGTTACGATTGAGGAGCGAGAGTAGCTATGAACATAATCAACCATGAAATAAAATTGTCCACTCCACGGGAGAGTTTTTACAATATAACCCAGCAAGTCAAGCAAGTTATTTCTGCAAGCGGTGTAAAAGACGGCATTGCTATAGTTTTTTGCCCACATACAACAGCAGGTATAACCATAAATGAAAATGCTGACCCAGATGTAATCCCCGATATGCTTCTCGGCTTATCAAAGGCGTACCCCGACCGTCCAGAGTTTCGTCACGGCGAAGGTAATTCTGCGGCACATCTTAAAGCAACTGCTGTTGGTTCAAGCGTTACAATCATAATTGCAGACGGCAAGCCCATGCTTGGCACTTGGCAGGGCATATATTTCTGCGAGTTTGACCCACCAAGGAACAGGCGATTTTATGTGAGAGTGATGGAGGGGTAATGAGATAATGAATGCAACCATAAAAGAATCTATATTAGGCAAGCTCCAACATATTGAACAAACACACGAAGTTAAAATCCCTCATGCCATAGAGTCCGGTAGCCGTGGCTGGGGGTTTGCTGCTGCAAATGCAGACTATGATTGCCGTTTTATATATGTACACAAGGCAGAGAGATATTTAAGCATCTTAGAAATGGACGAATTTATTGAATATGAGCTGGACGAAACGTATGACATCAAGGGATATGACTTAAAAAGGGCGTTAAAATACATCATAAAGTCCCAGGCAACTATCAACGAATGGCTGAGTTCCAATGTGATTTATATAAAGAATGACCCCATTATAAATAGACTATCAGAGCTAGCAGCAGACTTCTTTAACCCTATTCCTGTAAGCTATCACTATCTTAGCCTTGCCAAAAAAATGATGGCTGAAATAATGGCAACCGATGAAGCCAAAATAAAGAAATATTTTTACATCCTGCGGCCGATAGCAAACCTCAACTATATTCAGCAGTATGGGAAAATGCCATATATGGAGTATAACAAAACGCTGGATGCGGCAAACCCGCCATCTGATGTATTTGTTGCAATCCAAGCATTAAAAGAGCAAAAGGCCGCACTATTGGAACACGACAAAATACCACAGCACGCATTTTTAATAGATTACTTCAATTCAGAAATCAATCGTTTTGAAGGTGTGCTAAAAGAAATGAAACATGAAAAGAATACTGATTACACCTCACTTGATGAGGCTTTTAGGGAGATTATAGAAGAAGTATGGAAATGAACCAACTGCTTGAACATACAAATTACGATTTTCTCAGAACCAACCCCGACCTAAATCAAGTCATTTACTTAGTTCTAAGTGGTTCTCGTGCATATGGTACGGCAACGCCCGATAGCGATATAGACTTGCGAGGAGTTTTAGTCGAGCCAAAACAATATTTGCTTGGTCTTAAATCTTTCGAGCAATTCGAGGATTTGCCGTCCGACACAGTTATTTATGGGCTAAGAAAATTTGCATCGCTCCTTTCAAAAGCTAACCCCAATACGATTGAGCTTCTTGGTGTTGAAGATGACTGCATCGTGATAATGACCGAACAAGGTGAACGCCTAAGAAACAACGCCGAGCTTTTTCTTTCCACCAGAGTGGTAAGTAGCTTCGGGAATTATGCTCTTGCACAGCTCCGCAGATTACAAAATGCGTTGTATCGAGACAGCTATACCGAAGTCGAGCAACGGGAACACCTTAAAACCATGCTAAATGCACAAATGGAGCATTTCCAAAGAACATACACTAATTTCTCGGAAGGTTCGATTGTGCTATCGGCAGATGAAGATAACTTGCTGTTCGACATTGACCTTAAAAAATATCCTGTAGTTGATTTTGTGGGCATTTACTCCGAACTGGCGAGTATCGTGAAGAGCTATAATAAATTGAACCACCGAAACAATAAGAAGTCTGATAAGCAGTTATATAAGCACGCCATGCACCTGGTAAGGCTATTAATGACCGGAACAGATATCTTGCTTGGGAAAGGCATAGCCACGAGACGCAAAGAAGAGCAGGCCTTGCTGATGGACATACGAAACGGCAAACTTCCTTTTGATGAAATCTTTGATCTTGCGAAAATATTTCAAGATAAATTTCACGATGCAGCCAAGACAACAAAGTTACCTTATGAACCCGACATGGATGCTATTGACAGACTAATGATAGAAATTTACGAGATGAAGGAGTAGCCATGCGTATTTTAGTAGATGCAGATGCCTGCCCCGTTAAAGAAATCATCGTGAGATTAGCAAAGCAGCGAGGCATTCCTGTGATTATGCTGATAGACACTTCCCACCAACTAAGCAACGGCTACAGCACAGTCATAACAGTAGATAAAGCAGCCGACAGCGTGGATTTTGCGTTAATGGGCTTACTTACTCGTGATGATATTGTAGTTACGCAGGACTATGGACTCGCTGCTATGGTTATCGGCAAGGGCGCAAAAGCCGTAACCCAAAACGGCATGATTTTCACGAACGATAACATGGATAGATTATTGATGGAGCGGCATATAAGTGCAAAAGTCCGCAGAGGCGGCGGCAGGACAAAAGGCCCTGCCAAGCGTACCAAAGAAGATAATGCGCGATTTGAAGTAACACTAGCGAAAATACTAGAAGTGACGAACAACCCAGCAAAGAAAAGCGAGCTATAAATCAAAATATAAGGGTAATTGTCTTACTTTAGGCAGTGGACTCGTATCCGAAAATACTAGCCAACAGAACAGGGAGAATGGTTTATGACACTCAAAGACAAAATTGCCCATCATCGTATTGGTGCTAAAGATGCACAGTCAGCAACCAAAATCATTAACTCGCTTAATGAGCTAAAAGAAACTAATGACGAAAATGCGTCCTATAGATGGATTTGGGAACTGATTCAAAATGCAAAAGACGTTGCAAATTCGACTGGTAAAGTTGATATTCATATTAAGTTTAGTGAAATAGATAAGGTTGTAGAGTTTAGTCATAACGGTAAACTATTCTCTACACAAAACATTGTTTTTTTAATTGAACAGGTATCCACCAAAGACCAAGAGCAAGAAGTAAAAAATGAAAAGAAATCTACCGGGAAGTTTGGCACCGGCTTTCTAACGACCCATCTATTATCAGAAAAAGTACACGTTCATGGCTATGTTAAAGACTCAGACGAGACTCCACAATCATTTAATACTTTGCTAGATAGAACAGGAAAATATAACTCAGTTATAAGTGAAGCAATCTACAATAGTTGCAAAATGCTAGAAGACTCCAAGGAGCAAGAGGTTGATGAGTTAGGATTCAATACTAAATTTATATATGAACTAAATAACAAAGGCATAGATACTGCGAAAAGAGGGCTGGAGAATCTGCTAATATCCATCCCATATGTTTTTGCTTTTGTTCCAGAAGTGAACTCAATTGCTTTGCACTCGGATAACTATATCAGAAATATTAACAGAGACGATGGAATTCACATCGAACTTGAGGGCGCAAGCATCACGAAGGTGAATATTTCTGAAGCGCACAAATGTGGAAAAATAAGTGCAGAAACTAAATATATATTTGCATTATCAAATGGCAATGTTTCAATTGCTGCGGAAACTACAGCGAATAAAGAAGAGATCCACATTCAAAAAAGCAATGCCAGACTACCAAAAATCTTTTGCGATTTTCCACTTTTAGGAACGGAAGGCTTTGCCTTTCCTGTTGTTATTAACAGCTCCTCGTTTAATCCCACAGAACCCAGGGATGGAATACCATTAAATGATAGCGAGCGTTCAAATGAAAACAAATGTATAATTAACGGCACTGTCGAGCTTTTTAATACGATGCTTAATTACTTTGTCTCGACGGGATATAAAAACTTGTATCATGCAGTGAAAATACCAGAACAGGTAACAAAAAATTGGCTTGATAATGAGTGGGTAGAGGGTAATCTTTTAAGTCCTATCAAGGAACATATAAAGACAACAAATTTAATTAAGAACTCTTTGGGAAAGCTAACATGCCTATATGACAACTGGGGGCATGAGCCTACTCTGTTTATGTTGAAAGAGGCAACACCTGAATTAAGGGATAAAGTGTGGGAACTTACGAGCGAATTATGCCCTGGAAAGATAATTAAAAGGGATGAGGTCGAATTTTGGTACGATTCTTTGTGGGCTGAGTGTCATAATTTTGGCTTAGCTGATTTGATTAGGAAAGTCGAGCAGCATGAAAACCTTGACTGCCTAAGCAGTCAATTAGGTTGTGATGCAATAGTTTGGCTTAATAAACTAATCATGCTCTTTAGCGCGGATGCCTATAATTTGACAGTAGAACTAGGTTATAATCCTGCCATTTTCCCTAACCAATACGGAGTTTTTTTGATCTCGGATGACATACACGTAGAAAAAGGTATTGGTGAGACTTATAAGGATATAGCTAATGTTGCAGGTATAGATTATAGAGATAAGCTACTTGATAATAGAATTTCAATAACCGCATCATATGGGATAAAGGAACTTACTTTACGAGATGTATATAACGACCTTTTCCGAGCCGAGATGGACGTTGATGCTAGGACTGAATTTTACAGACAATTGATAAACCTTCAATTCAATAATGTTAGCGAACAGGAAGACTTTATAAGTATTGCAGGATTTCTTTATCCAAATAAATTTAATGCAAGAAAGCGTGTCCATTCGATACAAGAAAGGTTGCTTTCTGACGCACTAAAATTTTGGAGGAAAAAAATCTGTGTTGATTTTAGTGTCCGTAAAAATATACAGAATTCTATTAAAGATTTTAACTTCAACGATGAAAGAGAGCTAAAGCAATGGATTTCCCGATTTATTGAGCTTTTAGGTAAAAGTTGTGAAGATAATTTGTTGGATCAATATGCAATGCTACCCAATCAATATGGTAGATACAGACTTAGAGCGGAACTTTCCTTGGCTGAGCCTATAGTAACAGAAGTCTTAAAAGATGCTTCAAGGTATTCTGGCGTAGATATTAGGGAAGACATTCTATCAAACGCTATTCAACTAAATTTACCTAGAAATCGTATCATTACACTTGAAAAGGTCGCCGATACGATAACCAAGTTTATTAGGATTAATCATAAGAGTATTAGCATGAAAGATAATGAAGCGTATGGTACTTTCAGAGAAACAGCAAATTGGATTAGAGAAAACCGTGAAAATGAGAAGATAGGTAAATATTTTGACGAACTCATAAGAAATTTTCACTGGTTTTATAATGATGGTGAAATAGCTGAAAGCATGGCGAAATCGGAGCAATATGACGAGATATTAAATCGTTACAACGTATCCAATCTTGATGAACTGGTTTCCATCTTGGCATCATACTCCGATAGATCTGTTATAGATAGCGAAAGCGTTAGCATCTCCAAGGAACTCCTAGCTCAATGGGGAATTACATCGGAAGAAGAGTTAAAGAACGCTCTGTCGAAAAATATTTTTGGTGCCATGCCGATCCATGTGTCTCAAAATAATAGTGAGCTATTTAATTATGCCGCAGCTATTATAGACAGGGCTAAAAATAATATAATCAACTTTTTAGATAAGCATGAAGATTATGAAGTAGACATAAAAAATATAACCTTTATTCAAAACACCATATTCAGGGTTAAAAAACTGGGACAAGATATCTATATTATTGCTAGACCATCTGATTTTGATCAAGTAATATTGTACTATGATATGGAGAAGGAATTTTTGGATTATGATAAAGACTGCGAGCTTTGGGTTGAAAATGGTACTGGAGAAGACCCACAAAAAATCACCCTGGGGAGAATTTTGAAAATAACCGGAGTAAATAAAATCACACTAAGGAGTTTGAAGAATGATAGATAAAGATATTCTTAGGTCATTGCTTGAGACGGTTTCTGCAAAAAACTTAGTTGGCACTGGTATGGAACTCAAGCCCTATGAATTAGCTTTACTGATGGTAAAGGCTCTCGATAATACAGCAGAGTTTGGATATGTTGTTATGGGTGTAACCAAGCTCATAAATAACTATAGAATCGATGGGGTCAGTCTTACTGTTGACCATGCCAAAGAGCCGATTACTGCTGCCATAAAGCTGTTATCTTTCGAGCCTGAAATAGAGTATGATAATGTTTCAATCCATGGTAAGAATATCTTCGCAATTAAATTAAAAAATAACGACGAAAATCCACAGCTAAATTTTATTAAGGACATTAATTCGGAAGATGGTTTCATAAAAAATTTAGTGGTTGCCTGTACATACTTACAGACGAGACCTAAATATTATGGGGAAATTAAAGATGGTAGTTTCTTTAATTGCGCTGAAGATGAAAGAAATGATTACATTGCTGACCTGCTTGGGGCAACGGGCTACGACGTTAAAGACCAGACTAGACGAGGTTATAGCTCAACTGGAAAAGGTGCAGGAGAGGTAGATATATTCATATCGAAAGATAGACTTCCGTTTGCGATTATAGAAGCAATGAATTTAACCTCTGTAAGCACAAATTACATCAATACCCATTTAGATAAAATATTTTCTTATGACATGACGGGGACAAGGTTTAATGTTTGTTTGTCATACGTAACCATAGCCGACTTCGAATCATTTTGGGGAAAGTATTCTTCCCATGTGGTAAATCACGAATATCCTAGCCCATTTGTCAGGTCAGATCAAAGCATTGATAATGATTTTGGCTATTCAGAATTAAGGCTGATGAAAACTATCCATAATCGTTCTGGAAAAAATGTTACCTTGTATCACATATGTGTGAAGATTCCGAGCCCTAAAAATGATAAGTAATTGAGGGGAATTGTGTATCAGCATATCGAGGCAAGAGTCCACGGAGATGTTGGCGTAATGCAAAGCGTTATCCAAGGATACAAAATAAGATTGCAAGTTCGTGATATTGCATTCACAAAATTGATCGAGGTGCCAAGCAACATATGACGATGAAACAAGAACTGATAAATTATTGCCTAACGTACCCCGCCACCTATGAAGACTATCCTTTCGACGAAACCACAACGCTAATTAGGCATAGCGGCAACAAGAAGTTGTTTGCTCTCGTGGATCACCTAAACGGCAGACTGCACGTAACTATGAAGTGCGACCCAGCAAAGGCGGATTTTCTACGTGGCATATTCGAAAGCGTAACCCCTGGCTATCACATGAACAAACAGCACTGGAACACCGTTTATGTGGATGGTGATGTGCCGATAGATGAGCTATACGATATGATTGGGCATAGTTATGATCTGGTTAAACCCAAACAGCGTAAACGCAAGAAAACAACGGAGGATGATACCGAGTGAAGCTGCATTATCGCAGGGGGAATTAAAATGCACAGAAAAAAATTCGTTGCCTTATTGTTGTTACTGGTTTTTGCTTCACTTGTGGCATGTGGAAATTTCGTTGCATATGACGACTATCCGAGCGGAGAGCTTATTTGCGAAATCGGTGATATTGTACAAGAAGATGAACCTAGTGACGCTGCACCAGAATATAAACCCGATGTCATTCACACATTCGGGCAGAATGAGCCGCCGAGTCTGCCGCAAGAAGACGAGCCTCCCAAACCCGAACCCCGTGAATTATGCGAATGCGGTTTATTCGATGCCCAATATGTAGAAGAATTGCACGCATTATTATCATCACCGCCTTTGAATATACGCGACGTAGACCCACTTGGACTGGGCACTCATTTTACGTACCAATTTGAAACAGTCCACACAGCGACCTATCTACAATGGGAATCCGACTGGCCTAGCAACATAGCTATTTGGTCGGATGAACCCCTATACGATTTTTCGTTTGTATCCGTACACCACAATGCTATTTGCTGTGCCTATGTTGGGGAAGTTTTGCTTACTGTTGATAAGTTATATCCAACAGATGTCGTCCTCTTGACTGTAGCTTTTGCACATTACCTGTTTCCACGCGGAGGAGTTATTTTCACGGATGCAATGGGAGTGCGGCATCATATGTTTATATCAGAAAGCATGATTGGCGGGTGCGCTCCGGGCTTTTTTCTAAGCCCTACGAATAATCTTATAGACCTTCGTGCAGACTGGCTTGATTTGGAAATCATAAGCATACCTCCGACATTCACTTATGACAAAAGTGGGACGCACAACGACATTGTAATAATAACAGGCTGCCCATTTGTCCCAAACGAAGATGTTTGGGGTGGAACGCAGATGTGGGCAGGTTATCTAAAGGTTGAATCCATCGAATCAATGGTGGAGAGTAGCCTAATGGCAAAAGATTTTATTTTCGACGACGGACACATAGGATATATGTTGGATTTTGCCTATGATATTTGGTGGGTTCGGAATGATTGGATGGCAATGTCTTTCCGGTATGGCGGATACAGGGATTTTTTTGAAATCCATGAGGGTTTGATTTTAACGATAGCAAGGACGTTGACTTCGCGTTATCCAGGTAGCAATTGATAACAGACGATAAATACGCCTGCTCAACGATATGATTTAGGAGGCTGCAATTTTAATGGACAACACAATATTTAAGAAATTAAAAGCAAAGCCGGATATGATAGCCACTATTCTATATGCTCCGCCTGAGTATCCTGCTTATGATTGGTTTAGTGATATTAAAGGCGATAAGGCTGATTTTGTGCATCTTTTCGTTTCAAGCCAAGCAGAGTTTGCAGAGAGATATTCGGAAGCCAGCGAGGCCGTTACAGATAACGGCTTACTTTGGGTGTCCTACCCTAAATCCGATAGAAAAAACAAATATGACATCAATCGTGATAGTCTTTGGGGGCTGGTTATCCCTCTTGGATGGCATCCTGTAGCACAGGTATCTTTAAGTGATGAGTGGTCGGCAGTTCGCTTGAAGCGCAATGAAGATGACGTGGTTTATGAGCGTCCGGGCAATGTTAAAAAATAAAGAGGTAGACTTATGACAGATAAAGAAAAAATAAGAGTATCAAAATTTATGAGCCTTGTGCTGCGCCACGATCCGCAGAAAATCGGTATTAGTCTGGATGGCAACGGTTGGGCTGATACTAATTTGCTATTGAAAGGTATGCACAAAAACGGGCATAAAGTTACGCTTGATGATTTGAAGGAAGTCGTTGATACCAATGACAAGAAGAGGTTCAAATTTAATGATGATTTTTCAAAAATCCGTGCCAATCAAGGACATAGTGTGGCTGTAGATGTTGAGATGAATGAAGCTGTCCCTCCTGATGTTTTATATCATGGAACCGCAACACGATTTTTAAGTGCAATAAAGGACGAGGGGCTAATTTCAAAGAGCCGATTGCATGTTCACTTATCCAGCGAGAAAGAAACGGCAATCAAAGTTGGCAACCGCCACGGTAAGCCCGTTGTTTTGACTATCAATGCCACAAAAATGCAGACAGATGGATTTATATTTTATTTATCTGAAAATGGTGTATGGCTCGTGGATGCAGTACCGCCCGAATACATTTGGCAGTTCTAAACGGATATTGCGAAAGCTGCACTTTGCAACAATAAGGTACGAGGAGGTGAGTTGCGTGCTTAAATTACTTGATTTTATCAATGCAAATCCAGACTGGGAGGATCGCCTTTCTAAGCCACCCTACCACATACACATCAAACGCAAGGATGGCTATATTCTTTTCAAATATACGCAAAGAGGCCTCGATTGCACTTCGGATTTCAGCATTGAGCTGGTAAGAGAATGCCGTGGTATTATTCTTGACGAAGCTGATAACTATACGCCTGTATGTGTACCATTCTTCAAATTTGCAAATTATGGAGAATCTTATGTCGACGATATAGACTGGTCTTCCGCTCAAGTTGTCGAGAAAATAGATGGGTCGCTGATTAAAGTTTGGCACCATAACGGTAAGTGGAGGGTTTCAACAAACGGGAATATAAACGCTGGTGATGCAATTGTCGGAAGTGACGGCAGTTCATATTTGGATGTGTTTGAGGATGCCCGAAAAAAATCGAAACTGGATTATGGTGTGCTTGAACCGCAGTATACCTATTTATTTGAATTGATTTCCCCAAAGACGCAAGTTGTGATTCCACATATGGAAACAAAACTTTATCATATAGGCACACGCAATAATTCCACCCTACAAGAAGTGGATATTTGCATAGGGGTAGAAAAACCGAAAATGCACACACTCACTTCGATTGAAAAAGTTGTTGAAACAACAGAAGGCTTGAATCAATACCATGAAGGTTTTGTGGTTGTGGATAAATTCTTTCGGCGTATAAAAGTGAAGTCTCCGCTGTACGTTAAATTGCATTACACACTAGGAAACTGCACAACCGATAAGAACATAATCGAAATAATCCGCTCCGGTGAGGTGGATGAGGTTCTGAATTACTTTCCTGAACACGCGCCGATATTCGCAGAGATGCGTAGAAAGTTGGAGAAATTTATTGTTGATAACGAAGGTGAAATTGAAACTATCAAAGCCGCTGGCTACTCAAGGAGAAAAGAGCTGGCAGATCATGTGACTAAAGCTGTCTGCCCAGGCTGTATTTTTAGCGTATTGGATGGAAAGAGTCCGTCTGTTAGGGCGTTTGTTATGGACCTTCCGTTGGATAACTTGGTGAAGTACCTAAGTTCTATCGAATTGATATAACGTGATTCCTTTTTGATTAAGGATTGAAACCAGAATTATAAATGAAGATATGTAGAGGACGAATGAAACTATTATAAAATTCGCTATCCATAAGAAACCACGAGATTAGGAGAATACGATGATCAACAAATCGGCAGAAATCAGAACAGGCATAACAAAAGGGATAGTAGTTTTTGTGCTGTCTTTGTTTCTATTTGCAAGCGTGGATATAAATTTTAGGATATATGCTGTTGCGCTGATATCTGTGTCGATTCTTGTGCCACTAAATTTTTGGAAGAATAGAAGTGTGATTTATCCGAAAGTGGCATTACTTGTTACGGCGAACCTCGTAGCATATGGAGCTATATTTCATTTCATGCGCCGTGACCTATACAGCATTTCGATGATAGATGTGTTTCTTAATGTAGCAGTAATACTGATTCCGATTATCTTATGTTGTCTTTGCTTGGATAGAGATGATAAAGATGTTGCCGACAAAAGAGGATACCACGATTTATTTCCAGAACAAGTATATGATTTGGAACGCTTGGGGCATTTTGTTGAAGCCTTTGAAATCACAGGGATAAATAGTGCATGGGGCACAGGCAAAACCTTTTTAATGAAAAAGTTTGTTGATGATAACATGGATAAATATGTTTTCATCCGTATAGATCTATTATCTTGCAACTTAGATGAAATACAGAATTTGTTAATTGATGAGATGGAAAGAGTCCTGCTCGCAAACAGGATTTATTCTCGCTACTCTAAAAAATTAAAGCGAATGATGGATAAAAGTGATGTATTCTCCAAAATCCCCAATATCCTGTCGGATGATGCTCCAACTTATGCTGTGGCACTTGAAGAATTTAAGAACGAGTTGAAATTAGTTGGCAAGCCAATTGTTATTATTTACGAGGACATTGATCGTATCGAGAGTGAAGATATAATCAAAAAAGTTTTCAGCATATCAGAGCAACTCGCAAGCGATTGGATTAAAATAGTTTATCAGTATGACCAAGTTAATTTTGATAAAATTGGGCTTGAACGTACTTTTACCGAAAAATATATACCCTATACTTTCGGGCTTACCGAGTTAGAATTTAGAGATATAATGCAATTCCTCTACGATGCTTATAAAATTGACGATAAGCTGATAGTCAAGGAAGATTTTGATAAGTTGGTATATGAGATGGAAAGACGTGAAATACGTGGTTTTGACTTTCAAACTGCTAGATTTGAGATTGATTTGCCGTTTTCAAATGTCACCATTAGAGGTGTCAAGAATTTTTTACTAGAGTTGCAGTCTGCGTTAAAAGGCAGTAATGGTGAAGAATATCTAAAAAAAGGTAATAAGGAAACCGTACTTGCCTTCTTTTTTTGCAAAGCATTTTTTATATGAAATATTTGCACAACTACGAATGGGCAAAGGTGTCATCGAAACCTTTCTGTTTTTATATGGCGAGGGAAACTACTCCATATTTGAACTGTACACACTAAAAAATAATGGCTCCTTGGATATTGATATTCAAGATATCTTTGAAGACGTGCGTAACGTACAGTCATATTGGGTGATTTGTAATTTATTTGGCTATAATCAACATGCAAAAGGCACATCATTAACCCCTTTTAATTATGAAGAAAGCGTAAGTGAATACTTAAACGCCATACACATTAGAGATAAGAACGACAAAAAAGATAGGCTGATTTGGAATTTGTTATGTAACGGAACAAGTGAATATACCGATTATGAAGCTCGCAGAAATCTAATGCTGAATGAAGTTCTATCGAAGCCAGGCGCAGAGCAAGCATCTGCTTATGAATTGCTACGCAATGATATATATTATGGTAAAGCTGGAAAGAGTGGAAATAGTGTCGCTGAAAAAATGGGCGGTGCTAGTTTCTTTGTTGAATTGTTTAGATCATTTAGCCTAACGCCAAACAGTAGCGACAGTTGGCACAAGCTAATCTCTTTTTACTTCCATTACGAAAATGTTGTAAATATAGACCAACGGTTAATTGAGGTATTGAATTATGGTGGTATAGATAAGAAGGATGTCTACATAGATATTCTAAATCGGTTTAACTCTTTGAACGTAATTGGAGGTCTGAGGCATCAAAAGACTTACATTGCGTTTCTATACAACTATATTAACGCACTTAACCGCCTTCGGTTTGTTTATACTCATAGTGCAGAACTTTTGCATAATATTGATGGGGCTATACACAGCAAAGAACTTGTTGAAATTTTAGAATCTGTTTCGTGCGATGTAGAAAAATTGGCTGATACTGGAATAGAGGCAATTATAAAAGATGCTGAAACAATAAAGAACTTCCTTGTCAAGAACATTGAAATTGTTAACAACAATAACCTTATGAAATATTTGCAACCCGGGATAAAGGTAGATGTTCACTCTCACCAAACCGACGAATTTAAGAGATTGATGAATTACTCAAGAAGCGACATCAAAACTTTTGTGCAGGAACTGGAAAAAAGCTATAAGGAAAACAAAATAACGGCACAAGAAATTATACAAATTCAAAGCAACCCGCCAAAAAGTGATGTGCCTGAAACAGATTAGAGATCACCCGCTATTAACTGCACCGTATATCTATCAACAGACCTTGGTCTGTTGATACAGGGGTTTAGTGTATCAAGTACATTGACAACCACAATGAAATATATATCACGAAATCAAATATATCCTGTTGACACACTTTGGGTTATTATGGTATGCTATAGGTAGACTGGCGAGGAGGATATTGATGGGCGAGAGAATAATGTATCAGCGAGTTTCTACTCGTAACCAGAACTTAGCACGCCAGGAAGCAATGGCTGCTGAACTGAACATTGATAAAACTTTCGTTGATGTGATGAGTGGTAAAAACGCTAAGCGTCAGCAATTGGAAGAGATGTTGTCTTACGTGCGAAGCGGCGACACTTTAATCGTAGAGTCATTTTCAAGGCTTGGCAGAAGCCTGCGTGATTTACTGGAAATTATAGAGAAATTAGAGAAGAAGAACGTGATCTTGCATAGCCAAAAAGAGGGTATCTGTACGGACAGTGCAAGCGGTCGATTGCAGATTGCTTTATTCGCAGCCTTATCACAATTTGAACGAGAAATTATGTTAGAGCGACAAGCTGAAGGTGTGGCCGCAGCCAAGGCAGCAGGTAAGTATACCGGCGGTGTCCAAAAGCCAACTGATTGGGATAGATTCAAGTCGGTTTATGGCCAGTGGCGAACGAATAAGATAACTGCTGTAGCAGCTCAGAAGTTAATGGACATGACACCTGCTACTTGGTATAGGCGGGTTAAGGAATGGGAAGCGAACGGCAATAATAAACCTAATCCAAATACGAAGTGAGCCGATGTATAGGAGGGATATCGTGGAGAAGAAGCGCAAGGTTTTTGAAAAGATAAAAAATTTATTAATCTCGGATTCCCCCCCTATTATCTTTTTGCAAGGGATAAGAAAGGTTGGGAAAACAACTATCCTTAGACAAATAGAGCAAGAGTTGGACGGTTACTACGTAGACTTCCGTGAGGCCGGAAAAGAAGCGTTTTTTGAAGCGGTAAACTCTGAAAAGAAAATTATACTCCTTGATGAAATCGGCTATTTGCCTAATTTTAACTCTCTTTTAAGAGACACAGAAAAGCAGATGCTGGATGGTGGAAAGAGGTGGGTAATAACCAGCTCTTCTTATGATACGTTGACTCGGTTATCTCGTGAGGATTTGGGCGGAGGGCGTTCTACCCCTATTGTACTCTTTCCTTTGTCATTTGAGGAACATTTGTATTTTTCGGGTAAGATAGATTTTTATGGTCAAGATTACACGCCAAAAAAACAAGACCTTAAAGATTTCTACGATATGTCGAACTTGCCGAATGAAGGACTAAGGCTGTTCATAGACAAGGATTACATGGACACGGTTTTCCATGATGCCAGTGTAGCACGAGCGAATATTTCATATACTCGCCCTGGGGAAACACTCTTATCCTCGAATCAATTTTCTGCTGTTTTAGATTTGCTTGCATACAACATTGATGAAGGTTCACCTACAAGAGCAGTGCGTGAAAAAAACCTTGATGTAGGGAATAGAGAGTTTCCTAACATAGGGATAGACTGCGCTGGGTCTATACTTTATGGCGTGAAGGTTTTATTGGCAACTATGCAGGCAAAGGAGATAGCAAGGATTTTGCATTACCTGCTTATGAACGGATTTCTTTTTGTAGAAGTAGTAATTGATTCAGAGACCTTACCAGATGCAGATTCCATTTTGTCACGCTTGGAAAAGGCATCCTCTGATGAAGATTTAACGGGGATACTTACGGATTTCAGCTTGAATGTTATCAGTCCTCTTCTTTATACACGGCTCCGGCATGATTTAGAGAACACTATGGGAAGAGGGAGTAATTATGATAACTGGAAAGGAAATTTGTACGAGCTAACAGTAAAAACAGAATCCATCTTTCAGTGGTTTCAGAGAAATAAGTACAAATCCTACAAGTTCCACCAAGTTGGTCTTGAAGAAACGCAAGCAGTTGATTTGTACCTTGCACCCACCCCATCTCGTAAAGGGCTTTTATTAGAATGTTCAGTAGCCAACAAATCCGAATCGGATTATTGGGTACACAAGGTCTTTCCCGCCAGAAACGATTTAGTTAGAATTGTGACGAGTGCAGGAAAAACCGAAATGAAGGGCGAAGGTATTGTGTACTTTAAGATGAACCATATGGAAGCGGTTCACAAAATGTCAAACGGAACGATATTAGATATCGAAGTGGATTAGGAGGTGTTCTTCGTGGGAGTTGATTTATATAGAAAAGAAAAAATAGTTGCATCATTCAATTCCCAAGGCGATTTGATTTTCTTAGACGAGGTGAATGCCCCTTATATTGTCAAAAGAACAGGTTCTCTTGAAGCCTTTAAGTTGCAAAGAGAATCAGATGTAACCCGAACTAATATGCGTTATTTAAGAAAACTCATGGGTATCAGCTCTCGCAACGCAAGAGGGGCTTTGGATAAAATACATGGTTTTTCTTTGTTTGATACTTTTTGGTATCAAGAAAGCGATGGAAAACTTACTTGGGAACAGGTTTGCCTGAGAAAGAACGATGCTTTTGAGGTGGCTTTGACTGGTCGGGAAAAAGAGGGCGGTGTATTTAACGACCCAAGAACACCGGAGCATAGCAATATCGGTAGCTATGAAAAAGGTTGGAAGCTCTCAAACGACACCTGGTATTTATATAAGGTCGGTACCCCAGAGCAACTGTGGTCGGAAATATTTGCAACCCGTTTATTGGCCGCCAAGGGTGTTAATGTGGTTAAATATTGGCTGGATGGTTCTTGGGTGGTTTGCGAGAATTTTGTAGACCAAAGCAACGATGTTTGCCTTGAGCATTACAATTCTTTTGGTGGCGAAGATGCAGAGGAATCTACCGTTTTGAAGTTGCCCTTCCTTACAAGCAGGGCTAAAAGAGATTTAGAAATCATGTACTATTGTGACGCTTTATTTATGAACTTTGACCGCCACGATTTTAATTTCGGGTTTCTAACGCAAGGAGATACGTTAGAACTCGCCCCTCTTTTTGACTGGAACTTATGCCTGTTCGGCCATAAATACCCCGAGTCCTTCACACGCACGCACGACATGATGATTAAAGGTGTGATGGATGCAAAGATAGAGCCGCCCTTTGTTTTGACGAAGGAAGAAATACAAGCGGTTTTTGAGGAAGTGAAAAACGAAACAGGGTTAGTGATTAACGCTTCGGTCGAGCAGGTAACGGAATATTTACTATCCTCACAGGCTCTATTGTTATCGACATCAGGAGTGTGTAAATGAGTTCGCCTAAAAAACCGCCTAAGCGTTATATAACCAATATGTCGGAGGAATTTGTTGGCGATGTTCATGTGTCGCAGCCCGATGGCTTGTATAGGGCGAAAGGGTACGAGGGCAATACATATGTAGAATATACAATACGTTGCCCTAAGTGCGATAGAGTTTGGCTTAAAAAGGATGCTAAGTACACAAAGGACATACAGCGTATGAAGTGTAAGCGTTGCAGAACTCGCTTTCTCTTTTATGACAAAAGGGAAAGGTTCAAGTTTTATATTTGGATAACGTTTTTTATTATAAAAACCCAATCCCCTGCAAGGACTGCTGAATGGCTTGGCATACACACTTCAACGGTAACTAAATATTTGTTTCCTGCCTTGGATTTTTTTCCGGACGGGGCGTTGGACAAAGAGATAAAACCGGTGCTGATGGAGATTATAAATGAAGGGTGCGAAGTTGAAAAACTTAGAGCAGAATCTATTGACGGTAGTCCACATCCTTATGATTATAAAAGTTCGGTAAATAACGCGGCTAGGGTGTTGTGGGATAAAATATATGATGAGGAAAGCTATAAGAAGGATCCAGAAGATTTGATTGAGGATATATTCAAGAAGTCATGCAATATAGAGTACGAGGATTTTCCAGATGATATTTTTAGCATTTAATCGCATGTGTGCTAATGCCACCGTAATGTTACAGATATGTTACAAAAAAATGTGCAGCACCAATTTGTAGACTTGCATTTATGAGTTAATCTCAAATCAGCTACGACAACAGCTTCATCGGCGTATCAAAATAAATGCGATTGCTCCCTTGTCTACGAAAATATAACAAACATATCTACAAAATGCAATTTTGCAGATGAATGCAGCACCAATTTGTAGACCTTGTGTTTTTTTCAGAATTACCTTATGTGATGATTCTGTCGGCGTATCGAAACAAAAATTCTTTATCCCCCTTTCGTAAAAAACAAGGGGATTACAGCAAAGAGGTGTTGGAATGGAGAGAAAAAGGAAACTTTATTACAAAATTAAAAATGCCCTCGAAAACAGCGAGCATACCATATTCCTCTTGCTGGGTTTGCGAAAAACAGGGAAAACAAAGTTGTTGACGCAGTTAAGAGATGAGTT
>Ga0123352_10006032_pt1 | contig 18443 bp, 12 predicted proteins | sample TergutLab28metaG_FD_89700 | JGI IMG/M metagenome (GOLD analysis project Ga0123352, IMG submission 89700) | Labiotermes labralis P1 segment gut microbial communities from Petit-Saut dam, French Guiana - Lab288 P1 | ecosystem: Host-associated > Arthropoda: Insects > Digestive system > Gut ... | reverse complement strand
CCCCCGGCAATTTAAATGGACTCGTCCGTTTCGCTGAAAGACTAAATCTGGTTTCTGCGCGTGTGCCGTCACGTTTCAAACGTGCTCTACTAACGCTTCCATGCGTGTAACGGAATTTAATAAAACAACATGACGTTAAGAATTATAGCAGCGGAGATGAAATAAGTTTGGTTGCAGGATATGGATTAAGTTACCACAAAACAAATAACAAATAAGTAAGAAATTCAAGTAATTTAAACAGAATTATTTTGAATCAAGAGGTAAAAGGATACAGCGTTTCTTACGAGTTAAGAACTCATCCATTCCCAGGTCAGAGTATTCATGCATTCCAACAGCAAAACAAACTCAGCTCGACCAAGGAAATGAGGGACAAATACCCACAAAAGGACTTATGCCCAAGTGCTGACGATGATGACTTCACTCCTCCGTCAACACAAAAGTTTTATTAATGACAGTAAATGGAACTAGGCCTTTATTAGTGTTGCATCACTTTTGACAAATTGGGCTACACATTTCGATGTTTCCAGTCACCACCTTCAGACCTAAACCAGTTAATATAACAAATAACACAAAACGTTGTTACGTATAAATTACTACGTTTATTTTGTCTAGTCTGTATCCATGGGTCAAGTCATTGTTTTTCTTGGTGTTTGATCTGATAATTAGTCTGACAGAAAGAGGCCACTTGGAAGACCTAGGCGTAGATGAGGATAATATTAAAACTGACCTTTAAGAAAAATGGTGGGGGCATGGACTGAATTGATCTGTCTCAAGCCAGGTTCATGTATAAACTGTAAAGAACAATCAGAATCCATAAAATACAGGGGATTTTTTTACTAGCTGAGCAACTAGCAGCTTCTCAAGAAGAACTCTGCTCCATGAAGTCAATAAATTAGTATCTACTAAATAAGTATAAGATTACTTACTTTCTGTCATGGTGTTTAGTGTTCTGTGCGTGACCAAGCTGCCACGACGCTATGATGCGGTTTTATTTTGCATGTCACTTGCTCTGTTCTGTGGCTGCTTGTGCGAAGGGAACGAAAAGGGGAAGGTAACCTGTGAACGCTGGGAGAGGGTGCTTTTGTATCGGTTGTACAGAACCGCATTTTAATGTAATACAGTGTAATGTTTGGTAAATTAACTGACTTTATGACGTACTAATTGTAACGAAAACACCTTAATGTAATTCATCAAGATGTTTAATGTATAGGTCTAAACATGTTTACGAGCGACGAAACGCCTAGCCTTAATTCGTCCAACGTAATGTAATACAGCTCAGAACATTATCGTTACTAAGACAGTACCGTAGTTGACAGCAGAAACAAAAGTGTTTTCTTGATACAAAATGCGCAACAGGTAACAACTTTGCGAGTGAACGATAATATATGGGTCTGCTGGTAGCTGACAAGCAAAACGAGGCATAAAAATTAACATGGACATAAAACACAACTGCATCAAATTATTTCCATACAGCAGAATCAACCTACAGGACAAACAGCTCGTTAGCAAATCAATACTTTTATTTTTACTTTATAAAGTCCAAAGGTTCACTAGAGCTCACCACCTTTCTTTATCCGTGTCCAGATAACTCAGGTTTACGATCTTCCAATCTCTTTCTTTAAAATCTATTTCCATGCTATCCGTCACTTACGCCCTGGTTGTCCAAGTGTCCAAATCTACTATCCTTCACCACTACAGTGAAGAAGGATAGCATATTTGTGCATCGAATTCAATATTTCTTGAACAGTAGGAATTCAGCATAATTAACCCCCAGCCCAAAATTATAAATTGTAAAGAACTCAGATAAACAGATATAGGCGAATACAACACCAGCCAGACCACGCAAAATATGACGTTCCATGGACTTTACATTTCACATTCTCCTGAGAGGAAAATCTCTCCCATTAACAGCCTGAACAGGCCCTTAAGGCTTCAAAAGTTTGAGACGTCTAGAATTTCTAGACAATCGACTCACGAAGGTAGTAATGTTGTCAACCCTAGGCACCGGCCATCTTTACCCCCAGGAGATACCCTTGGTGCTCATTTATGATGGAGGATGAATAGACCCCAGGGCCATACTGCAGCCGTAAGGATTAAGTCAAGGAAAAATCCCAATGACCCCATCGGGAATGGAACCCGCGCCCTACCGGCTTGTAGCGCAGTGGGTCAAATAATTGCGCCACTGCGTATCCCTTTCATATTCCCCTACTACATTGAAATATAGAAGTGTGTCATAAGAATCATCTCTTTAGTCATGGATTATAATCACTTTTGGACATTTTAATTACTATCAAAAAATTTTACCCAGCAGCATATATTGGTTTGATCTTAAATATTAGCTGTCAACTATTAATACGATTTAATACATTTGAAGAGTACTTTTTACGAATTGACCAGACATGACCAAATTGTGCCGAAACATGTCGCCGCAGTAAAATATACAAAATAAAATAGCCGTGTTTTAAGGTGCTTAATACCTTCGTTATAGTAATTAATTTGGAATGCGATGAAGTGCTGCAACAGGCAAACTATCTATGGTCAAGCGATGAAAGCATAATGGGAATGTGGAAGTGTAGCTGCACTCATTCTTAAACTTTACACTACATGTACGTGATTAGTCAGCGTCACATATCGGCTGCTATAACACGGGAAGAGATTCCCTGATACACATAGGCCACAGGGCCACAAGGCCAGCCTGAGCGTTTTGGATAATAGAAAAATTTTTCCTCTGCCGGAAACCGAACTTCAAAATATTCCTGGATATTTTATATTTATTGGACCGTGCATCATCTTGATAGTTGAATAAAGAGAGACCAACTTGATGTCACTTGTTTTTTATTTCATTATTTAATGCTCAACATGTTTCGGATGTTAATATATCCATCCTCAGGAGCTTGCGACTTATTTGTTGAGTTTTTTCATGGGTTGTATTGCTCTGGTTCGATGCGTGTTGGTGTTGTGTTGTGATTTGGCTGGGGTGGTGTGGTGTGGTATCCGGATGCAGGCTGAAACACTAGTGCTTCAGCCTGTACCCATGAAATAACTCAACAAATATGTCGCAAGCTCCTGAGGATGGATGTATTAACATCCGAAACATGTTGAGCATTAAATAATGAAATAAAAAAGCAAGTGGCATAAAGTTGGTCTCTCTCTTTATTCAATTCCTGGATAATTCAGTCCGTAGCCTAGTCTCTACATGAGCTGCACTCTCCTGTGGAAAGTGTTTCGAATTTTAATGTCTCCCAGTTAGAAGAACCAACGGAGTTAATGAAAACAGAAATGTTAATGAACTGAATGTCTTGGGATAAATCTGCGGCCACAGACACAGTTTTGTGTGTTGTGTCACTCACGTGCTAAAGAGATGGGCAACGCAACGAAACGAAAAAAGACCCACACCTACAAAGGTATAACGTAGACAGAGAAGAAGACAACTCATTTTAAATGTCCGATCAGATAATTTATGAGGGACATAGCACATAAGGAAAGGGACGAAGGAAGTTAAAAAAAACAAGTGAAGGAGGTGGAGGGAGTACTGTGGAATTTTCAAAGAATACAAATGTCACGCTGGCCTTCGTGTTTCTATTATGCAGGGGGTGAACGTATAACAAACCCGTGCGTTATAAACTCCAGCTCTAGTGCCGTTAAGTCAGGGTTACAGATAAGTTTACTGCCCCTTATAGGATTCCAAAGAAGCAAAGCCCTCAAGCATGCTGAATGCCATTTAAACAGTTCAGAAACATTACTACGTCAATGCAAAAGAAATACAACCTGTTTGTAATGAAACCCAAAGGTAAGTGAACATTTTATTTTGCTTCAAAGTCGTTTTCATTTGAAACTGGTAATTAGGCTACATAACAAACACTGCGTGCCACATATCTCATGTGTTCATATCGATCTACATTTACGTAGTCGGTAACAGTGTTGTGCAACACACCTAATTTTGTATTCTTCCTGCTTTATTTCTTTCAGCAGTTTACCAGCGTGTTCTCTCTACACTATGTGGAAAGATGGGCTTAGTTATTTAGCTATTTCTCACTTTTAAAAGGTACATTTATTCTAAACTCCAAGATGTATAGGGCAGCATAGAATTATGCAAAAAATTTACGTATTTTAAGCAGAATATTTTATTCTACTTTTTTTTTTCTTCCTTTGCATCACAATCTTACATTTTTCGTTCATGACATAAATTTTATATGTTCTTGGACAGATAAATTCCTTCCCTGTGGCAAGCATGCATTTAATACAAGCTCGTTTGCCACAGGTTTCACTGTACGGTATGTACGACAGTGCAAATTTTATTACATGCCAATTCAATACAAAGATGAAATTTATTTATAGATTCAGATTAACACAACTAAAAAGAATGCTGTATATTTTTTATCTTCACTACAACATGTTTAAGCCAATTTCTGTGGCCAGCTGCAAGTAACTGTATTGTTTACATAAACAGTAAGTACATCAGCAAAGGCCTTTAACCCTCGTTACGTAAAGTGTGCAGCTATCTGATGGTGGTCATAAAAATGGGCCAAAACTTGTGGTAGTGAACATAAAGAATATACGGAGTTCTTGTTTGCTGTGTTAGCCTGCATATATAAATAAAATCGATAAAAAACATTACGGGATAATGACTTAAGATAATGACACCTGTATTTAACACAAAGTGTCTTATTTTTAAGATATTCTACCAAATCTTATTTGTTCACCATTTTGTTATCTTCTTTTATCTCATGAAATATCATTTAATCTCTGCAGTTGATAAGTAGTAGATAAATATAAATAGTCAATGGGAATTCAGAGAGGGCAAATATGGCACAGAAACGTTCATAAATACGACTGGACCTCGCCTGAGGGGAAGAATCTCAACCAGATTAATCACATATTGATAGACAGGAGAAGGCATTCAAGTATACTCGATGTACGAACTATTACGGGAACTGACTGTGATACTGATCACTATCTGGTAGTTGCAAAAGTTGGGAAAAGATTGCCAGTAAGTAAACAAGCAGCACAGAAGTCTGATGTGGAAATACTTTATCTCAGGAAGCCAAGATCGCGGAGGTTGTGAAACAGTATTAGATGAAGATCCCAAACAGGTTTGCAGCTTTGGAGAACTTAAACGTTAGCAAGGACGTAAATAGGGCTTGCGAAAACATTAAACAGAATATCAAAAGTCAGGGAATTCTCGCTATCATTCGGTGCAGAATCGTTTGTCTTCCAGTTTGCTATCAAAAATTTAAATATTAAGATAAACAGAACTATAACTGCCTCTTGTTTTGTATGGGTGTGAAAAGTGGTCGCTCCACATTGAGGAGGAACGTAGGCTGATGGTGTTTGAGAAAAAGGTGTTGAAGAGAATATTTGGGACTAAAAGGGACGAGGTAACAGGGGAATGGAGGAAACTACATAAAGAGGAGCTTAATAATTTATACTCTTCACTCAATATTATTCGGGTGATCAAATCGAGAAGAATGAGATGGGCGGGGCATGTAGCACTTATGGGGGGATTATAGGTACATACAGGGTTTTAGTGGGGAAACCTGAGGGAAAGAGGTCACTTGATAGACCCAGTCGTAGATTAAAGGATAATATTAAGATGAATCTCCAGGAAGTGGGATGGGGGACATTGACTGGATTGATTTGGCTCAGGATAGGGAGAGTTTGAGGGCATTTTGTAAGGTGGTAATGAATCTTCGGGTTCCATAAAATGGGGGGAATTTCTTGACTACCTGAGAACCGGTCAGCTTTTTGAGAAGGACTCTGCTCTATGGAGTAAGTAAATAAGTAAGTATTAATATTTTTCTTTCGGTTTATCAACTACTCCGCTAATCCATAAGGTTTCGATACATTAATTTAAAATTAAACTCACTTTCGAACCCAAAAAAAGGAGAGTATGAAGTTTAGTTGTGCTCATGATGTACGTGTAGGTCTAGGTAAAGATACGGCATTTAATTATTAGCACCGTATTTACACACACTCTCATATACAAATGGGAATATCCTTTCAAATATACCAGCTCGTTCAAAGCCTCCGTATTTTCTCACTGCTTGTTTCTGATAAGGAACGAAATGTCTAGCGCTTTGCCTAGAGCCGACAGTTTCAACATGGCTGGTAAAATCTTAGTATATTGCACCGCCAATATATTCTGGTTTGATATTTATTAAATTCCAAGAAATGCATTTATTAGGCAGCATGTACCTTATTATTTTACATTATATTTTGTCCGACATGTTCCGGCTTTGAACCATCACCAGTACGCTATCATTTGAGATGCTACACTAGATATATGAATATCCATTAACACTAACGAGTGCACAGAATTGAATCCGGGCCTCCGCTGTGAGAGACTTGTGACATCAGTGTACATTTGACTCAATTATTCAGTTCGTACTTCGCAGAGAACACAGTGCGCATCCAATAGGACACCAAAAGTCGAATACTGTGTAGGCTGCAGGGAAATGATCGCTATAAAATGTACCAAACTTACGGCACACTAATGTACACTGTTCATGCAAGATGTAGACTTTGATGTGTTAAATCTAACGCTACGCATCCAAACCAGTAAGCTTAGAGTGTTATTGGCATACCATATACAATTTCAGCGTCTTCAATATGGGCTTATAAAATAAGAATATTCAATCATGTAATGTGAAGCTTAATACAGTACGTGTTCTTGCTTGTCCGTTCTTGCGCATGGAACTATTAGTCAACGTTGGCCATGAATTATGCTCTGTTTTTGTTACTGAAGCAATATCGCGTTTTATAAAGCTGAACTGATGTTCGTATCGACTATTCTAATAAGTACAAAGCACATTACTTTAACGTATGCCTTGTACAATTCCTTGGATCCACTGACTAGTCACGCAGCATTCAATAACCATATTTCTCTTCTTCAATAACAATCAGAAAGGTTTCAAATCAAGCACGCAGCTGTCAAATGCTTTCAGAAATCAATCAATATTCTGTCAAGAAAACTTGCAGTCGGTTATCAAGTCCATTAAAACAAACACAGTATGTTCATCACAATTAAAAATCTGTTGTAAGGGATAGATTATCTAAGTACAGGGCTATATATCTAAGGGAACCAAAATGAAAACACGAGAGAGTCCTTTACGTCCGAAAGTTTTCGTATTTTATCCCTGAAACTAGAAAAAAAAACATTTTAATAAAATTTCGATAAATTATTCCACACTTTTTCAGTTGGGTGAGTTTAATTTTTATTTCTATGAATCCAACATATCTCCTATTTGCATGAAATTCAGACAGAAATTAGGCTACTTATATCCTGACAGACAGACAGACAGATTGTGAAATGTATGAACCTACACAGCACAAAAGTTCTGGAGCTTTCGATATTTTTTTATTAATTTTCTCAAAAAATACAATTTCAATAAAGTAACAATTGTAGATGAATTTAACTACGTTTTCGCTGAACATAGGCTTATATTTATGCACACTTTTTTATCCCGTAGTGCAACATTCTCTAGTGGACCAGGGCCTCCTCATTATCGAGGCTTCACGATCACACTCAGACGCACCACAGTCGGTAGGACTCCTCTGGACGAGTGTTCAGCCCGGCACAGTGACCTCTATCTGACAACACACAACACTCAAAAAGAGACAGACATCCATGCATGAAACAGGATTCGAACCCGCAATTCCAGCAAGCGAGCGGATGCAGGTCTACGCCCTAGACGGCGAAGCCGCTGGGATTGGCCTTATGTACACACCGACGTGAACTGAGATGGACAGAAGCTTAATATAAATACCCAGTGACATTTTTATATATTTTGAAGGTCACTGTCTATTGTTAGACAGACCAAGACGACTTCTAAACAAAAATTGGTGGACAAAGACCGAACTTTACTCGTAGAATGCTGTCGAAGTAAATTCACTCAACCCCATCTAGCGCCGAGGTCAAAGAAAGAGAAGAGTTACTATTCTACTCCCCTTTTGGGCTTTCATGGCCCATTCTAGGGTGAACATTATTTTACGTTAACCACAATCGTCCTTATAACAGATATGGTTAAGATACCCCTAATATCATGCCTGCTGGCGTGGCGACAAACTAAAGACTGTTGTATCCAAAAATAGAATTACAGTGCCACTCAATGCCATATCCAGCTACTATCGATCCAATTGACATTTGCTTTTTTCAAAGTTTAAATTAAAATTGTAAGGTAACCAATCTGGATAAGATCTTTGACATTTAAAATAACTCGAAGTCAAAACTCGTTATTAGCATTGAAGAAAATAGTACCGTTGCAGCTTCTCGACATGGTAAGTATTTTAAAAAAACGCAAGAAAAATCCTACATTCCAGATTTCGTAATTTGATTTGTAAACCTTATTTATACATCACTGTACATTTCGAATTATTACTAAGAGATTTTGGTGCAAGAAGCATAAGATGATATGAAAAAAAATAGTGTTATTTGATGTGAAGGAAATGAAAAAACAACCGTCGGAATGCAAATTTGTAAACATACATGTGTCATTAGGCCTACAGATTTCCTTTCTTGGCCCTCTGAAGACTGACTTTCATCCAAAAGTAAGTTATACGTAAACATATTTTCCTACCTCCAAGAGAAACCTCTGTGTCCATTATAAAGAACAGCCAGCTATTGCTCTTTAGAGAAAAGTACAGTATTTATTGTGAGACTCGTATCCAACTTATAAACATGCCGAGTGGGCAAAATGCAGTTCTCTCATTTCTACAGTAGATGGTAGATCTGTAGAAAGACAATACCAAAATAACATTAAATATATACTCCGTCTGACACAACTATCTGTTTATTTTATTATTTTTCTATTATTGGCCACCAGTTTCGTCCTCAAAAGACCATCATCAGGCCAATATTTAAAATAACTTAAAAATGATGGTGCATATATCATTGATGAGTTTTACTGTAAAGGTGAAAGAGCTACTTTATGTGTTCCATGTCACCGCATTAAAGAATGTGTCATACTTCTATCATAAACTAACAAATTCATGTGACCATAAGGAAGGCTACAGAAAATCAAATGCAAACCCAAGTGCTTTCATTATACATTTTGTCCAGTTAGTTTATATTGGTTTGTTCTTGTTATATGAACATCAGTGAAGAATAGTAATGCCATTGAAAATATTTATAAAAGTGTATTTGATGGTTTATCATATAAGTATTGAAAGAAGTATTCGGTGATGTATAATGTAAGGTGAAAAGAATACTAATCGCAGAAGGTTTCGTTTCCATCCGATAATTGTATGGATTATTATGTTCCGCCGACACTACGTTCGGTCCCCATGTCACTCACTCCTGGTACCCTTACCATACCCAGTGCCTCTCACTCAGCTCTCACAAATGCTACACAATAGCAGCTGTTTTCACACACCCAGGCCCCACACGGCCACAATGTCGAAAAGAAATTTTCTGTCGGAGGGAATGACAAAAGAAGCCGGGATAAATCAACCAGTATTACAACTACGCTACGAGCTGGACGGCCGAGGAATGGATGTCCGTTTCACGGCAGAAACAGGAATTTTTCTCTTTTCCTCAGCGTTCATATCAACACTGGGACCAAACCAGCCTCCCTTTCCACGTGTATCGGTGGAATTTGCCCAGAGTAAAAGTGGCCGGAGAGTGTGGCTGACAACTTACTTTTATCTAGTGTCAACATTAGGAAGGATGAGAGTTATATCTGGTGAAGCAATTCCTGTACAGCCCTGGTCAGGCCCTGGGGGTTCTAAGAGGCTGAGGTTCCTAGATTTCAAGATGGATAAACGAAGGTGGTAAAGTTGTAAGCCGTATGCACCGGCCGCTTTTACCTCCCAGTAAATATGCCTAGTACTTATTTCTATTAGAGGCTGAGTCGACCCCACGATTAGTTTAATAAAAAAATTCTAACGACACCATCGGGAATCGAACCCTCGACTTTCCTACAGTGCCGCTACCGTGTGCCCCTCTAGTAATACCTGGACTCCTCTGCATATGTCTTCAAGGAGAGCACAAGGAGAACTTTATCTTGAACGGGGACGAGAGAAAGAATCAAGGAAGATAATGAAGCACAGCAGAAGAACAAAGGGGAACCCAGCGCACAGGAAGAGAGGGGCTATATCTTTCTGAAAGGAAAGTTGTTATTTTCCAAAACGAAAAGCAAAAACACGAGGTACTTACATCGTCATCATCATCGTCGTCATCACCATCGTCATCATCATCACCATCATCGTCATCACGATTACTGAACAATGAAGGTCAATTTATCAGACAATGAGCGGTCTAATAAACAGAAAAGAGATTGCAATCACAGGAATCTTCTTCTCCAGCAGCGGAGGTAATGACCATATGTGCCCTTTTACCGTGCATCTGTGTACTTATCTGGATGTTATTATCTTAATTGCGTGAGCCGGGCCTCAACAAATGAGGTTAATGTGCGCGGGACGATCTGTGTAACGGTTATGAAAGTGGAAGGCCGAGGGCAGAACAAAGTCTCAATCAGGCACTCTTGTTGACACAATGTGACCAAAGAGGACGCATGATTAGAGGAATGGTGAATGAACGCAAACTAATGTGTTTATTTGGTATGATTTGTTTATTGCTGGAAACATATTGTCTAAGAAATATGAAGTAATTGGGGATACTCATAACGAAGAATTTCTTGAAATACTTACACAAATCACCAGAAGTATTTATTGTATTTCATATAATGATGTTTTCGGACGCTGAAAATAATAAAGCAGAATTATTGGACGGTAGTAAATGGCGAATTAGAAAAGACGTGGAAAGATGCCGTCCTGGTCTACTTGGAGATCCTGTAGTTGAACTTACCCGGACGAACTACGAGAAACAACGAAATCCTCTCATGATACGTGCTCCGCCCGAATACAAGCCAGAAGCATTACTGTGAGAGTCCTGACATTTCCACAGGACTGCAGTCTTGTGAGATGCAGTACTCGATCACTGGGCTAACGTTCCGAGACGTTTCGAAGGAACGCAATACTGTCATCTCCCACGAGATTTAAGGTAATGCTTCCCTTTGTAAAGGCGCGAACCGGTCGCCCAGTGACGCAGTGGCACCTTCCACAGAACCGAAAACGTCAGAATGGTTAACTGCTTCAGCCAACTGAGTCGGCAGTCCCTGCATTTTGATGTAGTCAGAGGCAGAGTTCAGGAAGGGCTAGACGTGTACCTCAGATGGACGAAAATTAAGAACTAGCGTTGGTTGATGGAGTAATTTCCAGATTATATCACGCCGTTCTCTTAACTGCCAAAATTAGCCCATATAATGACCATGACAGAATATGTTTTATGGTTCAATAGCCCTAGTGGGTTGTGCCTCTTATATAAGGTTCCTCGATCACACCCAGACACACCACATTCAGTAGAACTTCTCTAGACGAGCGAAGGGCACATCGCAGAGACTTCTACCTGACAACACACAAAATTTACAAGACACAGACGTCTATGAACCTGCGGGATTCGAATCCACAATTCCAGCAAACGAAGGGCATAGGCCCAAGCCTTAGACCGCGCGGACAGTGGGATGGCCATTACAGTCAATTAGGCCTGTTGGTATTAAGGAGGTTATCTGGACAAATTCATTTCAAGTAATGATGGAGTAAAAGAAATTATAACGGCCTTCATAAGTTGATATTGCTAAATATACAAAATCACAAAGATTTAAAAAGTGGGGACATCTCAGTAGAACGGAAAATGCAAAAGTAGTTAAGGAGATTACTGATTGGAACTCTGTAGGATTAAGAACTAAAGGACGGCCAGAAGGATAGTTGGAGAGGCGAAGTGTTAATTATTTAAAGAAAATAAAACTGAGGAACTGGAACCAAAATGTCACAGATAGAAAAGCCTGGAATGAACTGGTGCAGGGAGCGAAAAACCCCTTGTTGGGTTTTTGTTTCAGAAGAAGGAAATAGGAGAAGAAGAAATTAGGCCTATGTTTTGGTACGTCTTCGGAAATAGGAAGTCCCAGCCTGCTCCAAGGTATGAATGACATTGGGCACCCGCCTCTAGAGACTTAGAACAAAGAAAATTATCAGGATAAAATTTAAATTGATTTACTTTGTAATCGGGTGTCTCCTGCATGTCAATAAGCTTACAGATTGTCGCCTCTAAAGTAACCTGCCTGATCACTGTTGGAGACTACGGCAAAGGTAAAAATGTCCCTGTCTACGTCATGAAGGCATGCAGTAGGAGTGGAGGTACAGCTCTACTTATGCTGAACCTCGGCAGTAGATGGCAGCGTGTGGTGTTTATCTTCATGCCCCGGTTGCCTTACCCCGGTTACAAAAACAAAATCCAGTACCTTTTACAGTAGGCTGAGTTGGCCCCAGAGCTGAATTGGACCATTTGGAGAAGGGAAAATCTCTCTATGGGGACTTCGGTTTTATGATGATAAAGCAGGGAGACTACGTTGGGCAGGGTCTGCGAGTAATAAAATACATAGAATTTCCGTGGGGATGTTTTGAAAAGCAGCTACTTACAATACAGGAAAGAAGAAGGGAATGTAACTTCAATGTGGATGACACCAAGATAAGTTTGTGGTTGACACTTGCACAGAATCTTAATTAATGGCGGAGTTTCGTAATGGCAGTAACAAGCCCTGATTTTAACTAATTGAAGATTATTAATTAGTTTATTTATTTACTCAATTAATACACCGACTAATGCACTTATATAAAAGTTACACATTAAAACACTAAAACTGCTCCGACATGTTTCGGTCCTAAGACCATCATCAGGGAGCTTTATTTTCCTTGCTAAAGGGTGTACTAATAGGGTGTTGTGGCAACATGCTGCCACAACACCCTATTAGTACAACGAAGTTAATCAGTGACTATTTTTAATGTGACTTTAGCAAGGAAAATATAGCTCCCTGATGACCGTCTTAAGACCGAAACATGTCGGAGCAGTTTTAGTGTTTTAATGTGTAACTTTTATATAAGTGCATTAGTTGGTGTATTAATTAAGTAACTCGACAACATGCACGGTGTAACAATTAAAATAGTTTATTTATTTATTTATGTGTGTAAATATGTGACGTCTACAAATTCAGCGATGTAAGGTTAAGGTAAATACGGCCTTCCCATGCCATGAAGGCTTGCGCAGGAACATAGCCGCACCTCCACTCATTCTTAACTTTGGAACCACATGGAAGGATTCTGAAAGTCTAAAAACGTGTTTCTGTCGCTGCTCTTCCTTCTGCTTCCTCGCGTATCGGGCGCGACAATAAATTTAGCGGGTGGGTGTCGGCACTTGTTTTTCATTAGCGCAGCGCCGCGTGGTTCTCCAAACTAATAACGAACCTCATAAACTAGAAACAAAACATAGCAAACACGCCCCGCTGCAGGAAGAGCGCACGACAAGTAATATATATTAGAAATTAGGGAGTAAGTTGACGAAAACCGGAGAAGACTAGCTGCTTCAACACCTTCGAGTAGGAATGACGTAAACTCTGCGGTTCCAGGCAAAAAAAAAAAAAAATTAAAGCTTGTTTCCAAAACAACTGTCGCGATTTGTCACCCGAATGTCCTAACTGGGTCCCTTAGTTGTACAGTCCTCTACGATCTTCGGTTTCATTTATCATAAGACACCTATTTCTCTTCATCCTTTATCTTTTGCCGCCAGCTCTTCACTTTTAGTTCTCGTACATAATTCTCTGCATCTTCCACTCACCTTGGTCTCGACCTTACGACTTCTGACTTAGATTCAGGAATCATGTTGTTCATCCCTGTTTGATCCACTCAAATCTCAAGGACAAGTCGCTTCACACTTATCCCTTTAATATCCGCTGCAAAATTAGCGGTTTTACGTAACATTGTTCTTGGTCATTTATCATTCTGCAGAAGCATTTCCCAGTTACTAATCCAAATATTTTCCTCAAAATTTCCCTCGTCCACTTTACCAGTCTTAGTCACGGAGCTTGCATCTCATCAATACAATGCAACTGGTTTTAACGCGAAGATTCAAGTCTTCTGTGATGTGATGCTCTTTCGTTGGGCGAGTACATACTGGCGTTCAGAAGGATCGTAGTGTCGTCTTCTTCAGGACTGATAGAGCTTGACGATGAAAGCAGTACGGACCTATAGGCCAGTACTGTTTAATATTGGACACATATACAAAAATTGCAGAAGAGTTTCCTTTGATATCTGGGCAGCCTAATTGCTGAGGTTTATAGATCATGAACAGTTGGGTAGAACTCTTCTGAACCAGTGATCAGCTGGTCGCAGAGGCCGCTACCCACACAACATAAAACAAACACAAGCGGCAAACACCCATGTGCTCAGCGGGATTCGAACCCGCAATACCAGTATTCTGGCGGCCGCAGGCCTACGCCTTAAACCACACTTCCATCGGGATTTGCAAAAAGAGGTAATGGCCCATACTTTTAATTAGTTAAACAAAGAAAGGGTACAGTTTAACCGTCCCGCTATAAGACACACCAGCTATAGCCTCAGGAAACATAAAATTAGTAAGAAAACGCCTACCAGTTATGTTTGAAACGACTTTGTCACGCTCTTTACTCTGTACTTACATCACAAAACTTCGACACTAATTTCTCCAAATACACCAGGAAATAATACACAATTATGACGACAATTCCCAGCTCTACAAAATAAAATGGTGCTGTGTGCATTGGGCAACAGGCACACACAAGGAAGCCTGACTCCTCGGCTCTGTGACAATTCATTTTGCTTGTCGAGGAACTGCGCCCTGGGACGAAGCTTCCCTCCGCGATGCTCCCTTGTCATTTTCTTCTTTTTCTCTGAACACAGGAACACAGCCAGTTTTATATAAAGAAGAGGTCCTGCTGATCCTTTGTTGAACCCTGCTGAGGTTGTGCTCACCACTGCACACCGTCACCGCTTCCAAGCAGCTTATGAAAAATTCTCACTCCATAATCTCACAATGGAACAAATTCCCTCTGTGTATAAATAAAACTGTACTATTATTTCAGTCACAACTGAACTTCAAATGTTAACATGTTTTGTTTTCCTGTAAAAATTAATCTGCGTCATTTCGGAGTGGGCTCTGGTTTTACGTCACATCCAGATTTTCCGCGGCACAGCGTTGTTTTAAAATTTCCAGAGGCTACTTCTCTTTCTAATTAATTTACAAACATATAACTTTGCTTACAAGATTCTATCAGACCCAAAGCTGTCATCGAAAACAGTTCTGGAATATATTGAAATAATGTGAAATGCCAACTTCATGCAACAAGGTAATTTTATTGATGTATTCTTAGCTCGACATGTTTCGGGTACACACGCCCATCATCAGGAGCATTAGATGTTCAGTTGCAACATATGTAAATACAACACGTCAGTCGATAACACTTTATTTATATACAAAAACAGTATATTTTGTCAGGGCGACATGTTTCGACCTTATAAGATCATCCTCAGGCCTTCCAAGAGGACAGATCCAGAGTTGTTTATGTTTCATTGCATTGTGGGATCCCAGATGCTTACAAGTCTTTGTTAGAAAAGTATAAAATACATAAGCCGCTGCGTAAGTTGTGTGTACGGTGCGGATGGTGCGGTGCACGGCACCATCCGCACCGTACACACGACCTACGCAGCGGCTCTCAAGACCACCACCCATCCATAAACTCGGTACAGAAAACCATACGCTGCAACTCAACATCTAATGCTCCTGTTGATGGGCGTATGTACCCGAAATATGTCGAGCTAAAAATATACCAATGAAATTACCTTATTGCATTAAGTTGGCATTTCATATTATTTCATGAGGAAGATGCACGGTCAAACAACCCCCTACTGGAATATATTGTCTGTGTTCGTGTAGGATGTAATGTGTATTTATAGTATTGCCAAGATATGCACAATAAAAATTAAACTTTCTATCTATATAGGAAAATAAGTGTATTAAAAAGGTAAACAACTAATCCCAGAATAAGATGTAACTTATGTTTCCTAGGAATATAATTTGGTTCTCACAGCAACAGGGCACTTTCTCCTGAAAGAAAATGGGACTAATTTATGGTGTATTAATGTCAATAGTCCCTTCGACAGAAACCTTAACAAATGACCATGGAGTACAGGATTATTCGAACTCCTACCTCACAACACACTGTCATCGTTAACAATAAGACCGAACGGATCCATACTTACAAAAATTTCTGTAGGTTAACAAACCCATTAAAAATCTAATTTATTTCTACTCAAATAACGTGGCACTAACAGAACTCTGCTCTTTTAAAAGAGTCATCATCCACTGAAATAAAGTTTTAATTTATAAGCAATCACAAATAAACGGTGCAGTGATAACGATCTTGTCTTTGGTTTATTCAACAATACACGGTTAATAACAAAGGCTAGGAGGCCAAACGTGGCCTTCTATTTTAACCACTTGTGTTGTATATTTTCCTGACAACTGTCATGAATAGTTAAAGGGCGTGAGAACATTTTACGAATATTTTTGCCCCACGAATGCATTTGCGGGAGTGCGCAAATTACTTGTCATTATATTACCTAATTGTTTCACATGTCATGCTGATGGCAGAGATAATGTGCTATTTTGAATGGAATGTATTCTCGGCTGGATGTCGAATAAGCTTGCCGTCCGAATATAACTGACCAGATATTTTATACATACTACAGTTATTACTTCCTAGTCTTATGGCAGCAAAAGTGTAATATCTATCAGCATTGCATCAAATTTAGTGCTATAACACTAATAAGAATTATATAGGCTAAAATTTCATGTAGACTTTTTTACGTTCTATTTAACGACGATGTTCGTAGCTGACAGTAAACAGTGTTGAATGAGAGGATGGTTAGTGAATAATGTGTGTTTGAAGCATGCAGAAGGAAACAGTAGTGGCCTACTTTGAGGTATCTAACATCCCGAAATTTACCTGGAGGGAGTTACAATTCCAGATCTAATTTCTAGAGACGTGAAATTCTCAGATCGCATAAAACAAGTCTAGTCTCAACAATATCTGCCAGACATGCCGTATTGCTTGCAGACTTACCTACACATTTCTATCTGTCGTTAAATTCCGACAGAATGAAAAATATTTTATATAAAATTAGAACATTTAGAAAATTTAATACAGCAAACCACACTTGTTGCGGGGTTGCGTTCTTAAAAAAAAAATCCAACAAAGAATAAACCCGCGACGCGCCAAATTTTTTAACGTAAGGGAGGAAAATATGGGGTTAGAGGACCCAGATACACATGAAATATGATAATACCGGAATCAGTAACTAATAAACACGAAAATATTTGTGTCTGTGTTTAAAGGAGCGATGTCGGTTTTCCTGGCTGGAAATTTTCAGGGTGATTGTATGGAGGGGGAGGAGATACAAAACTTAATGTAGAAAGAGGTGATCTTTGACTGCTTTGCCTTCTTCTGCATGTCCTTGTATAAATGTTTGTATGTTACCTGACAGCTCCCTGACAGTCTTCATTTTATATCTTAGGCATCGATCCATGAAATTGTCGATATCAAATAAATGATCGAATAATTTATCCGCCAACTGGAGGCCTTTCTTCATAACACTGGTAGTCAGGTGAGGCCTCTGTACAACAGCATCAGAATATTCTTCATCTTCTGGTTCACTGAGAGCTGTCAGTTCTTCAAGGTCCTCAGTTAACTCAAAAGCTTGAGGGTCGAAAATTTCCTGATTATCAGCCTCCTTCCAGTCTTGGAATCATTCTGCTGGAAACTTACGTGCCAACAAGAGGAGCTTTTTTGTCTTCCTGCTGGGTGAGCAATACTCGGATGTCATTAACTGCTTCAAACCAAGGCTTCTTCCACCAGTCACTCAGATTCGAGGACTTCACCTCGCGGAAAAACTGATTTATATATATTATGAAGTTAGTTAAGCTACAGAATTTCCAGCGCTCACTCATACTTTTCCTTGTCAGTTGTATCCAAGACAATGCACAATGTGCGGTGAGTGTAATAACGCTTGAAATGGTTCAGTTTCCCTTTTTGAGCGGCTGCAGGACTGAGGTTGACGTGTTGATGTTGGACATATTCTCAACGTAGATATTCGGATAAACGAGACCAAGGTCCCGATGATAACCTGGGTCATTACCGAGGACAGTGAAAACAATGAAAGGTATATTCTGGGACTTCAGGCAATGCCGACTCGCAATAATAATCCTCTCGCAAACATAGATACGCGTGAAGCCGCGAACAAGAAGGGTCTGTTGTACTTGAACTTGTCCAGAAATCGTGTGATTTATGAAAGACCGTCTTGTATAAGTTTTGTATTATTACATTTCGCAAATATCATCCCACATATGTAGATCTGATTAAATACTTCCGCGTTCCATGCAAGAGTATCAAATTTGTAATAGTATAAACAACCAACTAGATGCAACAATAACAATTTGTTAGTAATTTCAATCAGCTCAACATGTTTCGGGCGATAATTTCGCCCATCCTCAGGAGCACCAGACTGTGTTTACAGCTTGT
>Ga0123352_10006029_pt1 | contig 18447 bp, 9 predicted proteins | sample TergutLab28metaG_FD_89700 | JGI IMG/M metagenome (GOLD analysis project Ga0123352, IMG submission 89700) | Labiotermes labralis P1 segment gut microbial communities from Petit-Saut dam, French Guiana - Lab288 P1 | ecosystem: Host-associated > Arthropoda: Insects > Digestive system > Gut ... | reverse complement strand
GGGTGGTTTGTCGTTTTTTTTTTTGTTGGGGGGGGGGGGGGGGGGGGGGGGGGGGGCTCGAGTGGTCTTGGGTGCGAGATTCCCTTGCTTATGCTCCGGGTGTTAGTGCTTGACTACATACCATTTTCCAAGTTTCACACACACAACGGGGATGACACACTTCCTAGAACCACGTTTTAACTTAAAATTAAGCGAATGTATCGGTGACGTGTTTGATTGTAACGAATGGAAGACAGAGAAACGCCATGAATGTAAATATATGATGAAAGTAAAACGACTCGAATTATGATGGCAACTGTACGTCACGTGACTTCCGGGTCGAGACTTAAAATATTTCAAGCCGCTTGATTTTTGTTGAACAGATGGTACGGTGTCTTAATACAGGTATCCTGAAGAGTGTTCTCCAGAGTGTGATCTTTTGCTCCCTCCTTCAATTTAAAGTTTTCTCTCGTTTCCTCAAGGTCATCCAATAGCTACTTACGTCTTCTTCCTTGTCTCCCGTCAGTTCTAATCCTTTACTCTACCTTTCCTTCAATAACGTCCTTTATAAGGCAGTTTGTACACAAGATATGACCAATCCACTTAGCGTTCCGTCATTTTATTTTACGTAAGATATTCTTCTCCTTCTTAACTCTGTGTCACAATTCTTCATTCCCCACACGATCGGTCCACTGATTTTCTGAGACCTTCTTAACGACACATTTCAAAACGTTACGGTATTTCTGATCTACTTTCCGAAGTGTCCACTTTTCATCTCCACACAAACCATGCTTCAAACATGTCACTTTACTAGTTTCTTCCTTACATTTTATTCCAATTTGCTGACGAAAAGTGTTCTGCTTTTGTCATTCAATCCTAATTTTCATTGCACGACTATATCTTGCGCCATTTGTTATCGTTTAAATATTTAACATTGTGCACTTGTTTTTTTATTTATCTTAATGTTAGTGCGGATGGTTGCCTTGATATTCTAATTACCTTAGTTTTCTCTACAATAATTTACATTCCAGAGTATCTTCCATTAACTGCAGTATGTAGTCTGTTATTTATTGTAAGGATTGTACTGTATGGTCGTGCAATGGTAATTAATGTGTCAGCAGTGTCATTCATCAGTACACTGTGTTCATTAGCTCGGTCAACACACAACAAGCCACGTACGGCTGCAGTGGAGCACTGATTTGCGGCATCTCTGTTTCAGGCTCTGTCCGTTCCTCACTGGTTGCCCGTTCCAGCTTCAACGTGACGTGGCACCTCACCTACCCTCACAGGGTAAGTAATGTATCTTACCCAACAGAATATAGCTGACCTTCACAGAATGGGTAGAGACCCTTAACATTCGTGACGAAATTCGGGCGGGGGGGGATACATATAGCCTCTGCCAAAAACATGCGTCTCTGTCACTGCATGACATTCTTTCTATTGGTCGCTATTTGTTGTGTGTTCCGTTTAAACAAGCCTAAAGTCAGATATATGTACATCTCTAACCACGTATAACAACACGAAAGAAAAATGTTCACACACACACACACACATACACACAAAACACGACTGTACTTTAGCCCAATGTATATTTAACTGCAATACAACGGTTACTGGCGACAAACAAGTGGCAGTCGACTTTTCTCATTGCAATTAACTTTCATGGCCAACTGGACACTTCTCAGTCATTATCAGTATATCATGTTCATCGGTCCTGATGGATTCTACGGTGATTAAGGTACAAAATTTCATCCTGTGTCATGTGCAGCAATTTCAGATCGCGTTCAGGATTTGGAGTGTTACCCCCTCCCCCCACTCCGAAGGCAGATCTAACATGAAAACAGAGACTTCTTCAAAATGTTCAGTGCACTCCATTCGACACTTCCGGCCGCCAAAGGAAACCGGCCGAGTTCCACAGTCTAATGTGGTCAGTGTCTAGGCGTTCCTTCGACGACTACATAAAATACTTTCTAATTCATACAAACTAATGTACGTGACACTCGACAGCCTGCTTCTTCAGTCTTGGAGCTGAGGACAGGACTGACTGAGTGCACACAAAATGTGGCTCCGTCTAACAAAGAAGAAATAAATGAAATTTTTGAAGTAACGAATTTTAAATTGTAATTTACAAATCAGCCGTAGGATTTACCGAACTTTACATTAAAAAGGTGTATCTGCTGTAAGGTAAATGAAAATAGGTAGGTGTTTGTGTGACGTCAGTTCATCGCTTGATTAACAAACGATGAATTTGGAGGTGTGTATTAATATCTGGTGTAGGAGCAGCAGTTGATGGGACGAGACCACTATGTACACATCAAGATAGTATCGAAACAGTCGAGGCTTTTCTCATTGATTGAAACAAACTGATTTTGAATTGTAAGAAGGCAGTAGTATTTGCCAACATTAGTAAATTCTATGGAATATAAAAAAATAAAATATTTATGATATATTGCACATATTTAGTAATATTTAAGTCAATGACATAATTCTGACCGAACGAGTGTATCATTGCAGTCAAGTTGTCTGTAGATCGGCAGTTTTGGTATCCAAGAGCGGTGTTTAGTTTGACAATCATATTGATGCGTCTCTCCGCGACCTCTCCCAAATGTTACTTCCGTCCGTTACGGCCGAACCACAAGGATGTCAACGTTTTCTACAGCCCGTCGGAAAACTGCGCTACACTAAAACAATTGTTTGCCTAATCGCAGAAATCTAGCAATGGAACTTAACGTCGACGGGGGGGGGGAGGGGGGAGCCGTGACTGTAGTGTTTGCGACAGCAACATGTAAGACAATAAACACTTTCTTAATACGCAGTGGCTCCTCTGAAATACAGGCTGCTGACTCGACTCTAACTTGCTATAAACTCCCGCTACTTTACGGCATCCAACACACTATCTGATATAGTGTGGTGTGGGCAGATTGGTTCAGCCAGCGGCCCTTACAGACCCGAAAGCACAGACACAGAAAAAAGTGACCACTTACCTTGGCCGTAACGTCTCGCAGGAGATGTGGGCATTTCATTTACTGATGCCGAAGTCGGGACATTTTACTGATGTTGAGGCTAGTGATGCCGAGGGTGAATTTTGAATTCCTGGTTCTTGAAGTTCATAACTAGCACTAATTCACAACTACCAAAAGGCGTGTGAAGATGATTTGTAGCACTTTCTGGACTCATATACTCAGCACTATGTCAGTGAAACAAATTTGTGTTCTCTGCATTTCCACAAACACTTTTGTCTCGGTTCTTGCGGTAGCTCCCACATCCGTAGATACTGGACAGCTCACCTGCAGGAACACCTGTTCGTTCCTGCACTGTCCGCTCATGTTAATAACAACCAGAACGTGAATTATTTATCTTTAGGATCTATACATGGCTGGAACCACCATCGAAGGTTTGCTCACACCAACCAGTCCTGTTTAATAGGAGTTGTTTTGATTAGTATTAGTCCTACAGAGCTAAAACTAGTTTGCTATATGAAGAGATTAGATGGATAGTCATTCGAGTGACTTATATATATATAATTTTATGTAGTATATTCTCAAAATTTGGCTAGGATATGTACCTTGGAAATTTAATTCCCATGTCCTAAATAGTACCTAAAGATGATCCATTATAATTTGAAAACAGTCTTCGTATTTATAAATATTGGATGTTATTAAATGATATTTTATTAGTTGTTTCGCAATCTTTTAAGCAGATGAATTTGTTACTGATACTGATGTATTTGCTTAGTTTGTTCTATGCACTGCGGTTGAAACAACAGAATAAAACACTTAAAGCGGAGACAAACGTACATTTACGGCACGTACAGCACTTACAGGGTTAACAAGAGAGCACACAAGCACCGGTCCCAACACCGACTGACTGCAGAACGACCACTCACCAATTGCTAAGCGGAACGCTTTATTTACCACGTAATATCCTATCGGAAGTTTCTTGTACTATTATTTTAATACTTCTGTATTATAGATATTTAAATATTTTTCGGTATATATTAACTACAAATATTGATAAATAAAATTATTAGAACGAGAGATTTATTTTATACTTTTAAGCTTTCATTTTTAATTGTTCGCTGTATTTATTTATTTGTCGTGGAATGAATTACGCAGTACATGTTACAGATCAAACAGAAATGTTATGTCATTTAATTAGCGCACCAACTAATGCGCATACATAATTTTTTTACATGAAAACATTTTAAATTGCTCAAACATGTTTCGATCCTAAGATCATCTTCAGGGAGCTACACTGTTCCTTGCTGAAGTCACATTTTTAAAAACACTCACTGATTAATTTCCTTATATTAGCTTGGTGCTGTGGCAGCATGTCGTATTGTGTAAGTCGTACGCTGCATCGTACGACTTACCAAATACAAAATTAATCAGTGAGTGTATTTTAAAAATGTGACTTTAGCAAGGAACAGTGTAGCTCCCTGAAGATGATCTTAGGATCGAAACATGTTGGAGCGATTTTAAATGTTGTAATGTAAAAAAAAAATTATGTATGTGCATTAGTTGGTGTGCTGATTGAATGACTGTACGAAATGCACGGTGCAACGATAAAGATAGAAATGATATGTGTTTCATTGTAGGGTCCTGGATATATTTGACTGGGCTGATTGATGAAAGAAATGACTTTGTAATTATTTACATCTTACTAATATACTGTTGAGTGGCAACTAAATTTTGATTATCAGTATTATGTTATGTGATACTTTAACATAAGATATAATGTATAATTTGCATACACGTACATTTGTAAAAGTTGTAAGTTCTAGATATCAGCTGTAAGTGGTTCATATCGTGCCCCTCGATACTGGTATAAAACCCCAAGAATGACGAAGACCAAATAAATGGAACAGTTTTGTTGCGATTGCAGCTTTTGGTGTAGGAGGTTTGTGTTCGTATTGATTGCAATGGCCGTCTGGAGGGTTAAAGACGCAACCTCTTACGGCGGAAAGTGTTGTTACATTTATACCATTTACAGCCATAATATCATTTATTATTATTAATATTATTATAAAATTGTTGCTTATTTACGTAATGACTCGACAACATGTGGAAGGTTACAAAATCAGCTGCAAAAACCACACAAAACACGAAAAGAACAAAACATAAGAAAATAATAATAATAATAATAATAATAATAATAATAATGTATGTTAATAGACGTTGCAATCTCAGGAGACAGAAACGTGATTTAAAAAAGAAGCCGAGAAGATTCTAAAATATAAAGACCATACAATAGAAATGCAGCGCATGTGGAATGTAAAACCAAAGGTGATACCAGTAATAATAGGGGCGGCTGGGACTATTTCAAAGTCATTTAGAAAATACGTGAGCAACATACCAGGAAACCATGAAGTCAAGGAACTACAGAAATCAGCCATATCGGGCACTGTATATATATATTTCGGGAAGTACTATTGTAAAACTACAATAGATTCAACAATGAAATTAACGATATAAGCACCATGAATAGTAACTACAGAATAGCTGCAACACTGTATTCCCTAGGGACATAGTTTGTCTCAGGAATATAAGTATAAATACCATGCATAAAGGGGATATTGATGATGATGATGATAATAATAATTTTGGAGGTTTGTTTTTTACCTTTAATTTTTTAGTTATAGGAAGTGTGCTGCGTTATTTTATCTTCTTCTCTGTCCTTTCTCATATGTTCTGCTCGTGTATTAAAGATGATTTTCTACTTGGTCGTAAGGCTGTCGGTTCGCCACCTAAACACTTCGCGGAGTTCACCATAATTCTTTATCGCCGCCATCATAATTGTCTGAATTAATTTCTGCACTTGACGGTGAAGTTGTTACTGACACGGGCACAAAAGCACATTTTAATTCACATCACTGTAAGCAGAAGTATACAGAGGTATAAATTTTACCCTGTAACCTGCCGTGAAGGCGCTGGTACTTACAAATCACGCAATTCCAGAAATTTTACTTCCTACTTTCAGGAGTTTAAACCAAAGCGATCTTCAATTTCTGAAAGTCATGGATGATTACTTTCATTTTAAATCTATAGCTGTCATTAAAGTTACCTCCCTAAATAAGTCTATAAAAGATGAATTTTCTAAAATGTGGTAAATGACAAAGAAGGCTAACATTTACAGTTATGAGGACTTTAAGATTTTATATTTAAATAAATTTTTGAAATAGGGTTTGAAGTCACACACTGGAGCTCAGGTTTATAGATGAAAATATGGCAAGACAAAGGATGGCACCATGATATCTCGCCTTCTGAAGTAAGGTATCATGGGTGCGTCATTACAACCGAGAGTGGAAGATTTGGAGATCGTGGAAGCTGTTGTCGCTTAATTTCCCACTAAATAACGTCCAATATAAAGACGGCTAAAGAGGCCCTGAATATTATAAACTAATTGAAAGCAATAGAAATTCAGGAAGGTAACCACAAAGCCATGTTAACCAGTGAAGAGATCCACAAACCAAGACATTCCCACAAAATTACAACAGCAACGACAGGAGAAGCAGCTGAAACCATACTGAGCAGGTTTATATAGAAACGGAACACCGCTACAATACGAACAAACGATATTCGTGTCATAACTACACTGACCAAGACAACCCTAGAGAATAAGACAGAGGTACGAGACAAAGTACAGCACAAGTTGAAACAAGATCGTCGAATTTAAACGCAGAAGCACTGATATATCGGGAGAAAAACGGTAAGTCCTCGAGTCGAAACCAATGCAGACAGCTCGTAAAACTACCACAGAGCAGCGCAGGAGCCTTGTACATTCCAAATGCTAAAGCAAAAGGAAGGCCAGACCGATTTATTGCAAGTACTGAGAAACGCCCAACTACAGGCACTTGAAACGCAGAAATTTAAAGAAACCCAGGTTCAGAAAGAAGCAGAGTTGACAACATTTTTTATAAGTGAAACCAATTTGAGAAATTGTCCACACATTCATGTTCAAGTCGCGAATGAGACAATAGTTGCGACAGTTGACTCAGGTGAAATTTCCATTGTAAAGTAAGCATTATATAAACATTTCATTTCGCAAGGGTTAGAGGCTATTGAAAGAGGGATAAATAACACACGGTTGGTAACAGCCGTTGGAGGACGCAACCGGCTTATCGAGAAAACAAGTTTTTCTACCGCTTTCCCAGGGAGGAAGACATATTAGAGGTTTTGTTCTTGGTATTGCAACAAATGTTAACACCCATGCTTACTGGTGTGACATTTTAGAAGAATATGGCGCAGGCATTGATTTTCGTCAGCGATGCTTACTTTTCGAAGTAAATAACAAAACGAGATGTAGATTTGTGAATGAAAGGGCAGTTAATTTGGAGGAAACAGCAAATAGTGCAACAGTTTACAAACAAGCAGTTGATCAAAGGGAAAGTGTTTTGATCATCAGAAAGGAGAGAAAAAACACCCACCGCAAATCAAAAGCGAAGCTGAAGATTTATAAGTGGAAAAGGCTAGTGATGGGAAACGTCTCATTTAAAAGTATAAATCATAGAGATAACATAACACTTGCACGGGTTCTTGTAATCCTGTTAAGAAATTAAGCACACGCACACACCCAGGCGCAAACGCGAGCATACACATGCTAAACATGTGCAAGTCATCCTATGTTAAACTCCCATAAAGCCATAACGACCGCTTGATTTTTGAAGCAACTCTGATGTTCTTATCTGTAGTTGTTGCACTTTTAACGAAGGCGAATCTGTGGGGACACCCGGTACCCACCACTGGCAAGTAACACCTCTCCATAGCAACAGTAGAAACAGAAAATCTTGTAGCGTTTTCGTCCAAAAGCCAGTTCTTCCTGTTTGTTAGTCTCGTTAAACTGCTCTCACTCTCTCTGCATCTCCCTTTCTCTCTCTTCCTTTTATCTCTCTATGAAGACACCTGCAAGCCCACAATGATGATGTTACCGTCTCATTTCTCGGTGGCTGCCAGTGTCTCAACACTAGTTTTGACGCGTTTGAAACTGTTAACAGCTTGCGATTCCAGAATTGCCCACAGAACTTTCCACACGATGTTTCTTCAGTCCATTAAGGTGCTGGGTCTTGTTCTTGCTGTAACATTTTCTTGTTTTCCTCCCTCGACTAATTACAGATGCAACGCTTTATCTCGACGTCAGTCAGAGTCCACCTCTATATCTTCAGTACAATAAGAGCATTGCTCCTGCGAGACTCATGCATTCAGAGGAAGTTCACCTTACTTACTGTATGGAGCAGCGTCCTTCTAGAGCAGCTAACCGGTTCTCAGCTGTCCACAAATTTTCTGCACTTTATGGAAACCCGAAAGTTCATTACATAGTTTAAAAGAGCCCGTTACCTGTCCCTATCCCTGAGCCAGATCAGTCCAGTCCATGTGCCCCACACCTCACTTCCCTAAGATTCATTTTAATATTATCCTCCCATCTATGCCTAGGTATTCCAAGTGGCCTCTTTCCCTCAAGTTTCCCCACCAAAATCCCGTATGCATCTCTCCTGTCCAAAATACGTGTTACGTGCTCCACCCATCTCATTCTTCTCTATTTTATCACCTGAATAATTTTGGTGAGGAATACACATCAAGCGGAAGTTTGCCGCTCTGTAGTAATCTTCTCTTCCTCTTGCCCGTGTATTTTCACTAAAACATTACAGTACCTCAACTACACAACGTACCATATGTGGGAGAAAATGTCACCTCGACGCAATACTTTTTTGTTACTGTTTGCTCTGGCGTAAAAAGTTATCCTTCCATTTTGGACACTAAATATTCTCGAGTACCTACTTAGATACTTAAACTTTCCTTTAGCTTAGTGTTTGATCTGCTTGCCAAAAAATGTGGGGCTATTTGTTTTTCATGTGAAACTTAACTTCTAAATACGTGGATATATTTACAAACAAATTATTATTGTCCTTCTGTAGATTTTACTTTAGTAATGTTCTTTGTTTTATCTAATAATCTGTTTTTTTTGGGTTGTAAAATTGCATTCTATATAATAATGTGCATTTGTCCTCCACTCTAATTTGGTAATTAATTGATTTGTATTATACTACGTGCCCAGTTTCCTTTTGTTTACTTAGTACATATTATGTGTAGAAACTGCCTTCGATGTCACGTTATTTAAGTTAGGAAGGAAGGAAGAATAACATGGATGGAAAGCAGACGAAGACATGAGCAGCTACTGAATATACTTAGGGAAAAGAGAAGATATTGGAACTTCAGAGAGCAAGCACTGTATCGTACTGCGTGGAGAGATTGCTTTGGAAAGGCTTTGGACCTGTCGCAAGACCGTCCAAGTAACGAATACGTACTCCATCGCGTACGAGTCCTAATTTTGTAACTGGCCGTTATTATTTTGGGTCAGCATGCTAGAACACAAGAATTGAATTGAATCGAATTAATATTCATAAATACAGCACGGAATAGTTACAGAGTAGCATGCAAATTTGAAGTGCCTGTGGCCACCGCGAATGCAAATGGGGTAGTGGATTTGAGCCCCATTCTTCTGAATCTCTGCATAAATGGGGGTCGGTGATCAGCTTTACACTCTGGCCGTCTTATGCTCGAAAACGAGTACCCCGTATTTTCTTAAGAAGTAGCTCATACGATTGGAAAAAAATAAAGTTTTCATGAAGCTGTCGAGAATTAAACCTGAGGACAGAAATGACACTTTATTCCATAGAATATTTGTGTAATATGAAAATGACCAATCAGGATACAATATGCTTATATGTGAAATGAAAGCATATAGAATTATTTATTTATTCTTGAAATACCAAAGAGTATTAAACAAGCAGTCTCATTGCATTGGCTTTTTTAAGTTCTATTACTCCAACTAATGTTTTGTGTTTCAGAAACTGTACATGTTTTGCCACAACCTATTCGTCCTGCCATGTGCGCATTGTAATTGCTAAAGTGTTTGGACGGACAGGGAAAGTTAACTGTTTGACAACACGTCTACAGAATATGTACGTCTCTGTACTTCTACTGTCCGCCACATGAACGATGACAACTTTCAAGCCATCAGTTTGCAAAATTTTTATTTTTTATGTGTATTTCCTCGTGTTCAGTACGCAAATCCAATTCATACATAAAACTATCCCCTCTGTCTGCCATATCGGACAAAATCTGAACAGTTGGTCATCAGTACAGATCTATGTGAAACAAAGTTGTTATATTTTAACACTAAGTTACAAAGGCATGTGTATAATTACAGGGGTTGATAAATTAAAATACAATTCTTAAACATTACTTATGTGAAATTTTGGAAGTGAATCGTGCATAGTAAGTTGCTGAAAATCAAGTGAAAGAAATTTTTAACTTAAGAAATACTCACGTGGTTACGATTAATTGCAACATAATGTATGTATAAGTTTAATATGCTCAAATTGTAGTTAAATCGCCTTTAAAATGTAAATATTAATGAAGAAAAAGAAAATAATTTTCAGTTGTGAAATGTGCTATCCTCAGTACATGTAAATTTACTACAACACGTTCGTATTTAAACAAATTATTATGAAAACCTGGAGCCTGTTGCATATCAAGGGAAGATTTTCTTAAATGTATATTCTTTCAAGCACAGTTCAGTCTTACTGTCGTCAAAATGTGACGTGGTGCGAAATTCATAATTTTATTTTCGCCAGTAAGTTAACATTAGTCCAGTTAGTACTGAGTGAATAGTGTGGCAACTAAGTTCGTTCATGTTGTTATAATAAAACCAACTTGATGCACTAATTTCTCAAATTTATTTTTGGAATAAATTTGAGAAATTAGTGCATCAAGTTGGTTTTATTATAACAACATGAACGATTTGAGAAATTCGTGCATCTAGTTGGTTTTATTTTAAGAAATTTTCACGATGCACGGTGACCTGAACGTCAAAATCTTTCATTTTATTTTGCTGTCCAGTAAGTATGACTGATTTCTTTCAAAGGATTGTTTTTAAGGGCTCTAACTATATCATGATAAGGTCGAACAACAGTCTCAATGGAAAGTGCTAATAAAATTTCATGTTCTGTTTTATAGATAATGCCTTGAATATACTGCTGCCGACTTTTTAGTGAAGGCCCTATACAACGTAGTCAATTCAGTAGTTACGTGAGACGAAAACTGAGAACCGCAATTAATAACACTCCAGCATTTGAATGCAATACGTAAGCCATGCGGATTCGACACGCTATGTAACCTGTTACCACAAATTATGTCTGTATTAGTTATGGTTTAGTTCCTTCCTTTGACAAAGGGGTGACACAACTAATTACATCTGTATCGATCCATGAACTATGTAGAACACAATTGACTCTCTCACTAAGCCCTTCAGCAACTCGAGAGTTTCATGTTCCTATTACAATATTATAGACAAGTATTCTCCCGAAAATTAATTAATCTCTCTGAACGCATTTATTTTATCTCTGAAGACAGAAGCAGAATTTTCCTGCAGAATTTGGGGTCAAATCGCAGTGCTCAAATCCAGAAGACCATCAGACTATCAGTACTCGCTTTTAAGACCTAAAAACATGTAACTTATAAAATCTACACAACTTAGAATTTTGAATTTTGAAGCACTTAACTAATCCAAAATTTTCATAAAAATGTTTTGAATAAAAGTCTATATTATTTCACAGGTACATGAAATAAGCTACAAATGTCATAGCACAAGTTTGCTGCAATAACCTCTTTGTAATTTATTCCATTAAAGCTCTATATTTGCTACGTACTCTGATATTTAATAACACAGCACACTGCTGCAGCCCGGACACCACTCCAGGCTAACAGAACTTAACCTCCAACCTACAACAAATCCAGAACGTAACGACCAATGTGGTAATCAACATCTTAGTCGCGATCTCCTGATGATGGGCATAGTAATGCCCGAAACATGCTAAGCCTATACGAAGTACAATAAAATAATAAGGGGCATCTAGTTGGTTTTTTATTCTTCAGTTACCTAAAAGTTTATCTGGCTTACTAAGTAAATTTTCATAAGCGAGAAATGTTATTTACTTGAAAAAATTATATTGGATGTATGATAAAAAGATGTTACTGACTGTGTCAGTAGAAATAGAAAACTGAACCTCTGGAAACATCATTTACACAGATGAGTAACTAAAAAGACTATAAGTTCCAGTATCAGATAGGAAATTTGGAACCATATTCCTTGACGTTTTCTTAAGTGAATGGAGGAATGACACACTGGGTGAATAATTCTTAAAATTAAATAAATAAATAAATTTATTTATTTATATAAGTGAGAAACAAACAGAGAAAATATTTTCTTTCAAAAACGAAAACAACCCACATAAAATTTATGTAATTTTTTGCCTATTAATCTCTAGGGCTTTCAGTCGAATGCAAAGTCGTTCATTCGAAAGTTACTGGAAAATTCAGTACCTTAAATAATCCGAGCTTAGGGAATAGAATATAAAAGCAACAAATACATCAATTTTTGCTTTAGTCTTTACACAACATAATTCTGTTAAAATTTCTATTTTATCCGAAAAACTTATATTATGCTTGGAAATGTTTCTCGCCTGCATGCTTCTTTTCATGCAATAAAGTCTTTGATTCATGACTCTTTCGTTCATTTTTGTACCATTTGGAGGGTAACACCACTGACATATAAATGCGATGGAAGATAGGGTTTGGGTTTCCGAACCCTCCCCAGGAATCTAACTAATCTTAAGAAGGGGACGTTTACGTTAAAATAAATAAGTTCATACTCGTTAATACGTGAGCATACATAGGCTTACTAAAGATCTGAAATTGTGCGAATTTTGTCGAAGTTTCATGCAACGAAAATTAACTTCAAAATAAAAGAGTTGCATATATTGAAAGATTAAAAATATAGTTTGTTACCAGGTTTGATAAATGATTTTTGGAATACCATACCAAACGATTCTTTTGGAATAATGTATGAAACACACAATATATTGAACGAGACATGATGACAAAGACCGCGGTGACACAGTGGTTAAGGTGCTGTGCTACAAATCGGAAAGTCGCTGGTTCGATTCCAGCTGGTGTCAATGGATTTTTTATTGACATAAAATCCTTCCGATTTCAATATGGCCCTGGGGTCGACTCAGCCTCTAACAGAAGTGAGTACCAGGAGTATTTCCTGGGGGTAAAGGCGGCCGGTGCGTAAGGCTGACAACCTTACCACCATCTTGTGCTGTTGTCATGAAATTTGGGAACCTTAACTTCCTGGAACCCTCTGGGCCTGTCCAGGCCTGTAATGGGACTGTTTTTACATGATGACAAAAATTTTGAAAGCAGGTTACGATGACGTTTATAATGTAATGTCATATATTTTTTACAGGCATTTACAAATATTTGACAATGAACGGCAGAACACATAAGTTTCCGACGTTGATACACATTTTCTTAATAGTACTATAAAATATTGTAAATTTTCCAAAACTCTGTATAAACACCATTTCAATGCCTTAATCAAGTACTGATATTATTATTCTATTAATTCGAATCTTATGGAAATAGAATGCATTATTGTGAACTGGAGTCAGATGGCTCAGTGCGAATGGACGTCCGTGTTCTTTAATATGTGCAAAAATCCTTGACTGTCCAAGGAAATGTAACTTCTCAAGAATAAATCTGCCCTATGGAGTTATTCTCACTGCAGAAGTTTGTATACGCATTAGTAATTATTATTACGAATAAAAGATTGCAAACAAAGAGTATAACAAGTTTTGTAGGTTCATGAGGTTCCACGTCTGAAAGATTTCTATAAATCATCACAGACTACTATAAATAAATGACGATGGATTATTCTAAGTTTTAATTCTCAGTAATATATTTTTGAATCTTGTATTTCCGTTACACCTTTATCTTCACAAGAACCCAACATTGATATTCATAGATTTTTCTAAGAAGACTATCAAAATAGAATAGGGACATAACACACGGAGTTTTTGAAGGTATGCAATGTTTATCAATATATTGTTTGATGTGAATATTAGAAAATTAATCATTCAAGATAATTTATAGTTATGTGGCGTTATCGAAATACTGTAGGTATTTGGGCAGTCAGACTGTAGCTTATTATGGGTAGTGAATGAACATCTTGGCTACGAAGTATTTAAAATAATAATATGTATAAATACAGAAGTTAATTGAAATAGAGAACTGGGATTTACGGTAGGCTTCGCGGCCTTAAATTTTCTGATGCAATGTATAATATATCTTACTGAAAGTAGAATTACTTGTTGGAAACGACATCCTTTAAATCTCAAATTTGCTTGACACGTAGTGAGCAGACTACTAAATACTGTTTGAAGTTGTTGTCTAGAAATAATTTGCAGCAAGTTGAAAGGCAGCTGCATGACTCACCGCCACTCGTCGTGTTGTTTACGTTACACCCCGTCATACAGTGCACACAGTTCCGTTTTATCCGAGTTCACAACGGAAGCTTCAAGCACAGCCTGACGTATGTATCTGTTGTTTGTGGGTATGCAATACTGTTTAATACTGAGTATTTTCGTTATGGAGTTATAGGTAAGTCAAAAATAGTATGATAATAATGTGGTATGACAATTATTAAAGGAATTTATAACACGTTTTCCCATTGATTAGTTTCATACGAATTGAAGCAGGTCTGAGAGATGAAGGAAGAAATTTCCAGTTGATTCTCCAGCTTGCGGTAAAGTGGAGTATATATATATATATATATATATATATATAATATGCTGTTAAGGTGTTTTCTGAATTACTACACATAATACCTTACACTATATACTATTACATGTGTATGTATCTAATAGTTTACCTCTAGACTACATGAATATATCTGCAGATGCACTTTTCGGTTGACCTGTGATATGAAAACCAATGGAATTCGAGAACAGTTTTTGAAATTCAGCTACGGTAAATAGCTTTTGTACTTACGTAGCAAGAAGTGTATTTCAAGATGACCACTCCCTTCTGTTTCAACAACGAATAAACTGTAACATAACAACATTCCTTTTAAATGTATGCAATTTCACTTCGTGTATTTATTTGTCTCATAATGTCTGTTGTACACATAACACAAAAATTTATGCTACTAATATTTACTTTCTTATTCCACCATTTGTTATACTCCACATAAGGGATTGAAATTTGGTCCAAATTTGTGCCCATTTTTTGTCCGCAGATATTCTTCTATACCACGATTCTAGTATTGTGGTAGGTCACGCCGTGCCAGATGACATTTACCGACGCTTCGACCGGAAAGACCTACTTGAATGATATTAATGGAGAGTTAAAAGCGCCACGCTCCTTCGTCAGGTCGGCAACAATTGACCAGTCACCGTGGTTTAACACCCAGAAGATGTTAACCTTTTAAAGCCTGCCATGAAACTTTACGAATCACCAGTTTTAACATTAAAAATTTCTACATGGTTCTCGCATTGCGTTTATGTATTTTTACGGATCTCACAACAAACAGCGACTTTTGCCATACACAGCATTGGCAGACTGGGTTTGTATAATCGAGGTGGAGAGAGTTTACTGCGCGGTACGCACTGAGTCCTTATATAAATTATGCGACTCGCACAATTTCCCTCATTCCGGACGCATAGCCTGCTGCCCTGCTCCTAACAGCTGACCACCAGCAACCAAGGCATTACACACCACATGCGGCAACAACACAAGTATAGTATCGAGCTCTTGATGATGGGCATATAAGTGCCCGAAACATGTTAAGCAGATTATAAGTGCAATAAAGCATTCTAGCATCTAGTTGGTTTTCTTCTCTGCGCTTTAGCAGGTGTTATGTGTAGGCCTACTGCATTAAAACTTTATGTAATATATTACATCCCTAAATTTTTTTTCGAAAATCTCTGTGTAGTTGTTAATGTTAGTTAAGAAAGAAATCCTTCGTTCTGTTTTCATTTAATTAGAATTCAGTTCGGGTCGGTGTTAAAAAGAAAAATAAATAGGACCCACGTAGTATTTGGGTCAAATTAATTTTAACGTGTTTGAACACAGAATTAATTGCTCTTGCAGGAAGGACATGCATTCAAATGTCAGCCCATATGACACAGGCATCACAATACAAACTTCACTGTAGGGAACCTGCAAGCCACCCTTATTAATAGCTATCAATTTTGGATGACAAAATATTTTATTTACAAGAGACAACCAGAGACTGGAATGTATAAGCGAAACTGTGGTGCGAGGGAGGGAGGCGGTTGTAATGAAAATCGAACGGGGTCAAGTGTGGTAGCATTTTCATTATGAAACAGTTCCAATTGACTGAATTGAACTTTAAAGTCCTACTTCGAAACTTCATAGTAAAACACATAAACGTAATGTAATACTATATAGTGTACGTCTGCACAATCACTTTATTGTATAAGATAATGCAAGGCTACATGTTTCGAATATAACCTAGTCATCCTCAGGCTTATATTAACAATTGTTTTACCAGATGCTATGTAAAATTTGGGATCCCAATTGTTAATATAGGCCTGAGGGTGACTAGGTTATAGTCGAAACATGTAGCTTTGTGTTACCTTATATAATAAAGTGATTGTGCTGACGTACACTATATAGCATTACATGACGTAAAAAGCACATCGTGATGCTTCCATTCAAACACATAAAAGTGTTTTAGTGAAAATTCTATCACCAGATTCAAATTTACCTCGTTTACGCCTAAATCTGGTTGAAAGAAGCAAAGTAAATGTCCAATATTTTAAAAGAGAATTCTTTAGTGATTATTCATATTTTTACCCTCTACATTTTTTAAGAAAATTACGAAAACAGCTTTGAAATTATTTTACAAATATGCTTTGAAATGTTTGAATTTTTGGAATATATGCTTCTGTGCAGTTAATCTAAACACAAATTTCAACAGTCGTGTATTTAAATAGATTTATCCCTGTTACGTCATTTATATTTGCAATCAATAAAATGCCAGAGAAACTAAAGTACATTCTTTATCAGATCTGCTTCCAAAATACCATTATTTGATAAAATATTTAATATTCGCAATCAACAAACTTTCAGGCAACCAACACGTAAACACTGGGACAAAACTCTAAAGAATAACACCAAATTCAGGTTTATACGCTTTTGCCAGCTTAAAACCTTACAGTACCACATGCTATAATAAACCACACTTAAAAGACACCGCTAAGTAGGAAGATAAGAAGCAGCAATAAAGATAAATTTTACATAAAAGTGATTTAAAGTTTGTTTTCTATACTTTCAATTTGAAATATTTTATCGATATGCATTGTGTCAGGTGACTGAGGTATCATCTGGCCCTTCAACAAAGCTTGCAGTTTTAATTTTGAATTTTCTTGGTTCGAATGGCCTGAAAATGACCACGTAACTGGTCGATAACTGCTGCAGCACATTTGACACTTACCCTGCTAACGTGGAGAATATGGTGAGCTCCTAATAATGCCAGCAGATTGCAGATGGGATGTAATTCGGGGTTTAAAGGGTTAAGTAATATAAACCAGTACAACGAAATTAGTCGCGTTGATGATGAAAAGTAAAATTTTACAATTTACGCAACGCAAAGAAATGTCTGAGATAAAACTAGTCTGCAGAAAACCTTAATTACACCCCAACACTCTACTAAATGAAAATTAAGTCATGAAAATTCGATACAGCGGTAAAGCGTCGGATTAGTGTCCCTGAGCGGTCCCTTTCGAATCTTGGTTGAGCCACTGACTATCACGGAGGTTTTTGTTGGTTTGTGTCTCTCACTCCAGACGAATCTCGGGATTCTACACAAAATTCTTACACAGTCACTTTCTTCAGTTATCTTTTTAAATTCATTATTGATCCAAAAAATTCTGTGCCACATAGCTGAATTCCTGGCAGCGTTGTTACAAAATTACAAAGATATCTTCGAAGTCACAAAATGTCGCTAACGGTACCGGGGATTTCTATGAAGTTAGTGAGCAAATTGTGCTTTTGTATATAAATGGTTTTTTTTAAATTAACCTCATAAAACATTATTTTCGTGACAACGTTTCTGGTTGTGTTGAGCAAATGAACACCCACAAATTCATGGCACATAGAACCCCAAAGGTAATTACTATTTTGCCAAACGCAGGAATTATTGAAATTCAGACGAATCCATTTCACTGTTTACCATTCAGTTATTTTAGATCACTTTTTACATTTTCCTCAGTCTGTGTCTGTAGTTCAAAGCAGTGTCTCCTCATCAAGATTTTAATACCTAATTCCGAACAAAATAATGATTTTTTTACGTTTTGTTGACCGTGCATCCTTATATATTGATAGTCTTTTTTTTACCAACTTGATGCACAAATTATTTATTTTAACCTTCTGGCGCCGGAATAATTTTTTTAAATTTAACACACCCTGTATATAAAACGTGAATAATACAGGAACCAAATATGTTAGAATTATGAAACAAACTGCATTTTGAAGAGAAAAAAACGGAGAGTATGTACCATGTTTAAAATATTCAGTACCTATATTTGTTGAATAAATATAT
>Ga0123352_10006027_pt1 | contig 18447 bp, 14 predicted proteins | sample TergutLab28metaG_FD_89700 | JGI IMG/M metagenome (GOLD analysis project Ga0123352, IMG submission 89700) | Labiotermes labralis P1 segment gut microbial communities from Petit-Saut dam, French Guiana - Lab288 P1 | ecosystem: Host-associated > Arthropoda: Insects > Digestive system > Gut ... | reverse complement strand
TTGAAGAATAAAAGACCAACTTGATGTCACTTGCTATTTTATTTCACTTCTTATGTGCTCAACATGTTTCGGACATTAATATATCCATCATCAGGAGCTTGCGACTATTCTGTTGAATTACCATATTGGTCGTGTGTTCATGGTTCGATGTGTGTTGGAGATTCGGTGTGGTTGGGTTGGCGTGGTCTCCGTGTTGCAGGCATCAGCTGAAGCCTGCAACACTGATACGGATACGGATATCGTGGGATATGTAGTTTGGTATTTAGGTGTAGGTAGATTATGAACATACTTACAAACTGTAAATGAAATATTGTTCGTAAGTCAGAAACTACAGACATTTCGTCAGGCTAAAGTTTCAATATTATATATGAACGAAAAATTTAACAATAACAAAATCAGGGCCGACGTGAAACAACCATGTCAAATAAACATAACACACCCCAAATACATGAATATCATTCTATAATAACTGTAATATTGTGAGCAACAAAAAGTGTGACTCCAGTGGGTTAAATGTCATGACCACTGGAAAAGAGACCAGCAAGCAAACTTCCGAACGCCCCTCAGTGTTACGTTATTCGTACGTTTCCTGTCTTTGTAGAAATATCTCCCTCACAGCGGTGCTGTTGGCGTTGTAATATTTTCTGCCACTTACAGTGATTCTCTGAAGCTTAGATTGTGTGATGACGGGAAAATACTGCGTGAAGAAAAGAGCGTATTTGAATGATAAATTTTTTCTTTGAAGCTCGTGTTTAAGATCCACTGAAATATTTTCCTCCCATCTAAGCCTATGTCTTTCAAGACACCTTTTTCCTTCAAATACTCCTACGGAACCTCTTTTGATTCACTCTTATATTCCATGCGTGTTATGTAAACCTGCCCTTCCTATCCTCCGTGACCTGATCACTCTAATATTTGGTGACAAGTAGAAGTTACCAATTTCCTTATTAAGCAGTTTTCTCAAGCGTTACTTCGTCCTTTTTGGATCCAAATAATTTTATGAACAACTTGTCCTTAAATACCTCCAGTTTAATAAAACAAGTTATAGGCCCTTACGAACAAAAGGCAAAAGTTGTGTGTTTAATATTTACGCTTCTAGATAGCAGACGGGAAGATATTAATATTCAGAAGTGGATATTAGCAAGAATTTCCTTCTTTAATCTACTCTTAATTGCTTGGTGATTTGTTGGCGTTGTTCCCAAATATTTCAACATGACCACATTCTCACAGCAGTCATTTGGAGTGTTTATGTTGTGATTGTCCTACATACAGTTAACATAGAACGTAAAAGACTTAAACAGTTTTCTCAGTATTCATTTACGGACCAACCTCATTAGAAGTGATAAAAAAACCTTCTGTATTCATTTTTCTATAATACCCCTTTCTTCGCCCAGGATATTATCATCATCAGTGTACAACAGAGGTAGAAGTATCCGATTAAATTTTAGTCCAGCCTGATTTACTTAACCCTTCTAAGGGCATATTTTAAAAGAAGAATAAAAGCAGCAGAGAGAAAGCATCTTCCTATTTTACACCGCACTAAATGGGAAACCTATCAGACACATACTCGCCTTCAGATTACATCCTACTGGATTTTGACACAATGTATAATCGTGGGTCGACACAGCCATTTCGGGAAAACATGTTCCTCCAGCTTTATGGCTGACGGCACGAGGTAAATGTAGACAGTGAAGAGATTAGGGGAGAAAGTGGGTTGATTACGTGTATGAAGTGCGAAGACTGTACCCAAACAGACCTACGAAAGGCGACAGCGAATAGATTTCGCTTCAGGCCAGTACGAACTGGGACCAGAGACCAGAAGAAACCTTTGGTTGTTGCAGCAGGACAACAATGCAAAAGAAAAGAATGTAACACGATTACGTCCATAAGGTCGCTATTATTATGCATGAAAACATTCAGCGCGAGTTTCACAAACTTTACGGGTCTCCTGTCTCAGTCACATGATTGAAGGTGCTACGTAAACAGACGAGTACTGGCAATTCCCCCAATCTGATTGCAGAAACACACTGATTTACGCGAACTCTCCTGATTTGTGGCATCAGCCTACCCTCGTTAACGCTACCTGCGCCTGAAGCTGGAGACTTTGTGGAATTAATCCTGATATACCTGCCAAAAAATACTGTAAATCTATAAAAGTTTACCCGTCTGGACTTTGCTATAGGCGATTATACAATTTTAATTAACTACTTTCATGGGTGTACGAAATTCGGTGAAAATATACAAAAGAACTTCATCTTAATGAATCATAGGCTTTCTTGAAGCCTGTATTTTAAATGATGGCTATACTGCTACATTCATCACAAGTATCTGATGAATACATTATATCTGAACCATGACCGATTGCCAACATATGGAGTTAACCTTGTGAGAAGAATGTTGAAAAAGACTTTGTGAGTAGTAACGGTGTAATGCTTCATAATACTCCAAACAGTTTAATCACCTTTCTTATAAATATGCACAGCCAGAGAGCCCTTCCACTGCTAAGGTATTTTTTCTTATTCCAAGTAGAATAAATAAATTTAAGGTTACAATGATCTACCGAACATTTCATTCCTGCTTGGCTCAATTCCGCTGTAATATGATCAGTACATGGCAACTAATACATTTCCTTCCAGCTATTTAAACTACTGTGAGAATCTGAAAGCAGATCACCCTTCTCATCTTTTGACAAGTCAATTCTTGGTTGATAATCCTTCTTAAATTCAATTATTACTACATACAAGTCTCATAACATTTTTGCCCTCACTTGATGATATTTCTAGAGAATATAGTTCTGTTATAACTTCCGTGACCCCATGGCCTCAGTGCCCTATCTGGTGGGCACAGGTTTCACATCCATGACACCAGCCTGGGATCCAGAAGAGTGCATCCTGACATAAGATGCTCACTTCTGCACCTTTTGAATTATTTCTGCCATTAATGCATAAAGTAACACATTACTGGATTCAAAGGTGGGCACAAAGTGCCAATAAAAAAGACCTTGATCAAAGTCATGTTTATTTTTCACAAATTTTTTGCCAGTGACAATAAACTTGGTTATTTTGTCTTCTTCCAACCAAGGCAACCCTGAACTACATTACATATATCACACTCAAATGACTAATCACACATCCATACAAGGTGCATATAGAACAAGACAAGCTGGCACCCAGATTTGTGAGCAGTTTCATGTGATGGGATGACAATATTCATGATTCCATGAACAGTAATACTAACATCCAAACCTTCTCACCATCATATTGCAATAGTTAGCGGTCTCACTTCATATGCAAGATGTAACAGATTCAAATTTTGACCCACATGGCTTAAAGTGCCCCTGTTTAATTTTTCTCAGTCCCTCATAAAGATGGTGAAGTTAGTACCTTCAAGTACGTCATGGTCATTTCATCCTTAATAATTTCAAAGTCAAAGTTTATTACTAACCATCATTAACAGCTGTTTACCAAAAAATCAAATACATCAACAATTTTACTAGCTATTAGCTGCCAACCGAAAGAAAACTTTTGGGTCCCAAATGGGATGAACGGACAGACAGAGAGACAGACAGACAAACCACCTTTCCATGCGCCCATGTGCACATTATGACACATGTGGATCTTATTCTATGTAATTGTCTGTATGGATTTAAGGAGCCAAAGTTGAAAATATAAGCTCTTCTGTTGTTAGCGACTACAACCATTGTATGTACAACCGTGCATTATTATTATTATTATTATTATTATTATTATTATTATTATTATTATTAATGTATTTATTATATATATATAAAAATATTTATCTAACAGGCAGACACACACACACACACACACACAAATTATGCTGCTCCCCCAGATTACTGTGTTGGGGCTGCCACATCATTGATATCCAGAGAATAATTCTCTGAATGAAAACAACGGTCGATCTCAGGTTGCTGACACCACAAAACATCTAACAGAGCACTCATATGATGGCAAACGGTATAACAATGTCAGTTTATATCGCATGAGATCAAGACAGTAGAATCCCACATGAAATTTGAATTATAGAGATGGGAAACTTCAGTGTGTCTATTGGTTTGATTTCAGGTACGAGCACGAGTTGTTCTCTTCACCATTTCATCTACATCAATTGTGGCTGCAACCAGCCTCCTATTCAATGGACATTGAGGTCTCCTATTCTTGAAATAATGCAGCTGCAGCATGCACAGGAAAATGACTATAGCTCTAAAAGCACACCACTGACATATCTTCATTATGACAATTAAAGACAATAATATTACATACAAGGGCATTCTGTACAGTTATTTTGATAAATGCATTATTTTATTTTGGAAATGTAATGCTCAAACTGACTAGACTGTGCATATATCCATTCTTCTCATGCTTCAAAACTTACAATAATTGCAAAATATTAGTGTGCAGTAGCAGTACAGAGCAGAACACGCCAGTCTTTAAAATCAACACCCTCAGTTTTTAAGATCTCATTAATGCCATGCTGTAACTGTGGGTTAGTGATGAAATGTTTAGAGAGATTCATAACGGCAGTCTTAAGGTAAAAAAAAAAGGACATGAAGAGCAGTTAAAAGAATTAAAATATTGTGCTAGAACTAAAAATCAGACCAGTGTTAAAAAAAATATTAAATTCCCTAAAAAAAAGAGTTATCATTTAAACAGATGGCAAGTGTGATAATATCCCAAAATTAAAAATAAAGCAAAATGAAATGAGGGAACAAAGATGATGTTGAACAGACTACTGCAAAATTTAAGTTGGACATGACCTACAAAAGATATAAATTTTAATTGTTTTATAGCAACCACTAGAATATGGGAGTGATGGATTGGGCCTTGCCATGTGACATCATGTAAATTACCATAACACAGCGTGGTCTGGTAACTGCAGTATAATTGCTCACGGGTGTTAAAATACTTTTTCCAGCAGAGTATAATTCAGTGGTATAGAATATGTTACTTATTCTAATATTCTAGGAATGATAAATTGTGGTTGGCTAGGCATATTTTTGTAGTAAGTGGCTCAGAGACATCAATGAAGCAGAGTGTTGAGTTTCAGAAGGTAAAGTCTGATTCTTTCTGTGATGAAAGAAACAAATGCTGATTTTATTTAACAACACTGGACACACAGTAATGAATGGACAATGAGTGCTAATGTTAAATTGAGAATAATGTGAATGACATGATTGTGACTTACTGTAAGATGGAGTCCAGCAGCCTCTTGGAGGGGATGTGAAAACTATGAAAAATGTGCTATAATATCTGGTCTCTGACTACAAACTGAATGCAGGCAGAAGCAGGAATCCTACCCATGCAACATAATATGGAGGCTAACTAGGTGGCAGCCCCATGTTATGGTGAGATACAAAACTATATGCCAGTTTCATGACTTGTGACATTGGCTCTTGCCTATGAGTGGCACAAACAAAACTCTAAACTTCCACCCACTTGCCTGGTGGTAGTCCTTATTGTTGCACATGCTTGAGCATTAGTTCACTGAATAAACTAAATCTGCAAGCAACAGAATCAAGCTAACCAAAATACAAGGAAAAGTGTGTGTAAACATGCATGCATGTACACAGGTGCCTACAAGTCCTTGTTTCTATATAATAAAATGTATTACATGTCCTTGTTTCTATATAATAAAATGTATTACATGTCACCAAAACAGAAATACACAGTCTTTTGCAAATTGTCCTATAACTCAAAAAGTTCGTGCATACTTCAGTTCTCCTGAGCATGGGGTCCCCTAAGTGATCCAGACCACATTAAGCCAATGTTCCAGTTCTGCTTATGTAAGGGTCGTCATTTCAGATTGCTTCAATTATCCTTGCATGAAGGTTGCACTGTCATCCATAGACATTCTGCAAATATAATGTTACATATCTCCACAGGCTGAAGTCCAAGGACTTAATATCAGGGGAGTGTTGGGGCCATGAGACTGGTCCATCATTGCCAATCCATATACCATGAAACTTTTCATCAAGAAATGTCTGCATATTGTTGCTCTAGTGTGGGCACACGCCATAATGTTGGAAAATGACCAATAGCTGCAATTTTTCCAGCTGTGGGACCAAATCAAGCTCAAGAATGTCAAGGCACACACACACACACACATTAAAAAAAAAGTCTATCAGCCTATCATACACGAGATCACAACATATATTGTGCACAAATAAACTTCTTGAGTTAAGAATCAGGATGTATAAGACTGTATATTTCTGTTTTGGTTGTCATGTAACATTTTAGGAACAGAATTTGTGGACATTCTGCATAATACACACACACACACACATATACACACACACACACACATACACATACACATAGCGTTCTGTGAAATGTAAGCCAAACTTCAAACTGTTATTACTTGTCATTCTGAGTAACAAATTTTGTGTCACAATATGTCCAATTATCAACCACTACATTCTTATTAGCATTTTAATGTTTCCAGTTATGGTGTGACACTCTACTGTATCAGTTATTATGAATCAGCTTCAAGCTTTTACTACTCCTATACAGTACCTGTACACATGACACTCAAATTTCTGTTAAAAAAATTGTCTGCTGCATGTTAGCTGAAACAAACCAGAATGCTTTTATTACCATTATTCTAATTTCTGGAATGGTCGTTTTTGTCCACAATTCTGGTTTGTGACATCACTAGAATTCATGTGTGGGTGGAATGTGAAGAACATTGCTGCCAGCAAAAATCATATGCAAGAGAAGAACTACTGTCATGAATAATGAATTCTCTTTACCACACAAGAGCAAATGATGAAATTATCTGAAAGGCAACAAATTCTTAATTGATTTCTTTCTTTTGTGGTGTTATCTGAAACATCAGTTTCTTTTCATGTTGTATAATATAACAAATCACATATATTGTACAGTGTTTAGTCACAGCCATGTGCATATACCATATTTACTCGAATGAAAGACGAGAGTTTTTCCTTAAATTCGGTGCTTAAATATGTGAGTTTGTTTTAATATGCATGTGAAGTACTGAACTGGACTGCGCCAAACTTGATCACTCTGAATGAAATCATGCCAAGCCAGACCAAAGCCTGCATCACCAAAGTGTCATGTAATATCTGCTCTCAATATACTACACAACATAGAGTATGTAGTAATTCCTTACCGACATTTCGGGACAAGCTGTTGGTCCCATATTCAAGGGTCAAGAAATCCAAAAGAGAGATCACAGCACAACTGAAGTTAACCGCCACAATCTTTTTTGGGACTTTGTCCATTGCCTAATTTTTTAAACTGTTTCCAATTTCAGGCAAAGAAGCACATAATCTGGTGGTCCCTTCAGATTGAGCTAATCTCAACCAATGGGCACCACAGACACAGTAACCTGTAATGATATGTACTTAAGAACACATCTAGTCCAAGTGTAGTAACAGGTAAAATGGATATTGAAAAATTAAATACAAAACTCAAAAATAAAACCTGGACCAATCCACAAATTACAAACCATAATAAGAACCATGAACTCAGTTGGATCAGACCACAGACACAAAACAAAAGTCCAGAACACATGTATTTAAATTCTTTACACCACTAACACAATCTGTGGAGAAAAATATGAATCTTCATGGGTTCAAGTAAGTTTATATTATATTATTTAGTCAATGTGGGTCATAACGCCATGGCAGCACATCTCACCAGAAGTGACTATGAAGGGTCCAAAGCAATAGATGAGAATGATAATGATATATTGTGGAATGACAGTGAAGATGGAGACAGTGACATTGATTGGTAAAGGCAGATAGAATCTAACACGTTTTGTGTATTAAGTGTATGAAATTAATGGTAAAATACATTTTCTTGGCAGACATTTTATTTCTGGGTGGAGGTCATCTTAGATTACAGTCGCCTTTCATTTGGGTAAATATGGTATTAAAATGCTTGTAGAGGTGTAATGGCTGACAAACAGGCATATAGTGATGTGGTTTTACTTGCAACAACTCATATAATAATATTATGAAGTTTGGCACATTTCACAGAACATTCTGTATAATTACAGCTTGTATATGGAACAATAGACCATTTCACATTAATAAATGAATGCACTCTTGGAATACCTTCTATGAACAGTTGAAAGTTGCTCAAGCTTGCCAACAAACTCCTTGCCCCATATGGATCCAAAGCTTTCAAAACCATGTTGACAGAAAGTCAACAATCAGATAAATAAATTAAAAATTACAAATTGTGGTGTTCCACAGTATATTTGTCCCTCCATTCTACTGTAACATTTTCTCACTCAATCTCCTCAGTGTTTTGTTGTCAAATTTCCTCAATTTATGTGTTTCCATCACAGCAACAGTCCAAATTTCACATGAGAACAAAACAAGTAAGTATCATTTAGAAAACAGAAGACATAAACTTAACCAGAAACAGAAAAAAGAAGCATAAACTGTGGTTTCTTGCAGGTAGTAAGAGTGCATTCACGCTACCTGTGTTGTGCATACTCTACCTCTGTTATAGTCACACATTGTTATGACCATGTCATGCAGCCATACTACTAAAAGTAACAGAGTCTGGCCATGAAAACTGTATGATCACACCAAAGAACTGTAAAGCATCTAAAAAAGATTTTAAAAGCATGAAGCATAGTATTTCCTGTTCCTTCTGAAAAACATGGCAATATCTTAATAGAACTGTGAACACACAATACTTTAATAACAAAACTTACTTTCCCCTAAATACATAAAAACAAGACTATCAAAGACTGTAATGGCCAATATTCTGTTAAGCCATATAGCTACACTCTTTTGAAGTAAAACTTTCTTGTACTTGGGCTACTTCACAAGTGAAGTAAAAACATAATCTTCCTGCTATCAAAAAATAAGAAAGCTTCAGTCTCGGAATGCACGTGGTGACATCCAACCCTAGGGGAATGTCTATGACACAGAAAGAGTGGTCTGTGCGACCAAATGAGTTTTAAAGGCACTAAGGTGCTGAAGGATGTCCTTATTTTGTTATAATTATCACCAGCACACCATCATACTTTAATACATTCACCAGATCACCAGTTTTCATTCAAAAACTTTCCTGAAAGCTGCTTATTTCATAAATCTATCACTGTACAAATTTTAGAACCCTCTTTCAAATGGCGCTAGTGTTTACCCCACATCGTGAGCTCACAAGGTACCATGCCCAGGAGATCTGCATCAGCATGCTGTTCACATAAATTTTAACCTAGTATCTGACACTTCAGCATGAGATTTCATTGTCCAAGAGGAGGTTTCTGCTTGCTGCTGTCTGAACAGTGAATGGACGCTCCCGGGATTCAACATCAGTTGTCACAACATGGGAAGGTGTCATGTTCACGTTAACATATGGGAGAGGCTGCTGCACCAGGGCTGCAGGGTCCAAGGACAAACTGGCCTTCAGGCTGTTATGCTTCCGGTTGTTGTTGTTATTATTGTTGTTGTTGTTATTGTTATTGTTATTACTGTTTTTGTTGCTGTTATTGTTGTTGTGGTTGTTGTTGTTAATATTGTTATTGTTTGGTGATGCCTTGTCTAAACTCATCATACTGTCAACCGTTGCCACTCCATCTAAAACATAACAACATGAAGTGTGTAAAATACATCATCACAGGTCAATGTAATTTGTTTTTAGGAATCAACATTAAATTTTGTTGGGAAAATTTATATTTGTGTACCTCAGTCCATTATGATCCCTACTTCATATGAAATTTAGTCAGACTTCAGTGACTTCTCAAAAGTGGCTCATTGTACAAAAGAGCTAAGGCACAATAACTAATATACAGTTCACTAAACTGATGACTATTAATTGAAGCACTCTTATACATGATCTGCATTCAACATATTTGAGAGAAGATTATTTATGAATCTGTATGTTTAATGGGTCCTCAGTTTCTCTTCCAGGGGCAAAGCAGCCAGGGCATGGCATTAACCACCCACCCTTATCTAGAACCGAAGTTAAAGAAAGAGTAAGGTTATATCTTCTCTCCCCTTTTGGGCCTTCATGGCCTGTTATAGGGTGAACTTTACCTTTACCTTGTACCTTTATGTTTAATATCTGTACTGGTAACCTAGTCTTGTTACAGTATACATGCATGAATCATAAGAAACAGGGAGGAAAGTAAAACTGCAAATATCAGACTTGTAAATTTAAGAAATTCAAATTATGGGGAAGCTTCCACCCTGCATGAGTCCTGCCTGGAAATTGCTGAGTTGGGTCAGTGAATACCTAACAAACTAACAACGGACTGATCAACCAACCAACCAATTTACAAGCCAACCAAACAAATAACGAACTGACTACCTAAACTAAATATCTAAACTAATTATCTGGTTGCAAGCTCTGAAAATTCAACATCAGTAATGCCAAACTCCACAACTGGGTATAATTCTGAGCCAGTTATAACCATCTTACACCATCAGAACCTACAACCATAATGTCCATTTTAACGTTATATTCCATCTCCTCAATCTTCCAAATGTCTGTTTTTTAGAAAGTATAAAACCAAAATTTGTTTAAATTTCTTTTATACCCCATCCAAGAACCACATTCAGTCCACTGTCAGTACACTAAAATACTATGTGACCGGAGTACATCACCAAGGGCTCTAGCATTTTGTTTACCTGTGCTGCTGTTACTGTTGGTGCTGCTACATGATGCCTCTTCCAGCAATGGCTGGGTGGATTTGGATTCTGGCAGAACACAGTTTGCCTCTTGGTCTGATGTTGTACTGGCTCCAAGCAGCTTCTGCACACTGCTTGTGGAAGGAGATGAGGGCACTTCTGCAGCACTGGGCCCCGGGACGGGGACAAGGTATTCAGTGGCTTGCTGAACTCTCAGACATGAGTTCCCATGAGCAGGGGGGCGCAAGATGGTGGCATCACATTCAGCAGAAAAAGGAAGGTGGAACACTGGCAATGGTGCATTCAGTACATCACGATCCTACAATATCACAACAACACGTTACATCCATCTTATTATGGGATCCAACTAAATTATGAAGCATGAGTGACAGAAATTTTGCTACAAGGTTTTCAACATACCAGAGATTGTTCTTGCTCCGCAGGTTTTTTGTCTCTCTTCTTCCACTTTTGTGGCCTAATTGCATCCAAGAAAATATAATAGTTATTTAATTGAGAGAGCAATGTGTAACTCAACACGTGCATGCCTTCTCGTACACACACTACAATTTTTCACCTTAAAAAAATTTTGGGCTCTACTTTTCTGGCTTCAAAAACTTACCGAATGTTATTGAATTCTGTATGTTACAAACATTTCCAAATAATCTAATTAGGAGACGAATCCAGAAAGTAAGATCCATCAGGCATAGCAGCTGAGCAGATGATGCGTGCACTTCATGTGAAAGTCATCATCTGTATATCAAGGGAAGTGCAAGTATTGCATAGTCTAGTATCATATATTTTCTCTATATGCTGTAGACATTAGACATTAAACGCATGAAGGGAATGTGAGGAAATGGCGCCTGTTCAACATAGAAGGCAGAACTAAATTGCATGACAAGGTACTGTACAAGGTGGGTGCCCATCTTTGGCCACAAATGATTTGAAAGAAAACTAGGTACCATCATGCTGCAATAAACATATTTAAGCATTCTTTACCACGCAACCAGTTCTTACTTTCTGGACATACTATGTGTTATAACTATTAACCTCATTAAAATGTAACAGCTGTAACTGTTCAGCACATTAAATTCATATCAAGAGCAACTTCTTGTTCAACACTTGGCTACCTACATAACCAAGTATATGAAAGTCCATCTAATAGGGGGCAGGTTACAAGCACGGTGGCTTGTGGGACTTCCTTATGGTAGGGCTGGGACGGAATTATTTAATGATTAATGAGAAGAACTAATCGAGCATTTCTTTAGCACAGTCACTCAACTACTTCTGTTTAGCGTAAATAACAGGGTTAAATTTTCTCACATAAGTTTGTATTCTGCTCGATGATGACTGAGAAATGATTAAACCAGATGTTGCACAACCTAAATTCCTAATCCCAGTCCTTTCAGCAAGATTCAGTTGCGAAAAATTAATGCCCAGTAAATACTCTATACTGTTCTTGCTCATGTTTATCTTAAATTAGCATATAATAAAATTAAAACGTTAAAAAATATGGCTTTGAAAACAGCTGCGTAAAAATAGCTACCAAAATTCCAGCATTTGAAACGTTAGAAAAGGCAAACAGATATAGGAAGTCCTCCTTTAAACCCTCTCTGGGCTGCAAAGCCTGCAGTCCGGCCCGCCACCTAGCTGCCGCTGTCTTCCGACCGCTCGGCCTAGCTGCTCAAGCCAGACATGCAGTGTCTAGGTAGGTAACAGCTTGCCTGCTTTCCACAGTACTTAGAACTTGTCGCAAGTATGTGAATTTAAAATGATTTCATTCATATTCTTTTAAAAGATGTACTTATCTTCGAAAGAAAACTTTTATTAGGATATTCAGTTTAAGTTTTCTCAAAATTTCTGGGAGGCCTGCAGCCCTGCTGCCTGTAGGGACGAACTGCCCTTCGATAAAACACCGGTAATTAAAAGGAATACTTTATTAGAAGAGAGAAGCAACAGATATTCAAGGAAAAAAATTAATCTGGCATGTAATTCTGTGGTTTACAGGCATGCAAAATACACAGTTGAACTCAGTTATAACATCATGAAAAGGAGCGAATAAGTTGTGTCGTTGAAAACGAATGCCGCTCTAAATGAGGTGTATAGTAAAAGTGAATAAAAGTATTTTAAGACAAAATTCAGTCTGTAGGCATGATATTTAAATTTTCAAGCTATGACTTATTTTAAAATTAAATTACATTTAAAATTTTAGACAGAAAAAAATTACTGTTACATAATTGTAAATTTCTATACAGACTTAAGCTAAAAATACATTAACTTAAAATTAAAATTCATGAAAACAAAAATCATCATGTAAAGACGACGGCTAACTGGTACACTAACACTTCTGTCTGGTAAACCCACTTAGGCAGCGCCCCATTGATATCAATTCGTTCAGACTTTCGAAAAAACTTTATTCTCCATCCGTTCAGTTCACACGCACTAATAATTTTGGTTCTGTTTTTACAATTCATTTGAATCATGGAATTTATGACACCAAATTCCTGACACATGTCAGTATGTTTGTATTTCTGTTTCTCGTGTTATTCTAAATTTTTCTTCGACAGTCAGAAATATTTCGGTTTATAATTTGCAAGCATTTCGGAATACTTGGAGAGATACCAAAAGCGTGCAACACGCAAAATACTTCTAATTTGATTACATCCTTCAAGAAATATGAGAGGTGACATACGAAATATATACATCAATTTCGTGTACCCAGTATTAGTTATGCAGCTCTTTATAATGTCCTTAGTTCTTTTGCAATTGACTTTACAATTGTACATTGTGTATACATTTTTAAATGTATTTCTAATGTAATAAGTCGGAGATCTCCTACCTCACGGTAATTAGTTTCTGCTTATATTCTTGTTCTTGAATAACCGGCCTGTTGATGACCTACACACGAGATCGAAACTAGTAGCAAGACAATAAATCGATCAAAAGGAATGTGTTGTGTGTGATTGGAAATATCGATACACGTTATACCTTAAAACTTTCCTTTCGTTCGTCACTGTAGCCATGGCACCACTATACCTACCTGTCTCTTGTTAAATGCAGGAGTAGAAGAAAGTAGAGAACAACTTTATGCACACAGAGAATTGCCCTTGGGATCTTTGCTTTTCTGGGATGTTACACAGCATAGATTTGTAGTTAATTACCGACGTTTCGGGACAACCTATCGGTCCCATCTTCAAGGTTCAAGTAGGTCATGAAACATAGGTAACTGACTACAAATCTACGTTGCATAACAACCCAGAAGAGCGAAAATCCTATTTAGAATGCAGCGGAAGATTGGAAACGTAAATTACCGTTATTGTTCTCATATTACTGGCCTGAAATTTAAATAGCTACCTGAAAAAGTAGAAGGCTTGTTGTATCAAGGATGAGGTGAGGTCGAATTTTCAAAATAGCCTACTTCTTGGAAAATTATATTGGAACGGTTGACTGATAATATCGTCATATCCGAGTAGATGCTCTTATGTATGTTGCACTAAGCAAGGCAGAAAACACATGCCTTATTGGGAAGTAGCTGGTACCACAGAATGTATATCATTCTAAATGTGGAGTAGCACAAACCAACGTCGTTATAACCGAGTTCAACTGTATTGTGTTCCCCGCATAAGGAACAGGGGGTTTTCTCACATGGGGAGTTCTTCCTATTACAATAAAAGCTTTACAGACTTGGAAAGATGTTAAAACCGGTCTCACAAAAGCTTGGTACAAGTTTTGTCTTCCATAAAAACAGATATATAACGCAAAGAATAAATTCTTGCTTCGTAAGAAGTCACCAGGTCCACTTATCTTCATCAATCAAGGCTTGTCTTTGTTTCTGAAACATTTTCCGTTTTATAAGACGCACAAATATGGTGAAAATATGAGTAGCAACAAAACAGTGAAGAAAACTTTTATTATTTCTTAGATACTTGCACATATCACAAAAGAAAACTGCACCGTCCATATACGCACAAAGGTTGTGGCTCCACTTGGAAAAAAGGCTGCAATGAATTAAGTCCTTGCCCTCATTGCCTTCTGAAAACAAACCAATGCAGATATGCGTTTGGCGTCCTCTTCATCTTTGATAGGGATTGGTCATTATCAGAATCTCAAAGTGCATCTGCATTTCATTTACCGTATTACAGAGCCTCTTGTTGAGGTAAATACCACGTGGTAGGACTTTTGTCACGAAATTTCCTCTCTTTGCTTGTTGGGTGCTGGACTGCTTTCTTCTTTCTTTCTCTCAGCATTCATTCGCGTCTTCTGACGAGCAGTCTCCTGTTCTCTTTGCAATACCGCAACCAAAAAATTCAAACTGTCACAACACAGCCATTATTTCTTCGCATCCACTGTTCGGTTTCTAAAGGTGCGAAGAATAAGGTGACCATTCGTACCGTATTTTTGGAGACAGTCCCCAAAATAAGAATTACATACAAGATTAATTTTATCCCCGTTTGTCCCATTTTTCCCGTTTTTATTTCATCTTCCTCTTAATTTCAGAATAGAGAATTTCTTGCATCATGTTAGCGACGTTCATGACGAAGAGACAGCAACAGTGGTGCACATTGAACAATTAACAGTAAGGATGTAGGTGAGGTACTAAAAATATGACCGTAACTTGTTTATCAATTTCATTGTCACTTCAATGTACTCCCCATTTTCGAAAACGCCAAGGAAAATACGTTCACTAGAGATAAAACCTCCATCAAAAGGCTGTATCTTGTTCATCGAATGTAGAGGAAGGGAAATAACGACTCGATGGTATTTTTTGCCCAGATTTATGACATATGAATTCATTGTATGTGAACTGTGTCCATCTGACATGAGTAAGATGCATGGTGAATGAAATAGGAGGGACCGCTTTGAACTTCTGAATCCATCCAGAGAGGTTACAATCATAAATCGAACATAGTGGAGACTTGTCCATAAGCTGTAGCTTTACTATCTTTCGTGAGAAGAATATTAGTGGACGAACATAAGTACCCTCCTGGTCGGTTGTGTGTGATGACTACAGTAACGACGAAAGGGGGAAAAGTCAATACAAATTACCAGAGCCTGGAGGTCTGGGATGGGGTCCAGGGCCCGATTATGTTGCACATGTTTCTGTCTTTTTTAGTAGAATTATTTGTTGATTTACAAAATAACTCTTTCAGACCAAGCCCAAGTCACCCTGCAACCGACAGTCAGTCTTTCTGATTTATCATAAAGACTTTTAGCAAGTCCGCCCTCGCCACAGGGCACGAAAAAATTTCTTCACTGGGGCCCAAACTCACTCTTGGAGGCCCTGGACGATTGCAATTAGGCATCACCTTTCCACTGCATGCGGAGTACATATATGGCGTTATCCCACTCAACTAACTACTTCTGTGAGCTTGTGCTGCACAATAATTGTGCTTGTCTTGTCACAGTTATACAGCCTATGTCCCTTAGGTGTCTCCACAAAACCCTCTATACACTTACCCTGTCTCCCATATACAACCCATGCTCCCTCCCATTTCATTCATCTTGATGTGATCACCCGAATATTTGGTGTGGAATACAGATCATAAGGCTCATCATTATGCGGTCTTTTCCAATTCCCTGTTCCCTCATCCCTCCTGAGCCCAAACATCTTTCTCAGCCCCATATTCTTGAACACACTCAGCATATGTTCTTCCCTCAATGTGATGGATCAAGTTTCACATCCATAATAAACAAACAGGCAAAATTACAGTTCCATACATCTTATTCTTCCTATTTTTGAGTAGCAAACTAGAAGACAAAGGATTCTGAATGAATGATAACAAGCATTATCTGAATACATCATCTAATAAAACTGTTACACTGAACTGGGAATTACCAAGTCTCTTCTGTGGGCAAACTGTCTCATCAATATCAATATCAATATCAATATTTTGCAGGCAGAGGTACTACAGAACAACATGGACTTAACTAGGAACTTCAGCTTCCATAAGATGAAAAGTTATTTATCCAAATGTCTGACATAAAGACCAATTACATGACACATAATTGAATACAATAATTAATTGTAATCTTAATCGTTTCCATATTTCTCAAGCATTAGACAACTGCTACAAATACATTTTTTTAGACTTATATTAATGGAGATATTTTAATGTCTAATTGTGATAGGTTTAGTTGTGATCAAGGGCAAATTCTGCATACAATACCAATATAAGTTGAGACCCTAACCTCCTTTCTAACAAGTTTTAATGTTATCATACAAATTCCTTTATGGATATTGCGTAGAGAGTAGCTCATTACCAACTGGACTGTCTGCTTTAGTTGGAAACTCTTGCCTCTAAATGATTTAATGTAACCTTTTAATGGCTTAATGAAATGATGCAACATGTAACTATACTTAAAAAAGAAGCAGTCTGTTTTATTAATAAACACTTAGGTTTGATTTGTTCTGTTTGTCTTGTTACAAAGTTACTTCCCATATAACTGCACAGTGAGCTATGCCACAAACACATTGTAAGTACCCAAAAGGTCTTGATTTCAAACCCAACTCCCACCACTAATTGTATAATTAAAGAATAATAAAAGTTTGAAAGTATATTTCATAAAATGGGCACTGTCCAACAGAATGTTGGTGCAATGATTAAACTATCATCACAAATATTTAAGAGATTCTTCAAATGTTTTAGCTTGTAACTTACTTGCAAGCAATATGACAGCCATTCCATTATGGTGCTAAAGTTTGGACGCTCATCGGGAGTAGGATGCCAACACTGCGTCATAATCCCATAAACTGGTTCTGGGCAGTTACTCGGGGGGTCGAGGCGCCCCCCACTCGTCACAAGATCCATAACTTCCTTGTTACCACACCCAGTATATGGCATGTAGCCTAGTGACATCACTTCCCATAGCAGAACGCCAAATGACCTACAGACAGACATGCTCTGCTCACATCAAGAACAATATCATATTAGGAGAAAAGAACTGTAACACAGATGTAAAGTACAATAGTTTGTAATTACCAGACATCAGTTTTTGATGTAAAAATACCATCCAGAAATGCTTCAGGTGGCATCCATTTTATAGGAAGTATAGTTGTACCACCTTTTCGATAATAGTCTGCCCTGGAAGCAAGAAAGTCTATATTCAGAAGTGAATGAGAAGGTACATATGTAATATTTGTGCAACACATTTTTTACTGAACATTTCATTTCAGGACATTGGAAAGAAAGGTTATGATCATTACACAATACAAATATCCCTTGTTTTACACCATACTTATGTTTATGAAAAAGTGGGGGTAAGTAAAAATGGTAGTCCCATAATTAATAATGGGATAGGGTCAATCATAACATTGACAAGCTCTTCAAATGAGGTAGATGTATGTGTATTTATTATAGTACAGTGTTACTGATATTAATATAGCAACAAACACTTAATATTAATTTTTACCATGTGTTAATTAAAGAAGAGTAGTAACAACTTGCATACACCTGTCATATATGGTACATGTTCCATATCATAACTGTCACAGATGAATCAATTCACTGCCACAACCTGCACACCTCAGTCACTATATTACCACCGATAAGATTCTTGCTGCGGTTCTGTTAGGGTTTTGGTCACACCGACAGGTACGATCATGGTTATGTTATGGATCAGGTTATTCGTTGAAGTCTCAGTATTTTTTCCCACCTAGTTAGTAGTTACTAGGCTGGTCATAAGTACTATATTTTGCATACCATATTTATCACAGATAATCAGATTCACTCTCACAGGCCTTACTGCACAGTTACTTTACATGTACAGTGACATTACATTTACATTTAACTGATCCACTAGCCCAATGCCATACATATTAC
>Ga0123352_10006026_pt1 | contig 18448 bp, 8 predicted proteins | sample TergutLab28metaG_FD_89700 | JGI IMG/M metagenome (GOLD analysis project Ga0123352, IMG submission 89700) | Labiotermes labralis P1 segment gut microbial communities from Petit-Saut dam, French Guiana - Lab288 P1 | ecosystem: Host-associated > Arthropoda: Insects > Digestive system > Gut ... | reverse complement strand
TTCTTTGTGGGGAAGGTCCCCCGGCCAGAGGGGTCTTTGCGGTTGTGGGTGGTCGGGGAAAGAGGGGGGAGGCTCGTAAAATGGGGGGCCCCGCCCCAGGGGGGGGGGGGGGAGTTGTTGTGCCATGGAAAACATTGAAGACCTACGTACATTTGTGATATCTCGCTGAATTCTGCTAGAATGAGAAATGTTTCAGACAAAAGTTGTAGACAAAACCACAACACTCATTTTATGTTCAATAACTTTGTTTTTCGAAAATAATGACGTTTGTGAGATACGTACCTCAGTCAGATAACCTCACGAATAAGAAGCGATTAATTAATTGAAATTAATGGAATCCCTTGCTTACACACAGCAGCATATTCTGTGGTGATATATTAATAAGGACTTTCGTACTTTCATGAAGACAGTGTGCTCTGCATGCAAGACCGTTGATTTGAAGATTTTAAGGTGTGGATGTTCAGAAACATATGAATATACTTACAATGTGTTATTTCTATTAACATTGGAAGATTACACTGTTGAACAGACTCCTGTCCAAATTTTACTAGCACGCATTCCAGTAACCCGTCTTCCAGACCTGGCTGTCCATAACTATGGAAAATATTATTATCCGACTTAAGTCACAAGAACAGTAATTCCGAAAATGTGGTCTAAGTTCAAAACAAAACCTTATTATTGCTGCACTCGTCGGCAGTCTATGGGGATACAGTTCTCGGTTATTCGGGACTGTCCCGATTTTATGGAGTTTATAAAGTTTTATCCAGATGTCCAGTAAAAGTCAGTTTTTGTTGCCGGATGTCTCCAGGTTGTCCTTCCAAATCATAAAAATAAGACTTTTCTGAGAGTGCATACGAATGTTTCTGAATTTCTCACATTGGGTGAAAACGTTAGTAGGAGTAAGACAGTCATAAACCAGCCAGGAATAGGAAAGAACTGTAGAGGAATAAGAAGATGCGTAGATGATTGATTATAGAGTCTGGACTGAGGTTGCGAAGGATTTATTATTATTATTATTGTTATTATTGCATTTTATCTATACCATTATTACTTTTTCCCCGTTGTATTAATATGAATTAATTCCTCTGCTCCTTTATTGTTTAATGGATTAAAAGTTTAGTTAGTAACCCTCCACCGTAGCCTGCTACAGAAATGTTAATGTGTCCCGGTTTTTTATTATTAAAATAGGGTTTCCGTAGCAATGTAAATCTGGTCTGGTAACACCCTACTTGTCTTTACAACAACTTTGTTAATTACTTTTACAGTTAAGTCAGGGTCAAGGGTTCTTTGGGATGTAGACCGTTATGTTTCAGTTGCAGTCAACATATTGAAGAAGTTAATTGCTTGAAATCGCGCTATTAATTAAGCATTTTTAGTGTGACCTTTTCTACGTACTCTTAGGTGTAGAGGGTTATTGCTGTACCTGATCTCACACACACACACACACACACACACACACAGTCGGTAGGACTCCTCTGGAAGAGGTATCGGCCTATCCCAGAGATTTCTGACACCACACAACGTATACAAGACACAGGTTTACATACACCCGGTGGGATTCGAACCCGCAGTCCCAGAAAGCGAGCAGCCGCAGACCTACGCCTTAAACTGTACAGTCACCGGGATCGGCCGCAATTCTATTTCTGACCTTCTTTTATCACCTACAACAGTGTACAATAAGAGTCTTGTTGCCTGCTAGTATTAAGGTTATACTGCTGTTGTATACTGCAGAATTATTGTGGAATGCTCGCAAATTAATGCCAGAAAAATATTTTACATGACGATATAAATTTACGACTGAAAGTTAGCTCGTTATTTTGTGTGTGCCCTATGTTTAGTGCTGTATAAAATCAAAAACGAAAGAAATACCCTATTGCTGTGGAATGAGATGGGTAGTTAGTATGGAATGAATGGGAGGGATTATGTATGCTTACAGAATTTTATTCGGGACTAATGCAGGGAAGTGATCGTTTGGGATACCTTGGAAGAAATGGGATTGTGGGTTAATTTAAAGAAGATAAAGAGAACGTTGAAATTAATCATGTACTTAATTATGCACCACACCTTGAAAATGTGTGGGGGGAGGTGGGGGGGTGGGGGGACAAGTATAGCTGTATTCTGTTTACACTCTGGCACTGTTTACTTGTGCGTGGTCAGCTTCCGCCCCGGCAGCTTGACTGCAGGGAAAGAGACCCGGGTGCGCATTGGATAGGAGGCTGGTTAGGTCCACATTGGTCTGAACACAGTGATGGAGACAATGCTCTAGTGCCACTTCCGTCCTTCGAATCTCTGTTCTCAGGTCCCTTTATAAAACCACTATTTAGACAGATCTATTGTAATGTCTCAATATTAGAGTGGACCTGAGGACATAGGGTGTGAGGGTATGGAATATATTAATCTGACTTGAGATAATGGCCAGTGTTGGTTTGTTGTGAGCACGGTGAAGAACCTTCGGATCTTACAGAAGGCAGGATATTTCTTGACTATCTGAGGGACTCTGCTCACTCGAGTTATCTAATTATAATAGAAAATTACTTTTGTGTTTGGTGTTCATAGACATGTCCGCGAAAAGTAGAGCATTATAGTGTTGTAAACGCATAAAGCCTGGGTACACACATCACTTATGCTCTCATGTTTGTTTGTTACTTGACAAAGTTTGATTGGCGTCTTGCGAGGCAGTGTGAATCGAGCGTACCGCGAGCCGAACAAGAGCGAATAACAGTACTGACGTCCACACTTACGCACGTTGCGCTGTTATGAGGTTCAGGTGTGACAGACAGCTCTTGCTAAAAAATGGGCCAGCAACATAAGTAACCTTCGTTGATGTTTCGCCCCAGTAATGCAAGATCAAGCGTGACTCTTACTGAAGAGCCACGAATATTGGAATAAGAACGTACACAGTTGCGCATTCCTTACTCTTTTTCCGCTGTTACTTTAGAGCAGTACGCAGATACAGAATGTACCCAGCTGAGGACTTGGGGAAATTTGCTGTGTTTCTTGGTGAGGTCGGTAGAGTGATTGGTATCTGCATAAGTTGTGTAAGGAAATGGAGTTGACTTGTTGGGTTGTGGGTGTGTGAATGACACATGATACACTGGCCTGTAGGAGCACTGTCTGGCGCCTGCCTCTCTCCCTCTCTCCCTCTCTCTCTCTCTCTCTCTCTGGCTAGAGTAAATCCTGAGAACGTTAATGAACTCCTGCGACCCCTTTTTCTTCTCCTGTCACAGGGGTGATAAAATACATCCACTCAACACCAGTGTTATGTACAGAATTCAGCACTACGGGAGTCCAGTCGACGAAAACATCCGTCGAACCGGCCGTGCCAAAATATCACATAAAAGGGCGCTGAAATCGTGAATTGTAGGGAAGATATGGGGCGGTTATTTGCCTATTAATTTCTGTGACACAACAGTAACGGCCCAGGCGTACTGTGCATGTTTAAACAACGTCTTCTTAACTCCTGTTTATTGACAGTCCTAGACTGACACCACGGAAAGAAGTCGCCATGGATGGTGAGGTTGCATGCGGTATGGTTTCTTCCTTTCTGCATATTGGTTCGTTCCCTTCTCGTCCTTTGGGCATATAACAACCACCCGAAAAGGGGAAGTAGCAAAGGTTATCACTGTCGCAATTTGCCAATTCTGCGTGCTTTAGAGCCGCTGAATGCCGTATCAAGGTACGGCCTAGTGTCTTACTGACAACGCCTGGCCGAGTACATTATCATTTACGTGCATACACTAATCTGGGCTTTCGACTTACACTTGTAAGCCTGTTAATAACCGACCTAGAGTTTTCTCCTCTCTCACCCCTTAGCTCTGCCACAACTACTCGCCAGTGCCAAGCTTGCAAATCCTCGTCGGCTACTGTAATACCCTAGACAATTGGAGACGAGACTGGTACACGGAAGTACACTGGACAGGGAAGCGTACCAAGTCCAAGCGTGTGTGGGTGGGATCATGCTGCCATCTGTTCGCTGTTAAGTGACATATTACTTGGGGTTATTTTTGTGTCCAAAATCGTCTTATAAAGGCGTAAAATTTATTTGGCTCACATAGGTAAGAAATCTGTTCACAATCGGCGGAATGGTTTTCCACGTGCGGAAACATGTTAGAGTTATTAGAGGCTAGAAAAATATTGAAAGCCATACAGCCAGACACAAGGTGTGCATGATCTCCTATTGCCTGTAAAACACTAAACTCCTCCAGTGTTCGTGAAAGCAAATCCAGTCCTTCTAACGATTTTAACGTCTTTATGAGAAGTGTAACAAGCACCGTGTCTGGTTTCAGACTTCCGCCGCGGTGCAAATGAGATCTTCGCTCTTCTGGGACGTTACGCAGATTAGATTGGTAGTTACGTTACCGACGTTTCAGGACAATCAGTCGCATCTCCTTGGAGATGCGACTGATAAGTTGTCCTGAAACGTCGGTAGCCAACGACCAATCTACGCTGTGTAACATATCAGAAGATTGAAGACCCCAAGTACTAGGTTTACGATGTTTGAGGCTGCGCAAAGTAAGGTTGAGAGAACTGTGGTGTAGTAATGCCGCAATGGTTGTTTATACGACGAGTCGCGGGTAGGACTGTCGGCGCGCGAGAATTACATCTGAAAGAGAATTACTGTTGCAACAGGATGAGAGGGGTTAATAAGCATCCTATCTTGGGACGAGATCCCATTTTGGGAGGGGGCGTGAGGAATCTGTTTTCTCGGAATACGTAGAAGGATTTAAAAATAACGTAATATGTCACGGTTATTCTGGGAGCCATATTATATATCACCGTGCTGTTTACTTCATCATGAAGATAGCTACTCATTTACATAAATGTTTGTATATGTGCGCAATGCTTTGTGGCGGTCCATTGGGTGAAAAAGTAGTGAAGAAGATTCCAAGTCTGAGATGAACTGAATCCTGATAATTTAACTTTCCTTAATAATGTCCTCCGCTGGTTTGAATTTTTAAACGTAAGTGGCCACTCTGAAGATGTGTGAGGGAGAAAGGGTAGAAGGTGGAGGAACTGTCACCGTGCTTGCCGTGAAGACACAAATTGGAGTGAATTCTTAACCACGACCCTAGATGGAGATGAAAGATCAGTTTCACGCCCTGACCGCTTTTATCCCGGGAAAATAGCCACTGGTACCCATTGAATAGGAGGCTGAGTGGGCCCAAGATTCATTCTGCACCCTGTAAAGAACAATCTTTTTGCTTCTGTCGAAGATTACCCGGTTGTCCAGTCAGTACCGCAGTCACCATACAAACTCTGCTCTCCCTAGTGTATCATACTTCATCCCAGCATTACATGGGAGTTATTTGTCAGCTACACGTTCCGTCTGTTTTAATCTGGTGGACGGAGCGAGGCTAGGTAGGGTCCACAGCCAGTCCGGTTGGGACGGCGAAGGAAAGGTACTTGTAGTCCCGTAATTCGTAATTTTTTTCTCCTGGCTGGATGACCGAGGAATCTTATTTCGATTTCTGGCGTGGGCAAGAGATTTTTTTTTTATATTTTTCGAAGCATCCAGACCGTTTCTGCACCCACCCAGATTCCTGTTCAAACGGTAAAGGGACCCTTTCACCGGCAGTAGCGGCTGGTACCTGTAGCTGATTGCTCAACTCCATTTAGAGCTGACTTAAGAATGAGAGGGTCTATACCTCTGCTCCCCAATACACCTGATTGATGTGTTTACCTTTTTAAATGTAGCTGGTATTTCTTTGCGTTGTTTAGCAAGGGCGCACTGTTTACCATTTCCTTAGCAGCACACAGAGGCCTGACACACTGTTCGTGTTGGGAGCAGCAGTCCTCGCTCTTTTGTGGACACAGGGACCGGTCCACTTCTAGTTTTGTTACTTAACAGTAGTCACATGTTTTAGTTAGCGTTTTGTTTGGGTTTTTTGTTCGCTGCCCTCTTCGACTCTAAAGACGCTGGGAGCAAGCTCTTAGGTAAGGTCGCCAACACAGCCCACTGCTTCTAAATGCAGACATCCAAAACCATAATCAATATTAACAGTGAAACATTATGGAATATTAAAATTCGAAGAAGTTTTGTTTGGAATATATATTCAGGTACTTAGGAACATAATTTGCAGCGTTAGTTACATCAGGCTTCCGCCGCAGTGTAAATGAGATAATCGCTCTTCTGGGATGTTACGCAGTGTGGATTGGTTAACTTACCAATTTACGCTGTGTAACACCCCAGAAGAGCGACTGTCTACCTTTCAGCATATTCATCAGTACAGACCTGAAGCCCACGTTACGATCTTCACGCTTCCATCGAGAAGCCTACAAACTTGCAGTGCTTTTTCTATCAGCTGGATTTTCTTAACTTCTTGCACCCCAGATCTTCCCGTCTAATACGATTCGTTTGATTTGTGGCGTCTATGGGAGGGAAAACTGCAGGTGAGCTTGCTTCACTGCTTTATGCAACAGCGGATGGTGCAGCATTACCTGCACATCACTAGCTGACCATTGTTTTACGTAACTGTAGAAGGAGCAGGACGGCCTGCACATCACCAGGCCACCACCGTTTTATTTCGCAGGAGATAAATGCTTTTGTGCTATTGTCTCAATATTAGCCGCAATTGTTCTGTTTCTTCAAAGTGGAATGAACATTTTTTTAAAAATATATAGACCATTCTCTGAGAAAAACGCGATTTATTTACAGTTTATTTAACTGGCGTCGTGTTTATGAAGTCAGTGTTCAATAATAACTTTTCTCTTTACACTTCGAATTATTTTAAAACTGAAAAAATATATATATAAGCTTTCATCTGCAAATTGCAAACTCACTTCACAATTCAAATATTGTTTTTACAGTGCAGCGGAATGCTTATTATTCCATAAGTTACTCGAAATGTTTAATTGTAAAGTTCGTTCCAGTGATATTTGTCATGTGAACTGTCAATAACTTCTGAACAGGAAATTGGAAAAAATAAATATGGCTGTGTGATAAAAATGACATTTATTGCTTCAATTTTAATGTTTGTTTAGAGAAGTCGTCTCTGTAAACTTTGTGCTCCATAACAATGTAACTGCAAATGTGACTGTAATTTTGATACATGTAATGCCCAGTTAAGATCCTCGTATTAAGTCAAATTTGTTTATTTCATCTTTCCACGTGACAGAGTCGCCGGAGCGAAACTGTGACCTCTCACCTCCATTTAGCGCCGAGTTTGAGACTGAGTGGTGCTGTAACTCCACTCTTGATCTGTGTCTTCATGATATGTACGGGAAATCCTTACCTTTACCAAACGAAATCTGTTGTTGTTGCAAATACATGTAGTTCTAGATTTTTAAGTAAACCACCGAGGTGGCCTGAATGATCTACAGCCTGTTTTCTAAAACAGTACTTGACACGCACGCACGCACGCACGCACAAACACCTTGAAGCAGGAATTTCATGTAATGCAATATACACGACAATGAACAATACGGTCAGTAGCTCATGGTAAAGGAGCCTAGGATGGTATAGTCAGTACAGTGACTAGACGGAGTCCTGGACAAACAACATCGCGATTCGAATTTCGACGGAGGCAAGAGATTTATCTCCTCGGCAAAGCGCCCACACCGTCACTGTGCTCCACGCTGCCCTCTATGCGATAGGTACAGGGGATTCCGGCCGGAGCTTGGAGTTGTACACATGCCTGCATGTCACGGATAGAGGCAAATTTACGTATATCTGAAGCAAACACAATGCGTCTCCGTTACAAAGAAGATGCGGTTTTGTTGTTTAAGTAAGTAATTGCAAGTGTTAGAGTCATCTGTGGTTACAACGGGTGGTACATATATTTACCATTATGCTATGAAGACTGAAATCCCATTGATTGATATTAGTGGCCGTAATGGAAGATAACATTCTGGCGACGATAAACAAATCACTCTATGGGTTAGAATACTTCGTGACTAGTTAGCAGGCGCCGAGGTGTTTGATACGCTCGCCCTCAGCATCCCACTGCCTGCCGATCGGCCAGGCCAGCAATCTTTTACACTAGGCACTCATTATGCAGCGTAATAGTGAAATATTACTTTCTCCTGAAGTATTGTAGATATATTAATTTAAACATTCAAAAGACGCAGACTGAAATTTCTAGTGTTGTTTTAGGTTGTGAAGTCTCGGGTCGCCTCCTCCTGGGTGGACAGTATCACCACAATTCTGCCGAAGCTATTTTGTCAGACGAAGATACGTTTTTATTTACGGACACTGTTGCTTGGACAAAATAAAGTTGTACTACCGTGGCCGGTTGCGTGAGCGAAAATTTTCCTATAATCTGGACCTGCAGACTTGTTACCATGTTCACAACAATCCGCCACGGGTCCGCATTAGTGTGGCTGAGTAAGTAGCAGTCTTGTACAGTGAGTGTAGATGGTACAATAATACAAAAAATAAGAAGAATTTCTACGTTTTTCCTACCAAGAATCTTTGAATACAGAGGCTGTATGATAACGCTTGCGGAGCGCTAATCGGCATTGCGGTGCTGAGAGGTCGTATATAAATGAAGGTGCTAACTTGTGATAATGAGATTGCACGAGGAAGGAGAAGTGAGGTCATTAAAGAGAGTTGCACCCCGTCCTTCTGTTCTCTTTGCAAGAGAATGGCGAGATTTTGCGTTTAAAGGCAGGACCACACCTAGAATCTGCTCACTGTAGTGGCGTCAGTATGCATATGAAGCACACGAGAGCTTGGGATCCACTCACAATGTAAATAATATGGTAATTTTATATCAAATAAACTTCGTGCTCATGAGTCGTATGCTTTTATGGATCTAATTACCGACTTAAATGATTCGTGTCCTGCGATTTATTTAGGCGCGTGGTAGTCTGTTAGTATTCATACGATATGGGTTTATGGATGTTTAAATGTTACATTGTCAACGACAAGAGAACTGGTTCCTTACTCCGAAATAACCATGCCTAAAATTGTTAGTGTATGTTCATTAATTAAATAATATTTTACTTACGGGCGCTTTCAATATCACAGATTCCCCGCATCGACTGGTAAACAGAGGCAGTGATTACTGAATTGGAAAGTGATTGGAATTATTCAGTAATGGTGTAATTTGAAATAAGATCTCGTCGTTTGTCAGGAGCGACTAAGAAAACTCAAGACAGCCCTTAGGTAGTTAGCTGATTTGGGGGCCGAATAGCGACGCTGGAATTTTCAGACACGAAGCAGTAATGCTATGGATCTACCGCGATGTGTCTATAGATTCTTGATTTGTGAGAAAATTTCTCAGTCTGTACAAAGTAAGAAACAGAGACCTTGTACATTTTCTTAAACAATTTTGGAAAAACTTTTAAATGTACAAGTAAAACTACCCCTGGAAACGTCCTTACGACTGCAGGAGATCGAGACTACTATAATTTGTAGACAGTCGACACATAAATGTGGTAAGGCTGTCAACCCTACGGACCGGCAGCTTTTACCCCCAGGATATCCCCTCTTATAGGCTGAGTCGACCCCAGGGCCATACCGCGGCCGGAAATCTCAGTGACCCCATCTGGAATCGAAACCGCGACCTTTCAGCTTGTAGCGCAGTGCCTCAACCAACAGCGCCAACGCGCACCCCAAATAGCTTTAAACGAAGATCATTACATACAAAGAATACTCAACCACGTGTTTGCCAAATTTCATATCTTATGGTTACTTCCAAACTTGCATCTTAGTGTGAAAAATTGGCGTTTTGAAGACAGAACACATTCTTCGCTTAATCTTCAGATGCATCCTCCGCATGACAACGAGATCTCGTTGAAAGTTCGGAATATGTACCACAACTAATAATCTTACACTGTATAGTTTTTCCTCATTATACATTTTTGTGAACTGAGGATAGCCCACAGTGGCAGAAATATGTCGTCAGCCTAATAAAACAGGCACAAAGAAAGTTGTGTTTTGACGTACCTACCCCGTCCTAATTCTTCGCTAACTTTATATCTTGTTCATAAAACGATTGAACTTTTACATTACGATTAAGTTATTTATACTTTCTTATTGAATCTACTTGTATTTTGGCTGATGTTAGTATTGCTATTGATAAGATCTGTTGTGTTGTTGATTCTCAGGAGATAAAATCTGCTTTACATCTGACATTAATGAAATGGAAATACCAGAAGAGATCTTGCGAATAGTGTAGGAATCCAATCGAACTAGTACTGCCCTTTCCTGTAACTCCACCGCTCTGTGAGTATTTAGATACGGAATTAATGTAGAAAATCATTCACTCGTTAAACGAAATTCTGAGAAATGCGAAGCACCACGCGTGTTTTTGGCCTGGTCGTTTATGATGTAAAGTCAGTCTATGAAACTTAGTCATCCGTGATCGGTAAAATGTTTTATCGCATGGGGAACAAAGTATTTTGAAACAATATGGACTGTTTTGTAATATATATGATTTGATCCCTTTACTGTGCGAGATTCGTCTACTTTCCTGTTGAAACTCTTATTCACATGCGCTTGTTTGTGAATAGGACGAAAGTAAAAGTTTGAAATTTACGTCCGAACTAAACCCAGCATTGTTATTTAAAACATCAGCTACGTTTAAAGCCAGAATGATACTTCTGACTTTTCCAACGAAAATTTGTAACTTACCAAAGCTGGTTAGAAGCGAGAAAGTTTCTCTGTATATTAAAGCTTTGTTTTGTCGCTGACATTACAGTTGTCTATTATCATAATAACAAATGAAAATCATACAGTGTACGTATTACGGAATCATTTTCTGCTCGTAACTTTATCATTACGTCTGTGCTCAGGCTACCTTGAGCTTCTCTCTGACCAGTTTCTCTTCTGCAATGAAATGCAATGGGTGAATACTTTCACCATTATAGCAGCTATAATCCCCAGGTTTTAGAAAGTTACTGACGTTACGAGAATGTTGGTACTTAATGGAAGTCGAAGAATGTGTACTGCAACCGGTAACAGAAGATGCGGACATGGAGTAAACTTCTGCACTTTAACCTTTAGACGCCTAACGTCAACTGTAGTTGACGTACCGCATCGCTAACCTCTAAAGTTGCATTTTATATATTTATTCAACAAATATAGGTACTGAATATTTTTAACGTGGTGTATACTCTCCGTTCTTTTCTCTTCAAAATGCAGTTTGTTTCATAATTCTAACGTATTTGGTTCCTGCATTATTCACATTTTATATACAGGGTGTTCTAAAATTTAAAAAAATAATTCCGGCGCCAAAAGGTTAAATTCTGCACTAAAATGTGCTTGTGTCCTGCAGTTGTGTGTTACAGAGCTTCATCCTTCAGCCAATTTAGAATGTAATGCCTGGAAACAATGTGATCTGTGACACGGCAGTAGACATTTCCCTGTGTACTGCTGCAAGATAGCAGCGATCCTTTTATAATAGAGAGCAAATTAATAAATATCGGGATACGAAATTTTATTTTAAGGTCAGTTAGCAAACGAATTTCGCTACGAATAATTTTGTGGTAAAATAAATGATTATCAAGTAGATTTTTTTTTAATATGTGAATTCGCTAAACAATTTCTCTTTAATTTTATTTTCTAATATGCTTCATCCTTTTACACTGCAACATTTCCAGTCTCTTGTTGCTCACGTAAAGCTGTAGAGTATTCAAATAAATTGTCGCAAAAAAATAATTAAATTTTCAAATAATTACGACAGAAATAATCCAGCGTGTGAACAGCCACATCTCTATTGCACCATAGGAACATTCTCTTGTCTTGCGTTTCAATGAGGACAGCATGCGAATGAATGGCATTTAGTATTCCTGTTTTAAAGTGGGCCCACAGCTGTCCCTGAACGAAGTGTTATGCAACCTTTTTTAGGAAACGGCTTTGGTTCTGCAACAAAATGTGCCCCTGTAGCGACATTGTCAAATAACAATTTAATGTTACGGCTGTTGGTTTTGATAAATCAATATGATATTTTGTCATAGAAACTAATGAAGCTTTGGGATAAATTTTGCGTGTTCGTGTATCGTTTGATTTGTTCTTAGTTTAAACTGGCTCTTTTATACTCGGAAGTTCTGAAAATAGGGAGAAGTCTGTCCATTGCGGAGGATTTGTTCAGACGTTTGGTTTTGGTTATTAGGAAGAAAGAAATATGTGAATAACAATGACAAATATATATATATATATATACCAACTTATTTTAAGAATTTCGTAAGTTTTAATTTGGAGTATAACTATATGCAAGTACCGCCATTTGTAGTGCAAAAAGAAGAGTGTACAGTCTATAAGATTAAATTTATTAATGTTCTCAAACTTAAAAAAACGTAACCAGGTAAAGCGTTTGATATCAGAATTAAGTTTCATACTTCCATGTTAGTTGACATTAACACTTTCTGTACGAGTGATTACCGACAAACTAAACGGTCGGTTGCAGTCTTTGGTAGCCACTACATGAACTGCTTTAAATTCATCTACATATGCTATCATACATTTAGCAGAAAGCAGATGTGAAAATCAATGGAGACATTAAAATTGATTCATTCGATACCCCTTTGTGTGGAATTGATTTCTGTAATGTCGCTCAAGATAAATTAACTTTTTATTCTCCAGTGTATAAATAGTTTTACTTAGAACGTTATCTTCATATAAGAGAGCAAGGAGAATCCTTGGAATTAAGCGAGGAAAATTCAACGTGTTGCTTAGGGTTATACACTTTTAATTGTGAACAGACGCGGCAAGATTTTTTCTTTGTTGCTCTGGACCAAAAATTTCGTTAGCCGTGCTGTTGTTTGACTGTATTTTGTACTTCGAGATTCCAGTTTATATTGTAAGAACACTTTCAGCAAATCTCACTGCAATCTGTTTGCGTTACACGTATAAAACATGAATCATGCACAGTAATTGAGTAATTTTTCGCATGGTTGAACGTTAAAATATTTATCAGAAGTCATTAAACGTATAGCAATTACCACAAATTTGGCGTCAAAATCTCATATCAATATTGGCAGTATTGTTGGTTTTATTGGACAATCACACAAACGAGTGGTTGGATATTTGACGGGCAAATTAAAACTGAAATTGACTTTTTGTTGGTTTTTTTTAAAAAACTAGCTGTCAGTTTTTGAAGGGGATAATTCTGCGTGTTGCTGCTGAAAAACGTACGGAGTGAATCCTTTGAATGTCGAATTCAGCGTTCTTGTGTTACATTACTGGCATTTCTGAACGTAATAAAAGAGTGGAAAATTGTGCATCACTGGTCCAAGCGCATTTCTTAGGTACGTTCTTTGCGAACGTGTATTTCGCTTAAGGCATGAGGGTTCACTCGCTGAAGACAAAAATCTCTTTAGTTCCTGCAGTCTGATCCATTTTTTTTTCGAAATATGTCGCTGAAATGAGGTTTAAATTCCGTACTGTAGAGAAAAGTAAAAATGAATTCCTTACAAAAGTAACTAAGAATAGCGAAATGAATTACGTCGCTGGCGTGTCGTTAAATGTGACCATTATAATAAGAAGGTAAATGTAAAGGTAAAGCAGTCCCATTACAGGTCTGGACAAGGCCCAGAGGGTTCTTAGGAAGTTAAGGTTCCCAGATTTCGTGACAACGGTACAGGATGGTGGTAAGGTTGTCAGCCTTACGCACCGGCCGCCTTTACCCCCCAGGAAATACTCATTTCTGTTAGAGGCTGAGTCGACCCCAGGGCCATAGTGCGATCGGGAGGATTTTGTGTCAATTAAAATTCCACTGACACCAGCTGGGATTGAACTAGCGACCTTCGGATTTGTGGCACAGCAACTTAGTCACTGTGCTACCGCGGTCTCCCATTATAATAAGAAACTTCATCGAACTAACGAACGAACGAACCAATCAACCAAACAAACCAACCAACCAAGCCAACCAACCAAACTAACTGAACCAACTAAAGCAATCAAACGAACCAACCTACCGACCAAACCAACCAACCAACCAAACCAATCAAACGAACAAAATCAACAATCCGACCGACCAACCAACCAACTAAACCAGCCAAACCAACCAAACAAAACAAACCAACTAAACCAACCATCCAACCAACCAACCAACCAACCAACCAACCAACCAACCAACCAACCAACAACCGACCGACCGACCAACCGAGCGAGAAAGCAACCAACCAACTAAACCAGCTAAACCAACCAAATCAACTAAACTAAATAACCAGCCAAACGAACCAAATCAACCAAAACCAACCAACCAACCAACCAACCAACCAACCAACCAACCAACCAACCAACCAACCAACCAACCAAACCAGCCGATCCAACCAACTAAATCAACCAAACCAACATACCAAACCAACCAGATGAACGCATTTCACATCCTCACGCTCTGTTTAATTCCGATATAGCCCCACCTACGACTAGACCTTCCAAATGGTCTTTTACGCCAGGGGGAAGTAAAAAAAGTAACATCGAAAAGACTGAAAAAAGAAGTAGACTTTTGAGAATTTTTCACCTTAAAACGTAATCATTCGGAACCCTGAAGTGCACTATAACAACAGGTACTGCTTGTAGTGAGATGTGTCACGAAAGTGGCAGTAGTGCAGGGCCTGTGTATTTCTGTACACTAGGGAAAAAAGTGACACTTGTAATACGTGTCAGTCATAATGTGTCACGAACCAGGCAGTAGCGAAGGGCCTGCCTATTCCTTTGCTTACCAAACCAGTCATCTGCTTCACGTGCCATTTGCTAACACCATCAGGAATTCACTATCCACTTACCTCTCACCTTTATCGACCCAAACACACACACATACACCTCACTCGGGTGTTCCCCAGAGACCCTACCTGCACCTAATGCAAGTCCATTTAATGGTTTAGTTTGACTTTTTTTTCAATTGCGATAGAAGCCTTAAGACTAATGGAAAGCTTGGTGGATATGTGTTGAAGTATTCAATACTCGTGGAGAATCAGGTTTCAGACTTGCAAATTGAAAGAGGGAATATGTACGTAATTGGTATGTAGTAACAGTACTTATTCTTTTCACATCTAATGTGAAGTAAATGACGATTACTGTCTGAAGTTTCGAGTGAATATATGTCTGTCTATTCAGTACTGTTTATTCAGACATCATTAAAGTATTTTAGAGTGTAATGACGTCCAGTCATTAGAAGAGCAAGGTTTAAAATAAAAGGGACCAAGTGTAAATTACATCTATGTAGTGAGTGAGACTTGGATATGGGAATAGAATGAACATAGAGAAGTGAGAGTAGTTCAGTGCCGAATATCTTGTAGTATAGTACTTAAAACTATGTGTACATTTCCTGTACGATGGTTCAAGGGATAGAGTGGAAAACCAATCAAACTTCTGAACCAATGAGCAGATTTAAAAAGCACTCACAACTTTCGGAGGAAGACGAAGAAAATGTATTGTTTATTTTGAAGGTCTTTTTGAAGTTGTCCAATCCTTGCATTCTTACAATAATTCACTTCTTTTTATTCCAACTAAATGCACATGTTATGTTAAACACATATATTTATTACCAGTTACCTCCTACATGTTTCGGCGTTTGTTACACCATCTTCAGAGAGGCCGTTGCGCTATTTGCTCAGAACCTATACGCAATGGTCTCCCAATGCACTGTTGCTGATAGGAACTGTTGACTTTTCGTAGCCTGTGTTTCGTGGCCCCTGATCTGCGCTCTTCGGCGCCAGATGCAATGTGATGTTCCTTAGCGCATGTTGTAAAACTACAAGAATGGTTGAATTTATTTTCTTAAGTAACCAAATAAACAGAATTTCATGTTACACTTCATCATCCCTCACGAGTACTCCTTGATAGACCTGTTTCGACCTCGTCTAATGGTCTCTTCAAAGTTCTTCCAAGTTTTCTTCTTCCATTTTGTCTATAATTCAGCATTAGTTTTCTCATCCTGCTGTTGTTCATTCTTTTTACATGTCGTGGCAAATTTTATTTGTATCTTCTTTGTTTCTCGTCAACTAGTTCTACTTTCAGCTCTTCCAAAATTTCTTCATTCCTTTTGTGGTCACAAGCAGTGCACCCAGCCGTTCTTCTGAAAAGTTTTATCTCGATTGATGCCAGTCATTTTTTAAATTTTTTTAAGGGTCCAAATTCCGCTGTCATGTAAAAGAATGGAGACAGACTTTTATTCTTGAAAATTTCTTGACTAAAGTTGGTTTACAAGTGTTTAAAATTCCCAATTTTTTTAGAAAAATTTGCTAGTTTTTGTTGAATTTCCTTTTCATGTTATAATTATATACACGTTACATGTGTATAAAGAAATGTTGTTTCTACCTAACAGTAGCACGTTTCTTCTCAGCCCATTCATTCATTCTATTGTAAGAATTATGCAAAACACGTAAGCACATAATGTGGACAAAATTATGATTTTTTGTGTCAAGCAGGTAGTGTGTGTGTGTGTGTGTGGTGTGGGTGGTTGTGGGTGTGTGTGTGTGTGTGTGTGGGTGTGTGTGTGTGTGTGTGTGTGTGAAACCACTGCACTTTTAAAAGTAAGGGCAGGATTACTATGTAGAAAATGTGTTCGCCATTGTGTACTCGGTACATGTCAGAAATCCAGGGTTGTACAGATGGTGGGAAAGCGTGAGATTTTCAGTGTAGTTGGAGACAGGGAAGGGATTCAAGTGTCATCCTCCGAAATGAATCCAAAGATTTATCAAGAGAGTGAAGAAATAACTTAAGCAAAGAGGGAAGAAACCGCATATAGATAACTTGACACACTGTCGCGGAAACGAGGGCAGAAAAGTTTTGAAGCATTCCTCCAACCTAGACCTTCCCTAAGGTAAAGAGTAAAGGTCACACCACGACGTGCTTTTGCAGTCACCGAGTGGATGTACGGGTCCAGCTCCTACCCAGTCGCAAACGGACGCTAGGAGGAGGAGGGTGGTTTCGCACCCGGGAAAATCCCCGTATACATTGTACAGGTGGCTGGCAGGTCTGGACGGCACCGAAAATCTCGACCACACCGAATTTGATCATCGGACCGCCCAGCCTTTAGCGACTCGTTATACCCACCACGCTATGTCTGACGTCCCCAAAGTTTAACCTACGTGTTAGAGATAAAATAGTATAACACGCATTTTAAATAAAATAACCTTAATCATGAAAAGATCAAGTGACTGCTGTAAGCATGGGGTCAGATTTTCACTGTCATGTGATATTTTCATCCAGAAAAAGAAATAGTTTTCGTTACTTGAGATTTCAAGTTCTCAGAATAGTGAATGGAATACTGTCATACGATGTGACACCATGTATTCTGCTAGAAATTTTTAAACCTGAAGATGGAAGCAGTTGGTTCCTTCGGTACCTTATTGTGTTGTTATTAGACAATTGAGAGTCATAGTCTTAACCTATAATATAGCGCTCTTCATCTTGTAATTATTATAATTAGTGTTTTGTTTTGTGCTGATAATTTTATTTTTTTCACACCGTGCTTTTTCTAATAATTAATGCATAAACAAACAGAGCACTTAAAAAAATAAATTTATGACAAATATTAATCTCCTATGTGTTTGGCACCGAGATGCCATCTTCAGGAAGTCTTTCCGATCAAAGGCATCCAAACCAAGACGTTAATGTAGGTGTTGCATCGCCCTCATTGGAATGATTAATATATTACAATTCTAAACTACGTAAATTTAATAGGCATAAAATTACAGTGTCGTGGTTTTTAATTTTATGTCAATGAATTTATGTAATTTAGAATTTCAATATTTCAGTCACTATAATAAGGGCGATGCAATACCTAGATTAACGTGTTGGACTTGCATTCCTTTCATAGGAAAGATGGCACGCCCGTACCGAAACATGTAGGAAATTAATATTTGTTGTAAATTTTATTTTGGTAAGTGTATTTGTTTGTGGATGTATTAATTGTGCAAATAAAACGTCTGTTCTAGAACCGTCGACTCCGAGGATCAGTTTTCTACAGCTTCAGTGCTTCTGTGTTTATTCGGTGTGCCAAAATCTTCGTTTTGTATCAAATTCTTAGGCCGGTAGAGGTGAATCATGTACTGTCGCATATTATATGTGCTAACTCTGATACATGGTTGCTACTGGCGCTTCCGAGGGACGTCCTGGATCCATCTGACAAGTAGAACTTAACTTTTTTTTTATGACGAAGTATTTTTATGCTTTCTTCTTCCGACTCCAAATGAGTTATGTCAGGGCGTTGATTACAATAACTTCTCCTTTAAATCATTCACCATTTATTACAAGCCGTAATTTAGAGTTACCGAACACCTCTTATTTGAAAGGGTATAATTTTAATGCAGCTTTATTAAATAATCCACGAATAGGATATAAATTACATACATTAATGGTTTTTTCGTAAAATTTATTCTGTTGAATCTTATGCGTATTGGAACGTACATCATCTTGATATTTGAATAAAGATAGACCAACTTGATGACACTTGCTTTATTATGTCAATTTACTGCTCAGCATGTTTCGGATGTTAATACATCCATCTTCAGGAGCTTGCGACTACTTGGTGCGTTATTGTGTAGGCTGTATTGT
>Ga0123352_10006021_pt1 | contig 18453 bp, 7 predicted proteins | sample TergutLab28metaG_FD_89700 | JGI IMG/M metagenome (GOLD analysis project Ga0123352, IMG submission 89700) | Labiotermes labralis P1 segment gut microbial communities from Petit-Saut dam, French Guiana - Lab288 P1 | ecosystem: Host-associated > Arthropoda: Insects > Digestive system > Gut ... | reverse complement strand
TTGAAAATAACTGAATACATTGGGGGGGGGGGGGGGGGTTGTGTACAAAAGGGCATCCCCTTATTTTTTTCTGAAAAAGCACAAAAAGGGCTCAGTACACACACTCAACAATTATTTAACAAACCGATTTTCAAAAAAAATATATTTTTTGATCGCCTCCCCCTTTTTATCTTTGTTAACAAAAACCAAGGGGTGTCCCCCCGTAAATCACACCCCCCCCCCCCCCCCCAATGTATTCAGTTATTTTCAACTACATGTAGTGAAAACCATGGTGGAAAACACTGCAGTGGGCAAGGGGTTACTATACTGTATTTGTCTACATAATCATTTTTACAATCTGAGTTATGGTGATACAAAGCTTGTGTATGGCACCACAACTGCCATCTGCAGAAGTTTCCAAATTATTTTCAAGGCGGTAGGGAAAGGAAGCAGAGAATTTGACTTGAGTGTCGAACAGAATAGTATTTGGGTTTGAGCCCTTCTGGGCCTGATGCACCTAGGCCTTAAAACAGGCCCTTTGTGCCCATTTCAAGTGTATCATGGTCACAGTACATAAAAGTATATACACAGCAAATATGAACAAATTCAGAATCAGTATGGGAAATACACATTTCTATAGGCCATGTACATAATGGTAAGGGTGCAGCACGGGCGTACTGCAGGGACCCATGATGTTATGAGCTCAGAAGCTAAGGCTAATCATTATGACGACTTTCTAACAAAGCAACAGGAAATGAGTTGTTTTCAATTCCTTATTTTAGTTGCACACAATTATGTCCCCTCCCAAACTTAAAACAGAACTGAGCAGCACAATGAGCAGCATATAAACAGTAACACAGCTACAAAAATTCTAAAGCTGTTCTTCACCTAGTCAGTTGAATGCTGAAGAAAGAAAAAATACTGTACAGTACTAACAGAAATTGAGTTTTCAAGAACATAAAAAAAAAACTTCAATATTACTGTACAGCAAATGTCTTGTACTCCACCTTGCATAGCTAACAGGCAAGAAGTGTTGCTTCACAAAAATAAAGCAGCTACTGTCAGGCAGTAAACAGTTCAGCATGATTCAGCTGAATAAAAGGTAGTTTAAATAGGACCCAGCATCTTTGGAACCTATCTGCACACACTTTTCAGCACTTAACTTTCACATATTATAAGATTTCACAAGCAGCAAAATGGCAATTGTCTACAGCAAGCTTTTCAACACTCTTCATGTTCATGTGACTGACTAGTGTTTGCAGCTGTTGCTCACTATGCTGTGGCTGTCCTTGACTGCAATACACCATTCATACACCTAAGTTTCTGAACTTCAATCCAAGTCTTTGGTGAATATAAACTGTTCTGAGATGCCTTTCAATACAAGTTTAAATACGTATTACTACTGTACTTTCATACTGCCTTCATCTTATGGCATGATTAACCCTTAGCCGCCGAATGACATATATATATATATATATGTCACACAGTGAGCCCTTTAAATAGCCGAACGGCCACTAAAGTGGCCAGGGGTTGGGGATTTAATTCCGCCGTCAAAGATTTAATTCCGGCATCAAAGGGTTAAGTAAATGTGCAAGTAATCTTAATGTCAGGGGTAAGATACATGAAATTAGTTATCCAATATTATATCAATACACATCACAGTTTACAAGAAACAACAAAAATTCTAGGTAAAATTAGAACAAGTGTGATTACATTTTTATGATAACAAGAGAGATAAACTGGCACCAACGTAACTAGTAAGTGTAATATCTTTAATTTAGCAACATGTTTCAATCTCAGAAGGTCATCTTCAGGCTAGTAGTATAAAATACATAACACCAGGCCTGATGATGACCCTACCGACATCCTCTTGTTATTATATCTAACACAACAAGATGAAAAAAAAAATCACGAGTTATGGAGTTGCTACATACCTACTATTCTATGGTTGCAGATATTTTCCGTATCTCGCACAGTTTTGGATAATCTACAAACTCAGTTCCGTAGATCATTATTGTTGCAAATGTAACTGCTACCATTGATCCCCAGAATAAGAGGTACAGTAGACTTTCAGTGGTATACTCTGCAACACAACATATTTATGTAAACATCTGTTCCAAAGCTTCTTTCACAGACAATTAGTTATTTAAATAGAAACTGCAGTGGCACCATTCACGAACAGAACAGCAGCATGCCTACTGCCCAATGGTAGAGCTCTGTTTGGAGAGACTCAATTACCAGATCCTGAAATGGACAGAACTTTTCTCTTCCACATGAGTTTCCTGCAGTTTAGCAATTAAGAGAACTGTGGACTGCCACAGCCATTTCAGAGGAATGTGCTACCTCCATCTTCAGCATGATGGAATTACATTCAGGGAGGTGTTGAAGTGATTCAGGGAAGTGGGTTGATTATATTAATAGGTTGCAAGAATTATGCCCAAAATTGTATTATAAATGAATTTGGGAACAACAAGATTGAGAGGCAAACCAAGATATAGATGGCAAGATGAGGTGAGAGAGGATGGACGAATAGTTGGTGGAGAAGGGTGGCAGGAAAAAGTACATGACAGAGAGGAATGGAAGAAGCTCCTGAGAACGGTAGTAGGTAATCGTCGCATTCTGCACATTCCAAAGGAATTAATTAATTAATTAATTATGCCCAATCAGAAGCATGAAAATGGGAGGAGAAAGAGATCTTGTTCCAGGACCCGTAAAAACCAGAATGGCTTGGATTCTTCATGGACTACCTAAATAAGCAGATGCCAAATATACTGTTCACCATACTGAACAATACTGAAACTGAAGGCCACCTTCCCTTCCTGGATCCCATATCTAGAAAAGATCGCATGGCATCTTCCACACAACCTACCTACAAACCATTCAGTGAACCATTTCAGCATCTGTCAGGAAGAAATTCTCTCATCCTGCAGACAACAACTGCCACGAAAACCTGAAAAATTACTTTTTTCTTCTTGTCAGTACAACCAGACAGAAATAATTTCTGCATTCTTTTCCCATCCACATCAACTATAAATTTAACCTATTTTATTTTTCAGCATTATTGTGCAATCACCACATTATGAACACCAAAAAACTGAGCATTGCCAATACAGAGAGCAACATTCTGAAACTACAACACTAAGTTCAGGAGTAGGTTAAAATGGTGCACTTACAGTAACATTCCATTCATTTGGCAAACATGGAACCAGACACATGCCAGATTATCAGCTAGTACCCATACTGACCTAAATTCTTGAAGGTAATTTTTTGTACTGCTCCTGTACTTGGTCTACACAACCAATCAGAGGAGTATTCCATTTGGATATCTCCATCTGCTAGTTCAGGGCTATCAAGGTCCTCTTCCATGCTCGCTGGAGTTTTCATAACTCAAAAACTTTGAGTATGCGACAAGGGGTCAGGTGATACCACAACTGATGTAGAGACAGTCTTGGACACGTCTTTGAATATGTCCCTGAGATCAGCCTATTTAAATGATGAAGATTATTTCTGATAATAAGTGATGAGGATTATGTGCAGACTATGATCTTCAAGTGCCAGATTATATGAATTTCTGGATTTGGAGATGCCATATTAGAAGAATATGTACAATTATTCATACAACAGTCAGTCTAAATACATTAGAGTGCAGGCAGCTGGTTTAAAATAGTGTTGCATCCTGTGTTTTGTTATATAAGGTTCCCTCCGTTATAACAATGAAATGAGAAACCATTACAACATTATATGTAGGGTAGCTCACCGATTCCAATGAAGTGTCATTAATTTTCAACATAATCTCCAAGCACAGTAATGCATATGTCCCATCTTGACATAAATTTAAAAACCCTGTCACATTAGAAACTGGGCTCTTGTATTCGCAGTCATTCATGAATAGTCATTTCCACTTTCTCATTATCATGATATGCAGTGAATAAATCTAATATTATAATACATCGGTTTTCCAAAATCAATACTTCTACTCATGCTCCATTCACAACTGTCCTTGATGTGCTGGGTCCACTAGTGCAATAATTATCACGGATGTCTCTTTGACCATTTTTTAAACTCCTGGTAACATTTTCTGACTTGCTGCACTCTCGTTCTGCCATCAGGCCACAAAGCTATCAATTAACATTTCATTCTGATAAGTGAAACATGCTAAGCAATAAAAACCAAATCATACTAAGAACATTTTAACAGAACCAAGTTTCCAATGCCATTCTCACTGCACATCAACTTATCCCCTGAACAGCACCTGACTGACTCTTGCAACATCTGCTGCATGTTACCCCTACACAAGTGCTGTCTCCAACCAAAACAATAGTACGCCTGATTTACAAAGAAGTTAAGGGCAGTGAACCTTACTTACTGAACATGCCTCATACTACCGGTTTCAGTGCTCCTAAGAGTATGCATTTGTATCTGTATCAAAATAAAATTCCTATTTATCTATATTTTAATGACCAAGCAGTTGGAACATATAATTACTGATGTGCTTTAAAGGGTTAAATTAACTGGGCTGATGGTGAATACAGGATGCACTGCAAAGGGGTACAATTAACTATTCCTACAGTGAAATCTCATTCTAAAGGACTTAAAGACAGTCTGCTACAAGCAACCAATGTTAACAACATCAAATACCTGAGGATGGTCTTCTTTTGGGTTTCTGTTATTGTGTAGTGGTTGAAGTAACATGCTGCCTCCACCTTCAAAGTAACTGCACTGGTTTAGGTACATGCTGAAGTGAAATGGTTAAAAAATATACAGTTCACTATGCTGAATGAGACAGACAGCTACCTTCTTTCTTGGACAATATGTACAGCAGAACAGGTACTTCTTGGATCACAAAACATCCAGAAAAGTGACTGACACAAATCTGTACCTGAATACAAGGCTACACCACCCAACGAAAAAAAGTTCACTGCTGTCCACCTTACCGCACAGGGACAAGGTCATATGTGACCAGACGAGTCTCCAGACCACCTTCTACAACAACAGACAGCTCAAAAGACACCAAGCACACTCCACAATCGCTAGAGCAGATCATATCACTGGAAGAATGCCACAAAACAGTAGCCTTCCTGCCACTCAACCAAAACACCTTCTATCACATTAGGTGGGTGCTATCAAAACATAACAGCAACATGCTTGGCTTACCACCTAGAAAAATCTCCAAGCTTCTCCAGCCTCTCAAAGATGACCTAGGCCTTAAATCAGCAGGCATACAGAGTGCAGCAAGTGTATGGTGTATAGTGTACAAACCACTTGCTCCATCAAGACCATGGTCAAGGAACACCTCCAACATATCCGCTTGTACCAACCAGGAAGTTGGCCATGGAAGAACACAACACTGATCTCAGTAACTGCATCAGCTCAGTAACACGGGTATCCTGGCCAGAAAATACAAGTGCATGGACTGGATCACACAAGAAGCAAGACAGATCATAAAGCACTCCAACAACACGAACCAGGATGGATTCTTCCTGCATAGATTGCAGCAGGCTGTAACTCATTCTCTTTTTTTTTAAAAAAAAAAAAAGAGGGGTGGGGGTGGGCAGACTTTCTCATGCAGTCATGAGGCACAAAGTAACGGTCAATCCCCCAAGTGCTATTCACTTCCAGCGCAGCTTAACAGCAGACAGTCAACGTCCAGAAGATATTCACATCTCCCGTTCACAAAGCCCAAAGAAATCTTAACTCAGGACAATCGTAACTCCTCTTCACACATTCCACAGCTGTGATTGGCCAACCTACCTCAAACGGGCCTACATAACTGACAAAATTTGTTCCGCCATATCACTGCGGCATCCACCTAAATCAGTTTAGTCACCATGAAGGTAGAGACAGCATCTTCCTTTGAAAAAAACTAGAACATATAACCACTACAAGGTGAAGAAACCAAATGGAAGACTACCATTAAAATCTGGAAACCTGTCTGCCTTAAGCTGCCAGACGTTCAGTTACCATACTCTTTACGCTCATCAGTGAGCATGAATTCATCCCAAGGAATATATAGAGGGACAGGAGCTGCTTTGGTTAATCACTGTTTTAAATTTACATGATCACAAACTTAGGATTTAATGACATCTAAAACACAATCATGAAAAACTTAAAGACTGACCAAGAAAAATGCTGTTAGGATGTGTGTTCACTGTTCTGTTAGTTTCAACATTCTCCTGTGTGAAGCCTAACTTTAGAGCTCTAGTTCTGTAATGTCTCTTCCTTTGTCAAGAAAACGGTTAGCCTGCAGGCAAATCTGTCTGATAACATATTTTTAAACAAGGAACACCTGTGTACAGCTACCTACCACTATAACAAGAAGGAGAATTTAAGCCTTCACTGGAAATGAGGTGTGTTAAGACCTCTACCCATCCTAATAACTAGCAAGGCTTAAATGCAGACAGCAATTAGAGGTCTGAAATGCTGAACCCCTCTGTATATTTCAGACTTTGAATACTGCAAAATTTGAATTAATTTACATTGGTTAATGGCCGGACAACCAGTTTATCTTCTCATCTTCTTCATGCCTAGTCTGAGACTTGAACTATGGACCCTGGCCAGTTACAATAAAATACAACTGAACGCATACGTGTATGCAGGTTTGTGAGCAATGCATAAATGTAAAATTTTCTGCATCAGTTGTCAACTTCAATTCTTTCATACACATACGAGGGCATACCCAGAAGTGTCCAGCCACTGGTGTTGATTGTTGTTGTCACCCCTTCAAAGCAGTCCCCTTCCACATTTAGCAATGTGAATAGCATCTCTGCCACTATTGGAACTGACTTTTGGACTTGTGTAGTACAGTCTATAATTATTCCTGAAGTTCAGAAATATCCTGGAAACAATGCCCTTGTAGGTGCAATTTCGTTCTCAAAAAAAAGAATCATACACAGACAAATCAGGCATGGAGAGTGGAAGCCATGTTCTTAGCAGACAAAAATTGCTGATGATTGTGCTTGTCAGTAAGAAAACAAGGCATGAACTTCACAGAGGTTTAACACTTGTTCAATTTCTCCCTTAGAATTTTCTGGCATGTTCCACACAAGTGACATAATATGCCAGCCATCTCATGGTGGATTTTTAATGCAACAGATGAAAATTGGAAGGAAGAGATCTCTTTCATATGCATGAGGATTCTAAATGTTTAACAATCATCCTTTTATACATTTACACCTGATGATAACCCCTACAAGTTGAAACATGTAGTATTTTAAATACAAACATACACTGGTTTGATTGTAAAAGCAGCTGTGTTAAACTGCAAGATCCTTGTTATTCAAAATAATACTTCATTGGTCTATGGTGATGATTTTACAAACATTCTCCACATTTTCATCTGTACAACTTGTGATGGAATGACATGAAAGCTCATAATCTTCAATTTCCCAAAATCCATATTGAGAAAGCCACTCATGTTCTCCCATGGAATTGTCATGAAAGCCATTTTGAGCATTTCATGCACTATGGATGCACTCTTCCTGAGACTGGGGCAAAACTTGAATGCAAAGGCACTGTTTCTGCAAATCAGCCATCAGAAAACTGCTGCATACTAAACATGCACAACAATGAACACCCCCTGAGAAGCAATACAAAGGGTTATGGTTGCAAAACTCATTAGACTGACTCACAAGATAGTGATACCATAGCACATAGTGGCAGGAAGTTGTACTACTTGCCATTCTTGATCTTACTACAGAGCCTGGAAACTACTGGATTAGCTTTCACATATGCTTTTGTGGTTTATATGTTTATACATGCACATATGAGTGTAAATCTGTTCTGTACACAAGACAGGTATAAGATGATGAAGAGCTCGATAGTTTTAACTCAAAACCATATGATCAGTTGAGCATGGCACAATGAATGCATGAGATAAATCACAACAGTTAATAAAATTTGGTAGGAACACCTATCAAGATCAGCTGGAAAACTTAGTCACAGATGGAAAGGTGGGGACAGAGGGTGATTAAAAAAAAATGTTAACACTACTGTGTGTTTGTGTCACCAGAGGCTGCTCATTAAACAGTATCACCTAGAGTTTGGAACACATCTGGAAGGCTGTAGCATGGCTGGAGCTGTATCAGTCTGCAGCTCTGCTACAAAACAAATTTCAGGGGCATTTCATCGCATATAATGTTCAGCAATTGTATTTAAACTCCCATGAAAGTGTTAACATTTTTAAAATCATTCTCTTTTAAAAACAAGTTATAGAATATATAGGGTGGTTGGTGTGGACAGAATTCATCTGTCTTTGGATACGGTCCAATGTCAAGACACTTGTGCATGTGATATTGAAAGCTTGGGTTATAAAAGGTTGTCTCAAGTAGCTAAGCAACTATCAGCTTCTGGAGGACTACTACATGGAGTATGTACAGTAAATAACCGCCCAATTATACACATACTTACCAGATGGAGTAACAACATTTGCGAAGAACATGGAGACAGCAATCAACAGAACCAGTGGGAACTGTAATTAAGAAAAAAGATAAATGACAGGTATACCAACTTCTACAAAACAATGAAAACTGAAGCCACCTTGAACATAATATATAAATTATGTTTTTTGAGTCATGAAAGAAAAGATACACTATACATAAGAGTTTTGGGGTTTTAACAACAAAGAATATTAATCTTCCTAAAGTCAGGATTTAAATGCTGATCCATCTTCTTCCCAAGCAGTATTTACACTCACTTTCTCGTTTTGGGAACATAACATGGACTTTGAACAGCCAGTAGGATAAGCTATTAAAAAACATACATACGTACATCGAACCAGCTTAAAGCATTAATTACTATTATTATGACACTCCAACTGAATTATGTCCACTGTCTAATTAAAATGTTAACAAACTAATAAGAATTTGGAGACTGACTCTGTTTCCAACCTCACATAAAATTTGGGGTATGAAGCCTATTGCGATGTGCTTATTATTTCACGCTAATTTACATCTGCAGGCATACAAGCAATCCAAACATATGAACATATTAATGAATTAAGAGCTTCCTTCCACCAGTACTAAATGTAGGGTCAGTATTAAATTTAGCCCAAACGTTTGGAAGTGGTACTTTTCTGAGATACAATGTTTTGTAGTCTGATGCATGGTTACCAACATTTTGGAGATGCATACTGCCTCCATCTGCCCCACAGATGAAGGCAGTGTGGGCCTACAAAATGTTTATGAGACTGCATGGAGTGACATCCTCCCAAGCCAGGACAGTATGCACATCAACTGCTTTTCTGCATCAACAGTCATGTTGTTGCCAATCACTGTTCATAATTCCACCATCCTTGGGAGCTATTCCAAGGTTCTAACAAGTTGGAGAGAATAAACCTCCTGTTATTAATTGGAGCTTTTATTGAAAAAATTCATAACTAGTTTCATAGATCTGTTGGGAAGACCAGTGACCTTGCATTCATACAACAATGCCAACATGGTCAACCCATTTATATCCATACCCACATCAAATAAATCAGTTCCTTAAATTTTGTGTAAAAGTACTAATGACAAAAGTACTAGTGCTAAGGACTATGCACACAGTGAGCATGTTGTTGTCATCACTTACTGACAAGCAATGATGAGAGTAAGTGTATTAAAAGATGTGTGTATATAGCCCACATGATCTTGGAAATCTATCAACTCATTTCATTTCAATTCAATTCAATACACAAAATTTCCTTTCACTGGTGTCCACAGGCGTATTTGCACTGTAAATTACACATCCATGCCTCATGTTACAGAAACCTGCATTACGGATTTTTGCTTCAACACTCAACATTAATATGACGGATACCCAGACAGTAATACCCCTTACTTATTTTCTCACTAAATAGTTATTCCTAAATTATGAAAAGTTACACAGTTGGTTTGAACCCTAATATCCCATGGTCTCCATCCATTTCTACAGCCTTGCACCAATGAGGTACAAGTGTGTGTGTGTGTGTGTGTGTGTGTGTATGCCTTACTGGTACCACGCCTTGTTCTGCTCAAGTAGCAAACTTCATTCCACGGACTGCAGGGTGGAATAGGCAACAATGTCCAAACAAATTCTGTGATGGCATCCAAAGTCTTCAAACTTGTGTGTGGCCTTGCAGTGTCTTGCTGAAGCAAGGTTTCTGTTGGATACTTGTGTGGGCAAACTCATCCGAAATGCTTCCCAAGTTCTATCAGTGTCCTGACGTAGGTGTCGGATTTTACTGTCTCCCATCTCAGCAACGCAACCAAAAGAATCACACCTTCACAGTCCCAGAAGACAGTGATCATCACCCTGACCTCTGAAGGAGACTATATGAATTTTTTCTTCAAGACAAATTGAGCATGGTGCAAATCCATGGATTGAGTTTTCTTGCCAGTTCAAAATAATGAACACAGGCTTCATCTGCTGTAACAATCCCAGAAAAGAAATACTCTCCCTCAGCTTCAAAACATGCCAACAACTCAGAATAAATGGCTCTTCTCTTGGTTTTGTGTGTGACTGTTGGGCTCCAGGGTACCCAGTTCATGCACAGCTTCAAAAATCTGAGATCCTGAGTGATGTGACTAACACTTTCTTTCATGACTGAAAGACTGAGTGCCAGCTGTCAGGTTGTGATGCACTGATCCTTGGAAATGATAGCATCAGCATGTTGCAGCATTTCACAACAAATTGCTGTGACAAGATGGCCTGAGCAAGGCAAATCATGGGGATATGCTTTTCTTCTTCTGGGAGCCATCACTCTATTTGCCAAGCAACTAAGAGTGCTTTTTTCAACCTTAGCACTCCCATAAAAATCGCAAAGATGTTTGTGGAAGTTTCTCACTGATTCTTTCTTGGCAACAAGGAATTCTATAACAGCATGTTGTTTCCACCACACATCACTGATTGACTTCATTTTGAGGGGCTGATGTAATCATACTATCTGGGAGAAATCTTTACAACTTCATACATAAATGCCACAAACTACAAATTTGTTTAGTGTAATATCTAACAATTCTAGATTTGTTACTGGTCAATAAAAAAAAAATAGGGTATTACTTTGACACCCTACGCATGTACCTGTTTTCCATTTTTAGAGACAAACCGTCTATTGTGTGAGTCAGGTGAACACATGGGTCAGTACACTGGCACTTATGCTGCCATAGAGGAATACAAGAGAGATGAGTGACTAATCCAGTGATCTGCATCCCCCTCCCATTGTAGTTTCTTTTCACTTCTCCAGCAGTAAGCACCAAGTGTGCACATGCTGCATTTGATGAATTTCTGGATATTCTGGTGCTAAATGTGGTATCGCTTTTCCATTACGGGTCCAAGAAAATAAGGTTGTAAAAGTGTGTGCATGCATGCATGACCAAATAAGTGTCATTCACAAGCCTCAAACAAAAATTAAAGGTAAGTAACTGACATTAATTTTAAAAAATTGTACTTCTGTACATCAGACATTTTAGAGTTTTTCAGATGGTGATGAAGAAAGTTTTAAGTGTTATTTATATAGCAAAGAAAGAATGCCTTTGGCAGAGACCTTATCAGCTCTTCCATTAGTCTGTAACCTAGTACCAGCAATTACACCATTCGAGTTTCATAAAATTCTGCAAAGAATTCTTTCCAAAAAAATTGAAAAGCAAGCACAAGTTTCATAAATTTGGTCTTAGTCACAGTCATATTTTACTAAGCTGCTTGCATGAGTTTTTAACTGTACTTTCCATATGTCTTGACCATTTCTGGCAAAATATGGTGCAGAAAATCTCCCCTAAAAGGAAGTTAGGACCTTTGAGTTCCATGAAAATCAGTGGAGTGAAAGTCATACTTTACTTAAAAGCAGAAATGTTTTTGTGCCTGTAAACTTTGTATTTCCTGACTGATTTCAGTGAAGTTTGGTTTAGATCTCCACTAAATGCCAATGAGGAATTATGAGTTTCACGAAAATCAGTGAACAAGAAACTACACTTTACTTGAGGGCACAAATCAACTTCTACCTGTAATCTATATGTGTCTTGAGAAATTCTGGCAGAATTCAGAATGAAAGTTCTACACTCAATGAAATTCAGGAATCTGGATCACAAAAATGAAAATCAACAAATTACACTGTTTTTAGTGCACAGTAAGCCTCCCACATGTTTTGGTCCATTATCAAGAAACTTTCAGATGCACAATGAGCAGCACAAAAAGGTGACTATTGCATATGCCAACAAATCAGTTAAGCATACAAAAATTTAAAAAAAAAAGTAAAAATGTTAAAATGGAGTGTGGTTTGATTAAAATATCTGTTATATGTGTCTCCTAAAATTAAATTTACTTTCAACTTAATAGTTCTGTGGTGGAACAGCAGCTATTTCTGACAATGATCTTCTAGGAAATAACATATAATAACTTGATCATGTAAAGTTAACATAAATTATATCTTAAACATACAGCCCTCAATTAAAAATTTTGTGTCAAACATCTGTCACATTACACATTACCTTGAGAGAACATGTGTGTATCATATCCAGCAAAGTTTAGGGTTGCCGTTTACACAATGTGCAAAAAGTAACCCTAGTCATACGGTTACACTCTGCCTTCCACATGCTCAACATTACAAATCACACACAGGCCACAGAAACCTAAGCTCAAGTGTCATTTCACTTGTTTTTGCACTGATGTCATACTTTACGGAAAACAGGACACACATGGAAGAAGTGCTTAGAACTGCTGTCTCCTGGTATGTGACACCATGAAAGAGTTACCAACATTAGGAGAAACTTACACTTCCACCTACCCAACAAAGTCAGCCAAGTGGGTAAAGGCCATATATGATACATGGAAAAGCTGGCTTTGTAAGGGGTTAGCAGCAAAACTTTGGGAGCCAGTGGACCTGAAATTACACTGTTTATAGAAAAGCCAAGAAGGAAGGGACAATAGGGAATGGGAAAGGATATGGAAAAAGGAACCAGTTAAAGAGGAAGACAAAAAAAAGAAAGCCATGGAAATGGAGGACTTGAAAAGAAGAGCCATGAAACAGCCTTTGTAATAATCAGGGCTCCAAAAAGCCTCATGGTTGGATAACATCACATTATATGGCATGTTTGCCCTTTGAAGCAGACAGGTGTCTATGCTACATCTTATTACTTACTGTAATGTACTTCCATCCCTTCTCCACATCAAGAGGGCATGGCACTGTCACTCCTTCTCCTTCTTCCACCATATACCGCCCCAAAAACAGGTCAAGAGAATCCTGAAAAATTACATCAACAAAATACTGTACATTTCTCCAAGAAAACTCACCAGGGTCAAGTATACAGTACATATGAATGTGCATCATGTATGGACCAACACTCTGAAGTCTTCTGTCTATCTAAGCAATATCTATACAAAAAAAATTCACTACTGATAGAAAATGTGCTTTCCCATTAGCACCATCAATGGGTTAATACTACTTAGGGATATAATTTCTGTGTATTTTCAGAAACATATGTAAGCAAAGAGGATGATTTTTTAACATAAGTGCCAATGGTACACATACTTACCACTGACCTTTGAAGGGTTCCCGTTAACATGCGTGGTTAACATATCAGCAGTCTTTATTAATATGTTTCAATGTGAGTTCTGAAAACCATCACACCACAAAACCTAACAACTATATATTCTTAAAACAATCCATTGAATGGAATGATAAGTAGAAAGCTGCAAGAGATACAGAATAGACACTTGGTTTACACCGCATAAAACTAGGGTTCTCACAACATTGAACTGTGATACATTAGCAGGGAAGACTGTCTAAAAATATACACTCTTATACACCACCAATTACAATCACTAATTTGCAGAAGGTACAAGGTGTGCATGGTAGGCTGCCTGACACTAAATCACATGGAATCGGGTGTGTAAACACAGTTTCATTTCCAGATAAAGTAAAAACTGCAAAATGAAAGTGGGGCAAACAAGTATTCATTCAATATTCTTGTGTTTTCACTGCATTTCATACCAAAACCTGCAAGTCTGACACCCTAGTTTGATGTGTTTTAACAACGTGTAATGTGTAACTACTGCAAAATATTGTGTATTTTCAACATCTCTTATACTCCTCTCAATTTCTCTCAGGTGAATAGAAGAGAGACAACAAACAACACTAAGAGTCAAAAATAAAAAATACAATTTTACAGTTCCAAAATACTACAGACACAGAGATTTAAGAAAATGTCACCTCACTACGAACAAATCAACATTAACAACCCCATTTACCAAATCAGTGAAGTACCAGTAAGAGCTGTGTATTACAAAGAAACAGTAAACTGTTAGCATATAATATTATGGCCAGGGAGTAGTGGGGAAGGGATGTCCACTGTCATCATGCAAAACCACAGTCAAATTGGCCAGTTTAAAGTGACTCGTTAGATGTTAAAAAGCAAAAGACATTATGCGGGTGGCTCGAAGTCCAATGAACCAAAATTTTCAAAAATGATTATCATGTTCTGGAACACTGTAAAAAGTAGTTTGATATATAGGTTGCATGTTACAGGAAATGCTACAAAATGGGAAGAGACATGATCAACAAGAATTGTACACTACAAGACATGTGGTACATTTATGAGCACCAGATGAAGGTGTAAAATAGCTCTGCAAGATATATTACCATCCTGACACCAGAACTTTATACTTCAACTTTCTCACACCGTGCATCACATGTATCAACATTTTAATCATTTCTTCTCTTCTGCTTAAAATCTTGACAACATAATTCTACCATATAGGAATGTACAAAAGTGTAATAAACTTACCATTACATTATGATTGTATGCTTAGTGTTATATTTTTACACCTTACATTATTTGACATCTTTTGAAATAATCTTCTGACAACATAATTTTACCAGGAATCCTTTAAACCTTAATAAACTTACCATCACATTATGATTGCATACTTAAGTTTCATATCTTTACTCTTTACATTATCTGACATCTCTTCTACCAAGTTTCATATAGAAACAACAGATGGTATGAGTTTATATATTCTCACACACAAAGAGTATTTTGTCTTTCTTTCTTAAAATTTACAAATTCATTTATACCTAGTACGTGTGGGTTTGCAAATAACAAGAGTTCTGAGCAGAACTCATAAAGTCCACTTTCCTTCTGTAGATTTCTAGTTCTGTGACTCTATTAGTATCACTGCTCTTCTTTTTTATTATAAAAAAATTATTATTTAAGTGCACAGTCAGTCTATGTTAAATTTTTGTTAGAGGTAACTTAAATTCTCATTATCACTGCCACATTTGTAACTGCTAACTGACAAACAATATTCATACTGAATGTGTAACAATATCCAAACCAAATCTCACATGGCCAACTCTTAACATGTCAATAGTTATAGTTATCACCATCAAAAGCTAAACAAGTTTTGACAATAAAATCCCAATGTAGTAATCCTGCATTCAGTGTAATCCTGCAGTTAAAGAACATATAATTACATACTGTATGTAATAATATTCCATACAGCTCACTCAGTATAGTGAATAGGTTACAGGCTGGATGACTGAGGAATTGGTGATTTGGTTCCTGACAGGGCTAAGAAATTTTATGTTCTTTTAAGCATCCTGACCAGACCCAGGGCTGACCAAGCCTCCTGTTCAATAGATAATGAGAGCTCTTTCACCAAGGGCAAAGTTGCCAGGCTATTAAGCCAACCACTGACCTCCATCTAGTGCCAAAGTTAATGAGTGGAGGTATACATCCACTCCCCCATCTACCTTCATGGTACACACATCAACAGTATAATGCAGTGAATCACAAACCACAGTTTGTCAGCGTGCCCCAAATAATAATTTATTTTTACAAATTGTTGCTGTTTAGTGAAACCATCAATTCAGTGTTGCAAGTACAAGCACAGCCCACTTATGAGCTGTTGCAGTCAACACTTTTGCAATACACAATATTACAACAGTGTTACTAGTGTTGCTGTAACGAGGAATGAGACTTGTAAACAGTGCCATTTTAGAGCACAAAACCCCATGAAATAATATTTTTCAGAGACAAAAGTAGATGTTACAGGAATGTATTTCACTTGACAATTTGACTGTCTTACTATGGCCAGATTAAGTTTTGTTATGCTATGATCACCTGTTAACCTCTCAGATAGGACTCAGCTCCGTGGAGTTAATTAGTTAGTTAGTTACTGCCTATATCTTCAAGGTAAGAGCTGATGCCAGTGTTTATTTACTGATTTTCCAATTAATAGAACACTATAAATGATTACATATTCATATATTCATCATTCCACTATGATATGTATGGTTGGTCAAAGTGTATGTAATGAATAAATGAATATACAATCATTTATAGTGTTGCATCAATCAAAATATCAATAAACAGACACTGATTCAACAAATACAAGGGGATGATGATGCTACCCAAACTTTAGAGTTGATAGTTTTAAGTCATGAATGAGTTACTTCATCTGGTGTTGTTGACATAACAGAGAAGTAAAATTGGCAAATTGTTTAGAAAATAAAATTGATGAGTTGCAGAGAATTTGGGTTCTCCAAGGGGCAAGGAGTGAGACAGATTAATTACACAATCAGTATACATAACAACCACCATCACCCTCAGTAATGATGTTTCTAGTTGCAGTATATGTATTAGATTTTGGTAAGTGCTCTTTTAGTAGGCCTTTGATACAGTCAATAGACCGAAGATGTACAAAAACCTCAAAATGCTGAAAATTCTGACAAAACTAATTAGATTAGTGAAGACGACATTGACAAATTCAAGAGCAGTAGTTGAAGCATACCAGGGAAGAACAGACGTATTTAATATTAACAATGGATTAAGACAGGGAGATGCCCTGATGACAGTTTTATTTAACTTGATGTTGGAAGCAGCATTATTAAAAACAGACTTAAGAGGAAACATGAGTACAAGAACTAAACAACTATGTGCCTATGCAGACGATGTTGTCATAATAGCACAAATGCAAAAAGCACTAAAGGAAATTTTTATAACACAAAAAGCAGAAAAACTGGGTTTTATAATAAACACAAATAAAACAAAATATATGCAGGTAACCAGGAAAACAAATATAATAAAACAAGACATTGAAGTAATAGGGAAATCTTATGAAGTAGTAAACTAGTTTACATATTTGGGATCGCAAATAAATAGGAAAAATTTAATAAAAGAAGAAATTAGACTAAGAATACAAGTGGGAAATAGTAGTCTGTTTGCAAACAAAAAACTTCTGAAAAACAAAGATCTTAATGCTCATACGACCTATTGTAACATACGGGTGTGAAACATGGGCTATGACAGTCACAGAACAAAATCACCTACTGATATTTGAAAGATGGGTACTTAGAAAAATATACAGACCAACACAAGATAATGATGGAACATGGAGTATAAAAACAAATGAAGAATTAGAAATTCTAATTAAGAAAGAAACTATCTTAAGATTTATAAAATCACAAAGATTATGCTGGGCAGCACATGTAATCAGAATGGACACAATAAGAACTGTCAAAAAACTAACTGAATGGGAACCATGTTTATCAAGACCAGTAAGAAGACCAAGACTGCGATGGCTCGAACAGGTAGAAGAAGATGAAAGTGAGAAATTGGAGAGAGGAGTGTAAAGATAGATGATTGTGGAACGAAATCCTAAAGCAGGCCAAAACCCACCAAGGGTTGTAGCGCCAATTAAAGAAGAAGAAGGAGAATAAGGAGAAGGAGGAGGAGGAGGAGGAGAAGAAGGAGAAGGAGGAGGAGGAGGAGGAGGAGGAGAAGAAGAAGAAGAAGGAGGTGAAGGGGAAGAAGGAGATGAAGAAGGAGAAGAAGGAGGAGGAGGAGGAGGAGGAGAAGAAGAAGAAGGAAAAGAAGAAGAGGAGGAAGAGGAGGAGAAGAAGAAGAGCTATTTTAGTAGGCTAAGTTATTTCCCTGCATCCTACTCTCCTTCCATACCAGAGCCGTGAGACATCCAGTGGTATGAATCGATTTAGGGAATGGGTCTACTGAATGGGACCAACTTAGTTATGCTAATTACATTTGGTGGTGGTGGCTGATACCTGGTATAACTAGCAGTTTGACTCTGTGAGGGATACCACCTTCATGCTTGTGGGCAAGTTTTCTGTTCATGTGGCAAGACCCATAACACCTGTGACAGATACCACACAACGCTGCATTACGACTATAGTGTCTAGCAGGTTTAGACACAAGCTATAGCATTACAAACCACTTAATTATATTCCCACAATTAGTGAATGTCAAGAACTTATTAAGAATCCACATCTAGTGTTAGAAAGTTCTGACTTTCTGGAATTCAAACACCAAATGTTCCCACATACAAACCCTGTTGGTGTGCAATGTCACATACTGAACACACAATAAAGTCATGTAGCATGTAGTAACTCCTCACCCAATATTGTGCGGGTGATAAAATCGAGAAGAATGAGATGGGCTGGGCATGTGGCGCGTATAGGTGAGGAGAGGGGGTGTATAGGGTCTTGGTGGGGAAACTGGAGGGAAAGAG
>Ga0123352_10006014_pt1 | contig 18461 bp, 13 predicted proteins | sample TergutLab28metaG_FD_89700 | JGI IMG/M metagenome (GOLD analysis project Ga0123352, IMG submission 89700) | Labiotermes labralis P1 segment gut microbial communities from Petit-Saut dam, French Guiana - Lab288 P1 | ecosystem: Host-associated > Arthropoda: Insects > Digestive system > Gut ... | reverse complement strand
GCTGAGTGGACCCCGTTCCAGACCCACTACTACTCAGAAAATCTGGTAGCGCCGGGAATCGAACCCGGGACCTCTGTATCTGTAGCCAGAAACTCTGACCACTAGACCACAGAGGCGGTCTTTGTAGACCTAAAGGCTATCTAATGTATAACAGAGAAACCCCTTTGCGGTTACGACGCCCTTGTAGAAGGTCTGTGACAACAAGAACTGTTTACACAATTTTTGGGACAAAATATTGTTCAAGACCAAGTGCCTTAGGATTGTGCTTAGTTGACGACATTGGTATTGGCAGGATTGATTCAGACTACAGGATTTTTTGATAGAATTTAGTTGTATCCAAATGGCATCCAATGAGCCATTTTGTGACAGTTAAATGAAACTAATACTGTAATGATGTTAAGACAGTTTAAAGTGAGGGAATCCAAGAAGTATGAGAAAGTTTTGCCGAGATATGATATTGTTAACGTCGGTTCACGAAGCAGAAGCCCACACAGGGAGTTAGCTTGTGAATGATCTCCAAAGACTGAACAGCTTGTACTGTAAAGTTAATACAAGGGAATTCCCAGTACAGTTATCCGGATAACGTGTGCTTGCTGTCTGGTGCGTAACCCCTCAGCCTCTACAGAATCATAATTTGCGAGCGAGTATTCAGGCTAAACATTGCTTGACGACTTGGTCAAGTCTATTGGAATACAGCGGAATCTGAAAAGTCAGATCGGCGATCTTACTTAGGAGGATACAAGTCTTCAGACAACTTACTTCTGGTCATTCACCTTCACCCCCTAAGTCTACAGGAGAATCAACATGACGTTACAGAACAACAATCTTCTCACCCGAATACAAGGTAGTGAATACAATCCAACCACACAAAAAAGTACGACACACGCCAGTTAGGCTGCAAGAACACGGGACATTACCACCAAATACGTCACGGGAAGTGAAATTTCTCCTTATCTCCACGCCATCAAAGAAGGAGAACTTCACAGTTTCTTACACCATCGACAAGTGAAAAACACACCCTATAAAGTTCATTTCCTAAATACTACAAAGTACAGTTGTCTTTTATATACGGTAGCTTTTAATTTACTACTTTTAACTTGACTAATTTTAAACTAATTTCTATACATTTTATACACAGTGATTTTAGTATAGTATCATTCCAGATAAGGTTCCAATTTTATGTCAAAGCCGTCACACAATTTCAGCATATACAAGCTTATGTATTTTACACTCCTCTAACAAAAACTTGTAAGCTTTTGGGATCCCACAGTGCAATCAAACATAAACAACTCGTGGATCTGTCTTCTTGGAGGGCCTGAAGATGACCTTATAAAGTCGAAACATGTCGCCCTAACAAAATGTACTATTTTTGTATACAAATAAAGTGTTGTGTTATCGACTGACGTTTTGTATTTATATGTTATAACACTTCGGGATGGAAAACATAAAAAAATAAAAAAGGATTAAGTAGGTTTTTAAAATCCAGTATTCGATACAAAGCCTGAGAAACCTTCATAAGCATTGTGTGAAAATATTATTGTTGCATGGTCTTGCTGTTAATCTTTTGTTGTTGAACCCCACGTTTTATCACCAATGATGTCGTACCTTGAATAAGTCCACTTCACATCGTCAGAATCCGCTTCCTTAAGGACCATTTATCTCTGTGGTAAATAGTGACAGTTAGTTGCTTAATACCAAGGAAGGCTTCAGCAGTAGAGTTTCAAATTTTGTCATTTCGAACATAAAGACGAAGATATTTTTCAATCAACATTAATATCATGGAAACAGTTCATAGTACAACCATCATTTTAATCTTTTTGTTGCCTTTTTTATTCCTGGCACCAATACAATTTGTCCGTCCTTCATTTTTCGTTCACACTGAATTTGAAAAATCTACCGAAGTCTTGTTATGTGTAATTCCCAGATGAATGTTCTTCCAGTTACGATCTCTCTTTTGGGAATTCGGTAACGCGTTTCTTTCCGAGCAGATCACAGAGAGGGAATGGAGGCTTATTTCTTTTGCGCTATATCAGCCAATTCTGGTCTAAGGAATTCTCAGTAGAATGTTACTCGGTGAACCAGTCACCAGTATAACAGCGCTCATCTTGGCTATTTTCTTTCAGTTTTGTATCTTTACTCTTGCCCTTGTCGTCCACATGCGGCAACTGTAACCTGTATCATTTAGAAGGAAGAAATATTTAAAATTTGATCTGCCTGCAGTCATCTAGCTACTGGTTTTGAGAACAGCAGTTCATTCGTCGGATGAGTATTGCTGTAGTTTTAGACTTGCCTAAGATATTGAGTGGCCTGTATTTCCACAGTGCTGACATCATGTTTCAAGTCTTCAAACAATAAAACCCTCCCCCACCGCTCGTCCGAGCCGTGGTAGAAAATGTGAAATTTCTTTGCTGGGATTTTCTCTGTTCAGTTTACTTTATTCCAAAGTTTCTGCTTCGTGTTATACTTTATCTTTGTTATTCCCTCTGAGCAAGGAACAAAGTTATCATCGATACTGTGTATATAAATGAACATTCGAATAAATAAAATATTGCAATAATTGTACCCGTTATTATTTTCTTTTTGGTTCATGTAACGAGAGATCATGACACTGCAGTGAAATTGTGTACGTTGTATTTGGAATGACTTTAAAGAAATCAATCGCAGTAGATTTTAAAATACTATTGCCAGAATACTCCCGGAGATACTAAGAAACACGGCAAAGAACTTCGACTATGTGGCATCCGGGTAGAGTCTCGAACCGGCGACTTACTCCTTATAAAACACGGATGGTAACCACCACACAGTGACATTCGGATTCAATCGTAGGAGCGCATCGTCTTCATCTATTTACTTGTGTGACTCAGCTTCCTGTATCACCCCACGTCACAGTGTCTGTCCACTTGTTGCGCATTCTTCTGCTTCGTCTACCCGAAGACGACCAGTGCTGTTCTTTGCAAATAATGAACAGGCAGCTACACTTCGTTGCCGATCATTTGCTTTAACCCTTACCTGATGGAGTGGGGTACTTAAATTTTAGCGTATGGTTTATGAAAAACCATGAATATTATTCGAAAATTAAAAGATAAAATTTCGTAATAATTGGCATTTTGTGAGAAATAGCACAGAGGTTAAAAATGCATTAAATATCTTTATTGCCTAAATATATATAAATTATTTTCTAGGGATATTTTTCTACGTGCGTGCTATATGTAGCGCATTTGCAAGACAAAGGTTTAAGGCACGCTGCTTGAATCGTACTGGCAAACTGACTAAATTTTATGTGGTTTTATTCGTATCATATATTATATTCCGATGGTGTCTTCAGATAGGCTACGATAACTTTTTGAACCTTTATGTTATCGAAAACAGATTATATACCCAAGAAACGCCTTATATGTCGGCTTTGAAAGATTGCTGGATATAATGTTATCAGTGTACATAAACTTTATTACGACCTTTTAACTGCAAGCCCATAATTATTTTAGGGCTATCAGTGCTAGAATTTGGATGTTTTTAAAGAGACACAGAAGTGAATGTTGGCATTTGTTTTGTGGGCTTTGGCAAAAAAAAAAAAAGTCGCTAAATTCCACCTGTGAACTTCCCTTCGTCGTTCTCTTCGTCTATCTGTATGTAGCAACTCAAGAATCGATGAGGAGTACGTAATTTGCACGCCCTAACTGGAGTAATTTTGAACTTTGTCAGCGTGCTAAACGGATTTTTGAAAATTTGTTAATATGGAGGGGGTTTACTGCGCTTTGTCAGCACGTTGTAATTTTAGATAAAATTGGAAAACAGTAACAGACGCTTTATGTGGAGGCCGGCATACTTTTCTGCGCCTCAGTTCACCATGACTTGCTAAATATTTAACAAAACGAAAAATACTTGGAAAACAAACTTACAGAGAAAAGTAGGCGTATTTCATTTTACAAACTTCAGTGATCGCCGCAGCCAAATTATGACCCTGAAAGTGTAGATTTCGTAATGTTTGATTTTTTATTTAACAAAAGAAGGCTTGTTGTTTTGTCCCTTATTGTAGTTAGAAGTCAATCTGAAGAACGCAAACTCCATACATGAATTCGTGGTGTCGCGGCTGGCATTGACGTACTGTTTTGGGGCTCTTGCCACTGTGCGGATGTGACCGTACTCGTTGCACTCCTCCAACGACTGCTGTCAGTAGGGGCCATTGGCTTGCCATTCCTCCGTAAGAAATGCAGATAGGAATTCAGCACCGTCTGTAATATGGTGTAGTTTTACACGTTGCTGTGGGCCTGGTAGCTCAGTCGGTATAGCGACTGACTACGGGCTGGACGGTCCTTGATCGAATCCCGGTGGAGACGAGATTTTCCGTCCATCCAGACCAGCCCTGGGGCCCACCCAGCTTCCTGTAAAATGGGTGCCGGGTCTTTCGCGGGAGTAAAGTGCGGCCGGGGCGTGTTGCTGGCCACTCACTCACTTCCAGTGCCGCGGTCATGGAAGAGTAGAGCTATACCTCTACCCACTCTCTGGGCCACACCGGCCCTGTAAAGGGATCACTTTACCTTTACACTTTGGTATCATCCAAACATAATATCCATATGACCACCACTGCCAAAGGCACTGCTTGTAGTTACGATTAAGTAGCCGGGATTGGTTTTAATCGGATCATTCTCCCAGAATTTCTGTTTCATTATGGACTTTTAGTACGTAGCACAGTGCGTTCCACAGAATAGTGGATGAAGGAGATCAGTTTACTGTAGAAACCAGAACTTGCACTGAGTAGGGAGGGGGAGGTGAGATACTGGAGGTGGAATTCGAACCCGGGGCTCGGAAATCTCTTCGATAGGGCACGTTGTCGCCTGAGATATTTTTAGATATATATTGTTTGCTAATATGCATATAACGATGTAAGATACTAAGCCGGGACGGTGCAGTTTCTATGGAGACAGAGCGTACTCGTGGATTTGTAATTGAATCAGAAATAGTGTGTGTGTCGACATGGAGTAGGCCTGTAACCACACGAGAATTGTGTGCACAATTTAATTATTATCGCGACGCGATATCATGGTGTGATTGGATTGAAGGGGGAGGAGGCTGGAGTGCATTGCATCAATGAAACAGTGGCAGTGTCTGGTTCCAGCAGATTGAGTGGCTTTGTAACGTTCGGGCAGTATGAGTCTGCAGCTAGCTGCCTACATTTTGCGGAATGTTACCACAAATGATCACCAAGTCAGTCTATTGGCCCATTCACTGTCGATTCCTAGAGACGGAAGGTCGAGCATTTGACACGATTCCCAGTCTAAGATCCCTGAGACCCATTCAAATTTTAATCTCTTATCTGTCTTCTAAGTTTCAGTTTTCGAAGACATTTTTCCATGAAATTGCGGGACTGATATTTTTCAAATAATTTTTATTAAATTTGGTTTATTATATGGCCTGTCTGACCTGTTGACCTACAAATGTTTCATTTATATAGGTTTATTAGGTTTTGCTTCCGTTTGCAGACTTTCTGTACCATCTGACAGATTCCACAAGGAACTTCCATTGTATCTATAATAAAGTAAAGGTAAAGTGATTCCGTTACAGGCCCGGTGTGGCCCAGAGGATAGGTAGAGGTATAGCTCTACTCTTCCATGACCGCGGCACTAGAAGGGGGTGAGTGGTCAGCAGCACTCCCCGGCCGCACTTTACCCACGGGAAAGAACCGGTACCCATTTTACAGGAGGCTGGGTGGGCCCCAGGGCCGGTCTGGACGGGCGGAAAATCTCGTCCCCACCGGGATTCGATCTCGGACCGTCCAGCCGTAGTCATTCGCTATACCGACTGAGTTACCCGGCCCACTGTATCTATAATACAGGGTGTAATTTTCATTCATTTCCATTCATTTTGGGCTCTACTTTACTTTCTTTCATTAATTCATTTATCCGCACTCATATTGCTCATTTACGTTAGGTGAAGACTGTAGGTATCCATAGCATAAGCACGTTACCCTCTTGCAATATATTGACAAAGTTCGTTTATTATTTTGAAAATCACTGTGTAATAGTAGCATTATGAATACTAACCTGGCTGTTGCGAATGTCTATGCATCTAACGTTAATGTCTGCCGCATATGCACTGGACAACGAAAATCAAACCCTCAGAATTTTCTGCTTCTGAAAGCTTACTGTAGGCATCCTAAATGTAACCTTCGCCTTCGATTGACCGTGGAAACTTGCAACATAAAAAGTAAATTTTCCTCTGTCCACCCCACGAACGCACGTATAAGTGGACGTGTAACTCCACTCGTTCAGATTCCCGCCTCGGCCTCCCTACACCCGGCAAAGAACCTTGTTAATTATATAGGAAAATTTATTGATATTAATCAACGTTTTCGGTTATGCATTTTTTCTTGGCATAGTATATATTTGGCACGAATACCTGGAAAGCAGAGAAGACAATTACTAGGAAATGAATAATTTTAATTATGACGCCTTTTGTACGCTTACATCGTTTGCAATTTCGAAATTGGAGAATTTTAAGCCGTTGATGTTTTATTCATTGAGGATGAGACAGAAAACACGTCTGGCTACGTGGAAAGTGGACAGGGATCATGCGTACAGTAATCCACCTTTCGAATTTCAATACGAGTGCACATTTCCTGATTCATGTGTGAGTGACAATGTAGTGTAATTTTGAACCTACAAAATTTCAAATAAGGGGTATTAACAGCAATACCAGGTATTGCACTCTTTATGTAATAATACAGTTTTAACTATTTTAATACCAGAAAAAACATTTCAGTTGCGGGGGGTTAGTATAACTGCAGCTATTTGGCGGGTTTCCGTTCATTAAAACCAATAAACGCAGCCGTTGAGCTACAGCTTGTAAAATACGGTCGCACGATGTTAATGCTCGTATAACTATTTGAGAAATGATGCTATAGTTGTAAAACATGGCGACATGTGTTGTGTGGCCACAGAATAACTGGGTATTGTAGGTATTTGAGAGGAATTATTCGCAATGCTGCAACTGAGAGTATTCTGTGGCTCCGGTATTACATTTACACCAGTTTTAATTTTGAACTTATTCTGTACTCCTGTCTTATGGTTAATTTAATGACATTTTGCCGATCGTACAGATTATGTGGGGTCGAGTAACAGGAAGTTTATGGACCATGAAATAGAAAGCACGTAGAAGAAAGGTGGTGGTTGTTTGTCTAATGTATTCCCGGATTTGATGGGATGAAAAGCACAGTGTGATTAATTTCAGAGCATTTTGTGTCCAGGCTCCACGGAATAAGGAGAATGTACCTTTATCGCATTTAAGTGGACAACATATATACATACACAAATCCACACATACGTACATAAATAAATACATACATATGTACATACATAAATACATACATACGTGCACAAATACATACATAAATGCATACATATACATAAATACATACATACACACATACATACATAAGTGCATAAATACATACATAAATAATACATAGTGCATAAATACACACATGCATACATACACATAATACATACATACACACGTACATACATACACACATACATACATACATATGTGCATAAATACGTACACATACATACATACATACACACATACATACATACATACATACCTACACACACATACATATACATACATACATACTTACTTACAAACATGCACACACACATACATACATACAAAACACACACACACACACACACATACATACATACATACACACACACACACACACACACACACATACATGGACGGTACAGATAGTCCTCCGTCTGCACCCTTTGAAAATTATGACTTTCACCGCGCTGATTTTCGCGACATCAAACTCACTTAATAAATTTTTGAGGACCTGTCCTGTGCCGAATTTCTTCTTTTTTTTTATTGGTTGAAGAGCGTAGAAAATTGGGGCAAAATTTTATTTACGCCCTTAGGTAAAGTATGCCGTTTAGTACACCAATTTGTGTGAAATTCGCGACTTTTCATCGTCAGTGTGTTGAGTTCATCCATACATAATTTCACCAAGATCGGTCAATAGATATGGAAATTACGGGTATAATTTCATATTCGCATTCAATTAAGTATGGCTTACTGAGCCGATTTTCATGAATTTGATGTTTTCCATCCCGAAGTGTTATAACATATAAATACAACGTGTCAGCCAATAACAAACACAGTATTTGTATACAATAAAAATATTATATTGTCAGGGCGACATGTTTCAACCTTTGTTAGGTCACTTTCAGGCTCTCTGAGCAAACAGATCCAAGAACTGTCTGTTTCAATGCATTTTTGGATCCCAAATGCTTACAAATTCTTGTTATAGGAAAGTAAAATATCTAAGTTTTTTATATATTGGACTTTTTTGTGACGGTCTTAGCATTAAAAGGTTTAAAAATTATCAGATATGATAGTATATTAAAACCAAATGTATATAAAAGACTGTAAAAAATTTGGTTTAGAATTATCAGATATGGTAGTATATTAAAACCAACTAACGAGGGAGAATAAAAAAGGAAAGGCAAAATACATTTAACGGGTTTGATTGAAGTAACTGTGAGCAATTTTACATATCGTTTTTCTACATAGTCCCCTTGCAACACAATGCATTTGTTACATCGTTCAACTAGTTTCTGTATTCCTGCGGAGAAGAAGCTTTTCGGCTGCGCGATATTGATGGCCGACCAGAACAACCTACATCAATAACACGTGTTCGACCCGATTTAAACCTTTACACCCACTCATAAACCTTTCGTTGACTCGTGGTGCTCTGTCCATACTGAGCCAACATACGACGGTGAATTTCCACAGGTTTCGTTCCTTCTGCCCAAAGAAACCCCACTACGCCACGTTGTTCTTCGATGGTGCAGTCTTGCAAAGGAGCGTCCATGTTTTCGCCCTCGTTGCTGCCACTCGACTGAAGGCAGAGCGCTGTACTGCACATGGCAGAACTCTTCAACAGGCATTGTCAATACTGCGCAATGCGCCAGCTCCTCTCTATCCCGGTTACCGCGTAATTTAAAAATTTCCTTTACTTTTTTATTCACCCTCGTATATAAAAGACTGTATAAAGAACTTTGAATTGTACAGTCTTTCGTATAAGTTGGTTTTAATATACTACCATATCTGATAATTTTAAAACCTTTTAATGCTAAGACCGTCACAAAAAAGTCCAATATATAAAAACTTAGATATTTTATTTTCCTATAACAAGCATTTGGTATCCCACAATGCATTGAAACAGACAGTTCTTGGATCTGTTTTCTCAGAATGCCTGAAGATGACGTAATAAAGGTCGAAACATGTCGCCCTGACAGTATACTATTTTTATTGTGTACAAATAAAGTGTTGTGTTATCGACTGACGTGTTGTATTTGTACGATTTTCATGAACCTCACGCTTGCTCGACAAATTTTCGTAAAGAACTCTTATATCGAATTTCATGAAGATTCATAGAACGGCTTAGTCGCTGATATTAGGTCGTAATCACAAGGCGCGTTCGGAATGACGTGGTCTTCACCTAAGGCGTGCGGTTTCAGTTCGTAAAGGTCGTCTAAAATGAAGCAAGCATGAGTTACACTTGTGTTGGAGTTCATGAGTGAGTAGACCTACCCAATAGCTTAATTAGTCGTCTCACATACAAATATTGTACGGAAGTACCCAGTTCAAATACCGGCTGTTGGTACCGCTGTCTTTTCAGTTGTAATACTTCGCTCACGTCCTCTCCAGGCTATTACCGGTCGATCCTGCCCATATCACTCCCAGCTAACCGTCCCTGTCATTCTAACGTATCATCAAATGGGAAGTAAATTTGTAAATTTGTCAGTTAGTGGAATTTTTATCATACTGATACAGTCACTGACATTAAAAATCGAATATATGTATGTAAAGGGAAAATTACAGCTGGCAAGCAGACTGTTAATTTGAATATTTTTCTCTTCATGGTAGATTAAATATGATTTAAATTTTGTGAAAAAGAACTTTAATTCTTTAAAGCAGAGATGTGACTTGTATTAGCACCCTGCTTTAATATTCAGAGACTGCAAATTTGCATACTGACTATTTATATCTTTCGTGTGATTCATAGAAGCCATTTTCCCCCCCCCCCATTCTACAACGTTAACACTTGCCTTTATAATTCAGACAATGATTCTTTACTGTAAGTTGTGAACTGAATTTTTAAATATCTGTAACACAAAATTCGCGTTTCACCGGAGTGTTTCCATTTGTTTCTTCTGACGTCACACCGAATTGGATTACAGAGAGCTCTGGTCACAACACATTTACTGATGAAATTGCTGCAAGAAGCACGGGATAGCTGCCTGTCGTAGTCAGGCTTGTGTTTGGATATGGGGAAGGGGTGTTTCTAGAGATGACATTGAAACAACTGTGTTCAGACGTCTGGAGTAGAGAACTACACTTCTTAGTTTAACTAACCACAAGTGAGCCAGACCTTCTGTACTCTCGACTCTGGCATTACGTCACTTGGTTTGGTTTTAATTGAATACAGCGATGAAAAGAAGATGTATAAAATGCAGTAAATTACATTAAATACAATGTGTATTGAGACTTTTGCGTTTCCTTCTCCGTTAAATGTACAAATGCTGAACATTGGAAAGTGACCTAGAGTGCATGGATATCATAGAACTTAAGTATTTTGTTTTATGTCGTGGGTAGCTTTCTTCTAACAAGAAGCGCCTTTAATGAAATGAAGAAACTTTGATTTAAGCTTTATTTTAAATAGTTTTTATTTGAAATGTGTGCGAATCAAAGTAAAACTTTCGATATATTCTACCAAAACCTGCGACACCAAAACTGATCGAAATACAAATCTTATTGTAGCACCGTGCATTTTTGTAGAATCACTTCAATTTATCAACCGACGAATGCACATATAATTTCACATAAAAACACTCCGACATGTTTCGATCTTGTCAGATTAGTGGCTATGCCACTGCTCCACAACACATTCCTACACAACATGATATGCTGCCACAACACCTCGTTTGCAAATACCAATTGAATTGTGAATACTATAGTATAACTTTAGCAATGAACTAAGCTCCCTGATGATGATCTGACAAGATCGAAGCATGTCGGAGTGTTTCAAAGTGTTTAAAAGTGTTTTATGTGAAGTTATATGTGCATTCGTTGGTTGATAAATTGAAGTGATCGAAATACATTTAGTAGTTGTCTGTGATGAAAAGTGGAGACAAGTGATATTCTGTGTTATGAGTTCATTTTACGGCACAAATTAATTATACCATACTACACGCTGCGTTTACAATGTCAGTAACTGCACCTAAAATTGCACCCGTATTGCCGATTTGAATTCCCGCTGAGATACTGTTCGTACTGAGTTTGTTTTATTTTTTGTTACAAAGCTTACAAGTAAATATGCGTGATTATGCTGGCACAGGATTATCTACAAGAATCGTAATTACAGATTTTTTTGTTTTCAGATTTAAAGTAAATATTTATTATTTACCAACGGAATGGACCGTGGGTTCGGATCCTAAGGATAATTTACATGGTTAATTGTGGAACCTCTGACAGTGGTAAAAGCCTCACAATTGCACCATGTGAAGCGTGAAGTAGCCCGAACATGCGCTGTGCGATGATTGTTTCTCCTCACACCTCTAGGAACTTGTGGGTTCTTGCGTTAGTTTCCTCGACGCTGCTTGATCGTCTTCGTGGTGGGCGGAGGGATCTTGGAGAATCCGGTCGCGTCGAACACCGGAAGCATGTCGCGCACCCTCTGTCCGGAAGTTGTCGCCACGTCAAATAACCTGAAGACAAGCAGTAGGGCTGACTTTAACGATAATGTTAGACTGATGGACGAGTAATGGCGCTCTACGCACTTGAAATGCTAAATCACTATTTGTGTATATATTTTGAGACACTTCAGTTCCGAAGTCTGGCTGAAATGTAGTAGGACCTGTATTCGATGTATTTCAGTGCATTGTTTAGACGTGAAAGGAATGGATTGGGTTTGGTGACATAATGTGCTACTGAATGTAATGTAGATGAATAATTAGGAACTACTACGTGTCTTTTGAAGTGATTCAACCTAGGGTTGCTGCCAGGCTTGTATGACGACAGTGAGTAAATTCTCGGCTCCACGATTTAGTAATGTTCCCTGATAACCGTCACAGCTACTGTACCTGTTACTCAATAGTGACTTCTTGCCACCGGTGCGGACCCCTGACGTCGAAACTGCGGCTTCTGTGGGGAAGAACGTGGCACCGTAGAAGTCCAGGCCATTCTGCAGCAGGATGTTACATTCTTCAAGCGAAGCGAGAGTCACCCTGACCAGCGGGGGAGATGGATTGATGACAGGAAGGCCAGATGCCTTCTCGGCTGCCGGAGAAGTACATTGAACTAGCTCAGGATAAGGTACAATGACAGTGACAAACCCAAGTAAAACGGGGCACAGAGTGGTTGGTTTCCGGCAGGGCCAGGGACTTAACATTTTCCACCTTTTCTAGAATGACTCAGGGGCCCATTCCTCCTGATGCCGTCTGGATGTCGGCTTTGTCTGACTGGGGGGGGGTTGAAGCTTGAAGTTAGCATTTTGCTTCAATATATTACCGCCATATATAATGCTTACAGCTTTAGCTCCACGTTTCTTATAAGTGCTAGGATAGTTCAGTTGGTGTAGTCACTGTGGAACGGACCAACCGGAGTTCGATTACCGGCAGAGCCAAGAGAGTTTTCTCCAGATCGCCAGATCGTACCGACCGGCCCTGTGGCTCAACCTAGACTTCTCTTCAGTGGGTACTGGCGTTCTTTCTTCTGGGATAAAGTGGACAGGGCGTGAAGCTTGCTACTCAGTGTACTTCCGAGCTTGGGAATGAGTGAAATTGTAAATCTACACTCCGTATGTTCCTTCATGGCAAGCACAGGGACTTAATGTTCACCACAAAAAAACTTCATTTTATCTTACCTGCACCTGGATTCGCTGAACTACATTTCTCTGTTGCGGCCGATCCCGTCCCTGAATCCTTGGGCAATCGAGTAATCTCTACTACGGAGCGAAACTTGTGCATGGAGTGTCTAATGTCCTCCTCTGGAATGTCTTCTGGAATCTCCAGTACGAACACTGTGAAGGTTTTCTGCGGGCGGCAGGGGATAAGAACCTGGAACGCACGAGTATACGTCTGTCTGTGAACGAAAGTTTACCTACTCTCCACCAGGGGTCAGCATATGTTGAATTGCGATTCGTGTCCGGAAACCGAAAGCTTTCGTAGAAGACCTCATCAGTGAAAAAACTTGACTACCTAACTTTCTAGAACAGAATCCTTCAGAAGATGATATTACCACGTCTAGCCGAAATAAACACTAGAAAAAACATATAATGTAGTTGCTGCGTATAGATGTAATTTGTGTATGTATTAAAAGCAATGTAAGAATTTTGACATGTGTAGCCGTACAGAATTTGTCAAAATTATTAGAACAACCACTAGGCACGCATTGTCGCAGCCAGAACTACTGCCATATGTAGCCAGCCACTTTGTTTCATTTAATTTTGTTCCAGAGTGCTGTGAGAAATCAACGTTGTCATAGAATGGTGGCATATTACTTGCGTTTAGCCAGAGAGGGCTAACTTATCTACGTTCGCTTTACCCAACTGAGCAGAGGTAGGATCGGTGCTTTTGTTTTGTCAACAAATTGACGCAGAAATAATAAATGCAAGAGTTAAGTTGCATTATGAAGGTAATTACAAAGATGCGCAAACAAAAACTTACGTTTGGGAATTACTTGCATCAGTAGAAATTGTAAAGGTTAAATTCCCTAACGTCCAGCAAAATTACCCATTTTTCTGCGAGGAGTCTACTGACGCATTTTATGCACTAAAGAAACATATGAGAGTTGCTGATATGCTGATACAGCCAAGGAATGCATTATTAACCTTTTAGTGACGCAAATTAAAGCAGTGACTGTCTTATTTGAATGTAAAGTACACGTTAATGAAACACGGAGACGTTTCCCGTCGTCACCTTCCGCCAACACAACAAACACATAACTATGAGCAACAGAAAATTTGATTTGTCTGAACACTTCTGTCAGACTTTCTGAATGGTACGTCTTGGCAGGACACGTGTTATTTTATGTTAAGCGACACCGCGCAAATTTTGGTTTTCATGTATTTTATAACCAAGAAATGAATTAAACTTCATGAAGAAATGTTCATTGTTGTACCATTGCAGGACACTACAGGATTAGATTTTGATAATGATCTTGTGGGATTCCTAAGCTCTTCTAAATTTGATGTGAACAGCATAACGTTGTTGACAGTTTATGGCACGCCTGAAATGTTTGCTACAAGAAAAGAACGTTATTTTAGCGTGTCACGAATTACGGTCTGCATTTATAAGTTGCCACTGCTGGATACATCAGTGCGCTCCGTGTTGAGAGTATTATTAATTTTATCTGGCCGAACTCCTGTCTTCACTACAGGCAATACAAGGTGTTTCTGGTAGAAGCCAATGCTCAGGGCGATAATTTGTAGCTTCATAATGCCCTTCCGTGGTTTGACAAATACCGGGGGTTACAGTTATACTACTAAGTTGATCTGAATTCCACCAAATACTTTCCACCTATTCATAACCTTGACAAGCGTATTGATAATGTATCCTTTAAGGACGAAACGGAATCTGTTTTATTTAAAGAACCAGTTCGTACCGCATAGTAAACGTCCTCCACCTCTGTTAAAAAAATCCAGCGAGTTGACCTTGTATAGTATATTGGCTCTTTTTTTAGGAGGGACATATAACAAAAGACACATTAGGCTCATTCTCGACAACAGTGCCACAACTCAAATTTAGTGATTTTTCATGAGAAATTTTAAAGGTTTTGAAGTGTTATCATTTTCTATGAGTGCAGCGACGGCACAGCTGCTCTCCAGCGACGGGTTTTACAAGCTGCCTAATGGCACTAGACCTTTTAAAATTGCATCTGCAAACGTTTCTTTTAATACCAATAACTCAGAAATACAAAAATTTTTAGTTGTGACACTCTGGTCTCAAATGAGTGATTAATACTGTATGGACAGAATGTAGTAGTTTTGAATGTTAAACCTGATGACGTATGAAGTTTCCACATGTTAAATAGTTACGTCGGACCGCTGATGTATACGTGTAGGTCTACCGTTTTCTCTAACTGGCTCGAGGCAAAATGGATGACCCTTGCCATTGACATTTCAGAAAATGCATGACTAGAGTGATGCTTATTTTCGCGCGCGTAACGGAAGGTAATGAAATAGTAATTTTCAAACATGTAGTTGTTGTGCATTTTAAAGCCAATTAGGTGTCTTCACAAACGTAAACCCTGCAAGACCATCGTTTCTGTTAGCTGGACGACATTTTTCAGGTGTTCATAGTATACCTTATTTGACTCCATCCTCATTCAGCTCATGTCGATAACATGTTTGTTCTGAACCCCTTCCACTTTATACATCATTTTTTTGACATTGCACAAGAGTTTCATTCGTTCCCCATAATAAGTGTGTTTATTTCACTGTTTTGGTTGAAACAACGGTTTGTTTTGTCTGCATTACGTTATGGAAGGAATACTTGGGACGTAGTATTAACATTGATCTGAAAGAATTTAATTCGAAAATGTGACCTAATTTTAAGTATTGGTGATGAATGTTTGGATTGCATAGAACACAGAATATGTTGAAGTCCTGAATATTGACACTTTATAATTTACAATTGAAGTATAATTTACTACTGAATTAGTAATTCAGTTGGTTTATTTGGTTGTAATCAGATTGGTTATGCTTTTGTTGGTGTACCGAAACAGCGCGAATGGGTGAAGTATGCTAATGGCAGCAGTGAGAGAGCACCCAGATCTTAAGGTTCTTCAAGGGATGTGGTAGGAAGTCGTAACGTAAACATTACACACATTTCATTTCCGATCCATAGATGTGGAGAGCTGAAATTGACGCATTTGTTACGCGTTAGTAAGCAAGATGAATGTTGTGTCATACTCGTGTTTCGTAGTCTTAAAATACATACCGATGGTAATAAATTTATCAAATTCGGACAGAAGTCGTTGGAGCTAAGACTGGATGCCGGTCGGGAGGTTTTCGGATTCACGACCCTTCTTTCTACCGAATAATTTCGCAACGAGCAAGTGCCCTCTGTTTTGACTCTGAAGCGTTTGATTCATGGCGCTGTGAGCACTGTTTGTTTCATGACGACATGCATTCTAACCAAATGGCATATCATTTACACCAACCGACCCACTCGAAGTGAGCGATAATGCTTTTGTGTCTGGTTTATTGTGTTTTCGGAAAGACACATCGTCAAGCTTCTATTTTGAGAGAGGAGATGACATACAGCCCCTTTATTGGGCGAGGGGTGCAGGAAATATGATTCGGGCACCCTATGAGAATTAACTGCTGTTAGGGTTGGAAAGGCAGGAAGAACGGGGGAAGGAAAGTCTCGTAACAGGCACCAGTTGTACGAGGATGACGCAACGTCATAATTTCAGATACATTGTAAGTGACGAAATGCAAGGAATCACCGACATGCCTAGTCAAATACAGGATTCCGGATAATCAAACCCGTCGTCAAATCTCGCAAATGATAGCCTGTTGATTGTCCCTTACGTGACACAACTTGAGATCTGCGCTGTTCTGGGAATTCACACAGCGTAGAGTGGTAATTCCGCTCCGATGTTTCGGGACAAATTATCGGCCCCGTATTCAAGGGCCAGACAGTCCAAGATGGGACCGTAAAATCCCAGAAGAACGCAACTCTCATTTACATCACGGAGCAACCTGACGTCACTCTTTATGAGCGATTGGCCCGTGAGTCCGTGTCAACTGCAAGTCTGCTATTATTGTCAAGTATTACACAGAGAATTCTCTTTAAATTATTTTTCGTTATCTACTGTGATTAGACTGGGGTGCTGCTTTATATAAAAATTCCTTTTTACTGAAAAAACTGTGAAAAAATATTTAGAGAAACGCCGTTCAGTTTTATTCGACGATGTATTGTACGTCTGTGTACGTGATAATGTTATTGTGGTAATGTCGTTTTGTTGTGTTGTGTTGTGTTTGTATCACTACTAGGATACGCATATTGTTTGTTAAAATTTCAGGTCATATAAAAAAAACCTGACCGCTGATTCCGTTGGTCGTGTGGTCTAAGGCATGGGTCTACAGCCGCTTCATTGCTGGGCTGGCGGGTTCAAATCCCGCTGAGGGCATGAATGTCCGTCTGTTGTGTTTGTTTCGAGTTGTGTAGGTAGCAGCCTTGGTGATGAGCTGGTCACTCTTTCAGAGGAGTCCCACCGGGTGTCCGTGTTTAATTGTGTGTGATCTAAAAATGTCAAATCGAGGCGGTCTAGGCCCGATTAGGGCCATTCTGCCACGGAAAGAAGAAATAACTGAAAGTATGGTAATTTTATGCTGAATAAATTCTTATTGTTTCAATAAGACATAGGCCTGTAAATCTGATGTTTATTGGACCGTGCATCATTGTGATAGCTGACGAATAAAAAACCAACTAGATGTCACTTGTTACATTTATTTTACTTCCTAGAGACTCAACATGTTTCGGGCATTAATGTGCCCATCTTCAGGAGTTTGCGACTATGTTTTTGAACTACCACATTGGCCATTTCGTTCTTGATTTGTTGTGTGTTGGAGCTAGGGTGCGGTTCGGCTTCAGCCGGCAGCCTGGATACTACCCTAGCCGAACCGCACCCTAGCTCCAACACACAACAAATCAAGAACGAAATGACCAATGTGGTAGTTCAATAACATATCCGCAAACTCCTGAAGATGGGCATATTAATGCCCGAAACATGTTGAGTCTCTAAGAAGTAAAATAAAAGTAACAAGTGACATATAGTTGGTTTTTTATTCGTCAGATAGGCCTGTAACTTGCCTAGGCGCTGTCGGTCTGCCACGTCTGTTACAGTTACTATGCTGTTTACCGCACGCCACTTACCGCACTGTGTGTGTATTGCTACCTGCTATTGTTTCACGGATAGGTGCACAATAAATGCGACAGTACACCGCAGTAGCTACTCCGCTGAGCTCTATGAAGTTACTATATGCTGTATAGAGCGTCTGTGCGCCTTCCCTTAAACTTTAGGAACGTGGATAGACAGACCCAGGGTTTATTGTTTCGTACGCTTATCCTAGTCCTAAAGTGTCCTATGATGATCCCGTTAAATGTTCAGTTTAACCGTTCCAGACTGATAGCAGTCAAACAGAATTAGCATTTACCACGAAGAGTCTTTGAGGCAAGACGAAACATTAAATTTCTGTTTATCTCAGTATTTAACCAACTTGATGCACAAAATCTGTTTCACAATAAGTCTCGTGCACGAGACGGCCACCTATAGGTGTGATGATACCAGATGCTGTGTAATGCAATTTTGACCTCCTGATGATGAGCACATGTGCTCGAAACATGTAGAGGCATGAAATAAAACTTATTGTGAAACAAATT
>Ga0123352_10006013_pt1 | contig 18461 bp, 11 predicted proteins | sample TergutLab28metaG_FD_89700 | JGI IMG/M metagenome (GOLD analysis project Ga0123352, IMG submission 89700) | Labiotermes labralis P1 segment gut microbial communities from Petit-Saut dam, French Guiana - Lab288 P1 | ecosystem: Host-associated > Arthropoda: Insects > Digestive system > Gut ... | reverse complement strand
AAGATGGATGTATTAACATCTGAAACATGTTGAGCAGTAAATTGACATAACAAAGCAAGTGTCATCAAGTTGGTCTACCTTTATTCAAATACGAAGTAACAACATTGCTTCCTTAGGGGTGTGGGGGGGGAGGGGCTTTTAATGGCTTGACGGAATTTGGCTAACGTTATTAGCAGGTGTATTGTGTAGGGCACTATTTCCCAACTTATCTTCCATGGAGGAGCCCCTAAAATACTACTTCATATCTCGAGGAACCCTGTGTGAAAACATTTACAGGTCAGAAAGCAAAGCGATTGTTAGTAGCGCGGGGATTGCTCCAGTACTGCAAGTTGCTGAACGGAAGTTCCTGCGGTATTTCGAGGGATTTCGGAATATTTATTTATACATCCCACGATTGTTCGCGGAACTCTGTTTAGGAAACACTGGTATAGGGTATTGTGGGCTAGTAAGACCGTGCTCTTACAGCTTGTAATCTTTATTATTATTATTATTATCCTTGTTATGACCCTTATGCAGGCTGCTTACAATTGTATACCTGAATCAGTGTTTCTAGGGTATATAGTGTTGCAGCTGTTCTGCATTTACAATTTGTGCTACGTGTATTGTCATTTCGCCCGTGAAATATGTGTTGTACTTAGGCAGTTTTCATTTGTTGATTCCATAGTATGGTTAGCCTACATATTAATGACTTGTTTATGCTTATTTTTGTACATGCTGATACCATTGTTCCTCGTCTAATTTTACCCCTGTTTCCCTGCATATGTTAAAGTGTCGTTGAGTACACATACGTGATGTCGCTTTATATGTTGTTCTTTTGGCAATTCATATTATGATTGTTATTCGCATGCATTGTGCAACTGTGTAGATATTTTTAGCGAACAAATCAGAACTCTTCAGCGTATTTTGCGCTTGTAGGTCGTTGACTAACGTTTCTAGTCACTTGTGTTTTAATTTAATTAAGATTTTAGTATCATTTTGATTGTGTTTTGTGCCGGTTATATTACTGCTCTGTATGACTCTGTGTGACTAATTGTCTGAGCAGTAATGAGTAAACATTTATATGTGTGCTGGATGAGTTAGAGCTCTGTTTTTAGTTATCTTGCACTGTTTGTGTGTGTGTGTGTGTGTGTGTGTGTTTATGTAAGTGTTTTGTGTTTATTTTGTGCTTGTTATATAATTGGCCATTGTGCTGTTAAACTCGATGTTAATGAATGAGAATTGAATCATTGTTACGTGTTAATACTGACAGTGTGGTATTTGTTACGGTGCTGTGAAGTTTCTGAAAGAACGAGAGAGAGAGAGAGACCTGGGTTTTCAGACTCTTCTGGCGAGTGTGGGTGCCTGAGTTTAGGCCGATGTTTTGGGAGAATGTGCTCTTTCCTTTTTCAGGTAGACTGAATTATGTGTAGTTAGACGCTGAGGTGATTAGATGGGAGAAGTGGGCCCATTAATTATAATCACCCAACGAACCTATACGACGTCAGAACCTAGAAGACTAACGTGTGGAGCGAAAAAAAGTTTATTTTACTGCATTGTGCCTCGCCTGTCGTTTTTGCCCTTACCAAGTGTTGGATACAGGTAGTGAAGGGTCTTGGGCCCTTGCTGTGTGGTCCGTGAACACTCAAACGTGGAGAATGTCCGTTTCAGATCTGTTAGTGAACTGCCGCTATTAACAGTACCTTAAATAGAATCCCAGAATTTAGGCTGCCCTTAAACACGGCTGCCATCTACATGCGTCAGGTACAAACAGACGACGATCCTTGTATTCACCGCTGTGAACCTCTTCGTCTCATGTCAGCCGAGTAGTGGTTTAGCTGCAGGTACTTCTGGCATCTTCAGACACGCGGCCGAAAGTTTCCGATGTAATGTTTTTGTATTAAATGCCCGGCGCCGGACATTTTGATGTGGTGCTGAAATGATCCTTACATTACTGCAATTTATGTCGCTATAGATATATAGACTTGGAACTGAGCCATGTGTGAGAAGAGTTACAGGATCGTGTAGCCCGCATACATATGGAATAACGATATTCTGTTATATTCTAAAAATGTAAATAAGTTACAGCTAAAATTCTCGGAGCACGGAACAGTGTAGTCATTGGAGGAAGCAGAACTTAAACTTTCCCTATTCTTAATGTGGGTAGAATAATGAGCTGAGTCGGTCAGCTTCGTACTAGGCCGCTTTATTTATGTAAAGAGTCTTAGGAGTTGACTGACGGTCAATGAGCTGTTTTGGCTATGTGGGGATGGAAGTTTCCCCAGGAATCGACACTTGGTTGTCAGCACCGCTTCCAGTGACTTTGTTGTTGTTCCGCCCCGTAAAGGCTTGTGCCTCGGACAGTCTTCGCCAGATATACAAGGAGGTCAATAGAAAACCGAACCCAGACGTGCGGCAAGTTTAATGTCCACATTTCCTCATATAACTTGCCGCATGTTAGAGTGGGTGTTGGAAATGACCCCGTTCAGCTCGCGGACATGCTTGACACTCGGGGAACAGATTATTAAATACTGTTTGGAGTTCTTGTCAAGAAATTGCCGATACCGCGTGCCAAGTTTAAGGGCAGCTGCTTGACTCGCATATCACCAGTCTTATCGTCGCGCGTACGGTGCATTGCATCGTATTAGTCACACATTCCAGTTTAATCTGCTGTGTGCATGATAGACGTGTGAAGCACAATGTATCGAATATTCGTGTTGTTACACTCATCATGCTTTACAATTTAATACAGAAGATTTTCATTGTGGTAAACTGTACCGTTTAAGGAAGAAGTCCTGTGAGAAGTGTTTCTCGTACCAAATTTAGACTATGGTTTCCTGGTGTTTCAGTTTTCTCGAAATCAAGCATGTCTGAGAGTTGAAAGAGGTCAATTCCATTACCTAGTGTAACATGCGGACAGTTGTGCAGCATGTAGGTCTATTATATGTGGAACTGTAGAGTCCTAAAGCCTGCCGTACGGCAACGTCGGTTTGCAGTTCAACCGTGTATATGTATGTGTTAAAAAGCGAGAGGGATTCTGTTTTATTTCATTACGGTTGGGCGTATTAACTTACATTTTCTTGATGTTTTGTGTGTGTGTGTGTGTGTACGCACAAAGTGTATATGCAGACTTGGCAGTGGCATGAGGACGACACTTACCGACTTGCTTGAAAATGTGCAATTGACGGTCTCGCAGGACGCCCCCAAGGGCATAGCTAAATTTACTTGGAATGTTTGAAAGAAACGCAAGAAAATGTTTCAGAGTTCCTACAAACAATCTGGCTGTACCAGTTTATTTATTTCTTGATGCATAGGTGTATTTCCAACCCAAAGATAAGAACATAGTCCGAGGATTTTTGTGACAGAACTTCTGAGTAGAATACTTGGATAAAGTAACCCGGCGATAGAGGAATATGGGTAATTAGCATTATTGTTTGTACTCCCTAATAGGTGTGTAGTTTAACTCCTTAGAGCGGAGTCTTCTTGAAGAACAAAACGTTGCTCAGCCACTTAGTAAATTCCTCGCCTTTTATTGAACCTTGAATTTCATAATGTTATTTGTAATTATCTTCATTATTTAATTAATTTCGTATATAGTCGAAGTCATAGGTGTGTAGAACAGCTTTGGGCTGCTCACCATTAATGCGACAGGCCTGTGTGGAACCGTCCTGCACCAGATCGCGCGTGTGATGTCAGCGGCAGTAATATCCAGGTGCTGACGATACAAGGCACTGTCTTCTGGGGTATCACGCCCTATATCCTGTAGAAATTTACGAAAGTTTCGGAAGTGTTTCCTACCTTCGCCCTCACGACAGAGGCAATAGGATATTTTGAAATATAGGTGAATATCTACCAGATTATACAGCGTCGCATCGTGGAACATCATATTCTTTAATTCATAATTCCGTTTATGTGTGCTAAGCAATTTTAGCTTGAAATGCTTAATTTTTAGGCGTGTTCGCTGTTCCCTAGTAATTGCGAAATGCGATTATTAGCCTTGTCATATCCGTCCGTCCGTCTGTCTGTATGAGTATGAAACAGAGTGACTGCCACCGGTTAGATTTTTGTGATATTTCACATTAGGAATTCTTACCAGTTTGTCGACGTTTTGTGATTTTGATTAAAGTCGGACAACACCATCACACCATGAAGATCTATATACATGCAATTATGACTGTATATCGCCGTTATTATTTTTTGTCATAGAGACGAACTCTTCTGTGTGAAGTACATACGAGCTGAGGCCGAAGCAAAAGCTGACGGTCTTAACATAACAGTAGAGCATGATCGATTGTAAATTTTGCCGTTTTCGTTGTAAGTGCAGGGAATTCGATCTCGCCGTTTACGAGATTGCGATTATGATCTTTGAATATATGTTACCAAGATACGGAGAATGCGTACAGTATTTGGAATAACGTGGAAATGCCCATGTAACTTACTCGCATCTTCAGCATTTTTCCCTTTAAAATAACTGCGAATTTAAAATCTGGGGACACTAGTTGCTCACAAGTATCGATATTTACGGACAATTATATAAATCTGTAAATCTAAGAAGAACTGTCCCGAGGGACGTAGAGGTTTTAAGGTCTTCGAAATTGGAGTAAAACAGCAGTTTAACAATTTGGCACTAGAGTTGTTAGAGACTGCGGCAAATCACGTGGATCCTTGTCGGTCGGATGTACGATAGCTCACTGAGAAGTAGTAGTGGCTGCAGTCAGCACGTGTGGTCCGATTCTCGTCGTGGCAAGGATCTCCACATCCCTGCAAAGTTCTCCAAGCAGACAGTCCGTTGACCAGTGTTTTCCGGGATAGAAGCGACCGGAGAGTGAATGGCGAGGTTCTAATGCGTGGAGCTGCACCACCAGTCTTTATTGCGTGATGTAGTACAGAACAAAATCTTCTTCGCTTCGTACTTTTCGTGGTGTAGTCGGATTCTCCGTCCACATTTCTGGCCGTGTGCCTGCGGAATACAGAAGAGACCCAGATACCGGGTAGATGTGGCAAGTGTTTTGCCTCGTGTCAGACACAATTGCAAGGCAGACGACAGCGTCAGACCTTGTTAGAGAGATATTGCCAGTCAGAGGTCAGCTCCTTGGCCAAGTTTTAACTGTTTGGATGGATGGAATAGAAAAGATCTTATCTTCCGTGTTATAAATGGAAAACAACTTTGCGAAATGGAGCAGCTTGTAGGCAAAGGCTTACGTCGTATACCCGTACGTATATTAATTGTATTGTAGGTATGCAAAGGTAAAGCAGTCCCATTACAGGCCTGGAGTGACCCAGAGGGTTCCAGGAAGTTAAGGTTCCCAGATTTCATGACAACAGCACAAGATGGTGGTAAGGTTGTCAGCCTTACGCACCGGCCGCCTTTCCACCCAAGAAATACTCCTGGTACTCATTTCTGTTAGAGGCGGAGTCGACCACAGGACCATAGTGCACTCGGAAAGATTTTATGTCAAAAATTCCAATGACACCAGCTGGGATCGAACCAACAATCTTCCGATTTGTAGCACAGCGCCTTAATCGCTGTGCCACCGCGGTCCCCATTGTAGGTATGTAGTTCGCAAAATTGCACCGTATCTGGTTCGATTTCAAACTTCGGCAGAGAGGGTATTTGTTTATAAGTTCGTGTAGAAAAAACTCTGCAAATAAATGGTTTCATCGCCCGTTCGCCCGCCTGTCCGCAAGTAATACCGCACAATCATCGCAGTAGATGAAATTTTGTGTGGGTTGTATGCTCGTGTGTGCGGGTGCGTGCGTCTGCTCTCTGTATATCTCTGGACCCTACTTTAGTTCGAATCATTGTGAATGGCGCTTAAAATTTGTTGGTGCATTTCAACCTCATTTTCACCCAAGGCTTAAAATTAAACTTCCACGGGTGTGTTTTGGATGTGAAACGTGGCCCCTCACATTAAGGGTACGGCTTAGACTGAGGATGTCAGATCAGAGTACTGATAATGGACTAATATTGGTACCAAGAGGGAGAAGTAGGAGAAGGAAGCAGAGAATAGCATGATGAAGCGCTTCCCTGTGTGAGTATGGATGCAAGTAACCGGGACGTAAGTTTCCGATTTGTCATCGTCAATTATTAAAAGCGTCAGGTTATGTTATCATATGTGCGATGATATTAAATTCTTCATGCTGCGTGTTCGTTTGAATGCGCTGATCCAGTGGCTGTTAGAGAAAAGGTTATGGTGACCGGAAGCGCTGTTGACGTAACGTTTGTATGTAGAGGTTACAAATATAGACGTGCATGGGTTTTCGGGCAAGTGAAATATTAAGGAGCTGAGTTTATTGCCATTATGCACCATAAACAGCAAGACTGAAACCAGAGTTACTTGCTTGTTTTAATTTCGTAAATATGCTTGTCGTCTTTGAGTGGTTGGCACTACTGCTTTGTGTTCAAAGGTCCTGAGGTCACATCCTTGCGTAAACTGTGCCATTGAAAAGCACCCAGTAATCGACGCATAAACTGCATATAGGCAGATACGGTCACCGTATGTTATGTGTACATGATTAGTGGCCGGGATAGCTCAGTCTCTACAGCGACTCGCTACGGGCTTGGCGGTCCGGGGATCGAATCTCGGTGGTGGCTAGATTTTCCGCACCTGTCCAGACCGGCCCTGCGGCCTTCCTATCTCCCTACACAATGGGTACCGGGTCTTCCCCGGGGTTAAAGCGGCCGGGCCGTGGCGTTGACCACCCACCCGCATCTAACGCCGAGGTTAAAGAAAGAGTAAATCTATAACTCTACTCCCCCTCTGGGCCTTCGTGGCCTGTTCCAGGGTGAACTTTACCTTTACTTTTTACATGATTAGCTACGACGGGTGGCAGAAGACAGCACGGGGCACAAACGTACAGAGCGCGAAGAGGAAGTTAAAGGCCGTGGAGAAAGTGGAGGGAGTTTTTTTAGGCCTATGCCTGCGTTAAATTTTCTTATCCATAACTACAAGAGCAGGAAGAAGCAGGCAATGATAATTATAAGGGAAAGTAGGAAAGATACGCATGTCTTTAACACAACAGCAAAATGTCGCATTAGGATCTGTGCGTGCTGGACATTTGTCAGGTATTCGCATACCCTTTTGTCTCTCCAATGCGGGTCCAACTTTTCGTTCACAGCTGTAGGTATGTTATAGAACGTTGTTGCTGGTTTTAGGGTTTGTTATTGTTTGTTACTGTGTTCTGCTGGAAAAAGAAATTGTATGTACGTTGATTTTATTCGTGTTAAATTTGTCGGTAATGAATCTTAAGTTTCGCTTGGTCGAAATATTTTGTGATCATTTACTTACAAGCATTATTTCTTACACAATCTGTATGTGTATTCATGATATATTTATCGGATATTCCAGCCAAATGGAATAATTGGCTGTTCATTTCGTAGCAATACCGAAATGATTTATGATGAAATTGCATATAATCACCACGGTCGATGTCATAGGCTCAAACACACGGGAACTACTAAGATATATATATGTTCACTAGCAGTTTAAATTAACATTTAATAGAAATATGCAAATTATTTGTAGCCGTTTTGATAAGACACCGTGTTCCAACTAATTTACACTCTCTTCACGCAGTTACTTCTAAACTGGACTTGGAAACTGCAGACTTTTCAGTCGTTCGTGGCCTTCTGTAGACGTACCGTGCGGCGGAACACGCCATACTGACCGATCAGTCGTTGAGTAATTTCTCAGGTTTGGTAAGTCTGACCGCAGGGCTTATTTTACTAGATCATGCGGAATTAATCAGGTTTAAACCAAAAAGTACTAATATTGTGATTACGTTTGTCTTTTTTTTTTCCTTCTAATAACCCGGCAAGAAAATGGTATCTTCGTAGCGTCATATTACCCTAGATCATGTACGGCCCGTCTGGCTGTGCCGTACTTCTTGTAATTACGTATCTCGTAAATGGCACGATTTTTTAAGAAAAAAATGTCACAAAGTGTGTGTTTTGATTTCCTCCACTGAAGAATTCAGCGAGATATTGTCAGTGTATGTAAGTGTTCACGTAAAGTGCGTATTATTTTTGTTATATTTTAAACAAACTTCAGTTTTCTCGGCATGCGTGATACAAAAATGTTCCAGGTTGTAAAATTTAACGAAATTCCATGGAGCCGAGTTCCATACGGATAGACGGTCAGTCAGACAGACAGACAGACAAAATGGGTGGTTGTTAGAATCGCCGCAATATTACTGGCGTTGCGGTATTTACTGCAGGGTTGTGGTTGCTGACAGACACGATAATCGGCCGTGATAAATCAAACGGTAACTTCGTAGCAGTGTTACTTGCACGGGAAGCAGAGAACTGATGCGACGATGACTGCAGTTGCGTAACATGTTGTTTAGTGTTACGCAAGTGGTCTAATTTTACGAATTTGTAATATAATAAATTCTGTAAACTTAACCATGACAAGCAAATTCTGTTGTGGAAATGATATATGAAACTGCGCGCCACACTGCTGCCCCTGCTTATTGTGGAAAGGCGAAATGGCATCTTCTTGGGTCGTTTAACGTTAAGTAAATGATTTTTTTTTTGTTTTGCTGACTGTGCATCTCAGTATAATCTTGGTAACTGACCAACTTAAAGCACAAATTCTTGTTTTATAATAAGTTTATTATATTCCTGTACATGTTTCGAGCACTTTTGTGATTATTATCAGGAGGTCAGAATTGTATTATACAGCATCTGTTATCATCACACTCTGTAGGTGGCCGTCCGGTGCGCACCGGAGGGCCACTTACAGAGTGTGATGATAACAGATGCTGTAAATGCAATTTTGACCTCCTGATGATGAGCACAAAAGTGCTGGAAACATGTAGAGGAATATAATAAACGTATTGTACGACAAGAATTTATGCATTAAATTGGTCAGTTACTAATATTAAATGCTGTGGGTTTCGAGGCGGTTGAACAAAAGGGATGAACACCTTAAATTTTACTCTGTGCGTACCTTTCCGAACGTGTGTATTCAGCAACTAGTAATTGTCTTCTGAACATACACCAAGATTACTGAATTCCCTTATTTTCGATAATTCACCGAACCTTCCTCTCGCCCCGATTTAAATAGGCCGTGTGTAAATGAATATTTAACAGAAATATAAGTGAACTTGCTGCCGGTACCGTTGCCTTATTAAAATAAAAATATTTTTGCTTTCAAGGTAATTAAAGGAAAGGGAGCGAAACCACCAATTTTGTTGCCCTCAGTAGATTTTTTTGAATCACTAAATAACTGGAAGAAAATTTCTTCACATCACATCAACTGTTTATATATTTTGTGTCATGTTCGCCCACTTTTGTGCGCGTATTCTATACTAAATTTGGTTTAAATTGCTTCAGAATTTGCTTCGGTGTAACGTCTGGACAAACCGCACAACACATGATCGTATCATAGTGTATACATATTATGCTGCTTGTACCAGGTGCGCAGAATATATCTGGAACATTGGGCGTTATCCATCTTATTGCAGGATAACGAACAAACCATTAGAGGATCTTCCGTTTTCTTTTTTCTGCCTGTACCAGCAGGAAAGTTTTTGTCGCCCGTTACACGCTAATTGTGTGGGCAGATTCTTGGTACGGTGACTTGAGACACAAAATACTTAATTTCCACGTTCTTGCGGGCTTTGGACTGCAGCATCTGAGCCGTTGCTTAGTAGGCGTACAGGGAATAGAGTTACCCGCCTTTCATTCGTCCCCGTACAATGTTTTGGGCACACAGTAGATGAAATTGCATAATCTTTACCGCAGCAGTGATGTACTTCGACTGTGGAACAGTCCTTCGTGCGGAAATAAATGCAGTTTCCTACCCCGTGCACGAATAGGGGCTTACGTAGGCCAGATTGACAGTTTCATCTTATTTCCGGAAGTGATTGGCCGTCTTTTAATAGGATGAGGCAGATGCTTTTCGTGTGTTACTGAAATATGGACAGTGTGTTAAAATGCCTCCGAAACCAACCCAATGTCGACAGCCGAGGATTGTTAAGCCAGGTTCCCGCGACTGGTGCGTTTGTAAAATACCCAAGTAATTACGCACAAGGAGTCTATTGACGTACCAACCTCTCAGTGAATCAGGCTAGTCCTATTAGGTAGCCAGTCGAGATAAGTGACAAGCTGATATTTGCCAGATGCTGACAGTTATATCAAGGGGTCATTGTATCGCAGCAAGTATGGACCTGAAGTCTAGACTAAACATTGATGATTTCTTTGGCCTCTATGATACATTTACCAACAGACAGTGGGAATCAGACAAGTGGTGGGCGGAAAGGGCAGGTGGATGGAAAACATGCTTCAGTTTTCCTTATTATGGTGCGGGAGTTGATGAGACTTGAACTGCTGTTGTGTGATGTTCATGTATCGGTACCTGTTTTCGTCGTAGAACGTGCAGTAACAGACATCCCGATTTCATTTATGTTTGTTCACACTGTCCCAAAATAATGTGAGTGCAGAATTTTCATTATTGGGGTAGAAATATTATGAGATACAAAGCACGTGGTTCGCATCATGCACAAGTTTCCCCCCCCCCCCATTCCGTGCATTATGATTCGGTTGTTACAATGTGGCCAACAAATGCAAACACGTCGTTAGAATGGCATTATTGTTTTAGTATGCAATATCCTACATGTTTCGGGCCTTGCTGGCCCATCTTCATGGAGTGCACAGTTGTATAAAAAATCGTCCAGCTCTTCTGTCATTCCCATTGTTTAGAATTGTCGCCAGTTCGTCAGTGTATGAGTATAGAGACGGATATGTGAACAGTAACTGGAGTGAGTGGCTTGTAGGTTTGGGTGTGTTCACGGTACGAGGGCTGTCCGGAAAGTACCCAGCCATTTTGAATATCTCGAGAACCGGTCGCGTGGCCTTGATGTAAGTTGGCAGCCAGTCAGAGGAGACCTTACTGTGCGTCCGTGAACAGTCACTCTCCCGTTGGGCTAGTCAGTCGGCAGTGAGACGCCGTTGTTTGAGCTTGTGTACTGTGCGACCGTCGCAATCAAATATCCACCCTTTCAACAGCGGTTTAACTTTGGGAAAAGCCAGAAGTCGCAGGGAGCCAAATCTGGGCTGTAGGGTGGGGGGGGGGGCTGACAGACCTGGGCGATGTAACAAAAAAAGCCTGCACGAGGACTGTAGAATGGGCGGGCGCATTGTCGTGATGAAGCTGATCTGCTCGCTCGGTCATTGTGAATGCGACGGTCACGCAGTACACAAGCTCAGTCAACGGCGTCTCACTGCCGACTGACTACCCCACGGGAGAGTGACTGTTCACGGATGGACAGTAAGGTCTCCTCTGACTGGCTGCAAAGTTACGTCAAGGCCACGCGACCGGTTCTCGAATTATTCAAAATGGCCGGATACTTTTCAGACAGCCCTCGTATAGCGTCTACGCTGTCGGCCCACCTGACTAATTGCCTAAGTAAATTATGTACCTGTCTACCTGACTGATTTACTGACCAAATGATTGACTCTCTGTCTACACAAGTAAATAAGCTGGTAGATTCATTGTGTTCTTCGAGCAGATGGGCTCTTTGAGTTGTTAAAGCAAATATCTCTTCGAAAACTGCGTTCTTTTATAAATGCGTCGGTATTTGAGGTTCGTACAGCGGGATGTATCGAAATTGCGATCTTTCGGGATGTGATGCCTCCTCATTTGGTAAATGACTACCAGTGTTTCGGAGGAATCCACTCTGTCCACCTTAATCTAGAAATGTGTCGTATATCCTGAAAGCGGAAACATCTGATTCCATCGAAACATAAGTAACAATGGATTACATCCCAGGAGATCATTAGCCAACCTAATAGGCTATACTTTATGAAGTATCCATTTTTAGGCGCTTGCGCAAAATAGCGAAACGCGACTATTAGCTTTTTCTTGTTTGTTTGTCTGTCTGTTCGTCCGCATGGAACAACTCGGCTTCCACTGCACGAATTTTCAGGAAATTTTATGTATGGATGTTTTTCGAAAAAGCTGTCGAGAAAATTCAAGTTTTATTTAAATCTGACCTGGATAACGAGTACTTTACAGGAAAACCAATGTACATTCATGATAATATATCACTGAATTCTTTTTAGAATGAGAAATGTTTCAGACAAAATTGTACAAAAAAAAAAAAAACCCCCATTCAGGAACGGCCCCCCCCCCCCCGAAAATCTTGCCGTTTATGGGATAATGTGGGAAAACATGTTAGAGCCAGACAGACCCGCAGATGGCAATACGGCGAGTGCGCGTTTCATGCTGGATATAGGCTACAGTCACCTAATGAGAATATGTAATACCCATTGCTTTTCCACTTGCTTACTTTAAGTTTTCTCAAAATGACCGCCATGTGACTACATACGTGCTGTCAGGCGTAGCTCCTTTAAGCGTGTTACATTTCGTTTCGTAATGTCGGCAGCGGCTTGGATCGTGCACTGTACCACCAGCTGCGTTCTTTACCGCTTACCGTTGTGCTACACCCTAAACCTTACGCAGCTGCAGAGAAAAAAAGACTGAAGCGTTAAATTCGGTGACCGAGGTGGTCATGTCACTGGTCAACCTTTTCTTATCCATTTTCCTCCACAGATTTCCTTCAAGTGAGCCGTAGCCTCTCTGCCAAAATATGGGGGCGCTCAGTCATGCTGCATTCGTCCTCTTTTTGAAATAGGCTCATTCGGGAAGTAGAGTAAGAATTTATTTCCTAGGAAATTTGTGGAGTAAGCAAGTGTTGAGCGTCCCACCATAAAATATGGTTCAGGTAGGTATTTTACTAGCAGCCCACCCCATAAGTCTGTCAGAATCCTCTGCTGAAGATTACTTTGTACAATTGGATGTGTATTTTGCTGTCCCCGGTAGTGAAACCCATAGAGGTTGTGACTGTCATTACGTGTAAATTGAACGTCATCCTCAACAAGCAGCATTATGTGTGTGTGTGTGTATATATATATATATATGTGTGTGTGTGTGTAATGTTTTAATGGACTAAGGTATACATATAGAGCGTAATTTTTTTTGAGAGTGCTAGATGATTCATGACGTAAGATGTGTGTGGTGGCGTACAGGTACGTTGTTCGTAACCTCGTCGTTAGATCGGTGGACACCTCCACGCAATGTTTTATAACCGCAGAAAGGTCCCTGAGTAAGTTTATATTGTACTTGAAGTGCAAATCGATGTACTCCCTACTCCTGGCCGGGATTCGAATCCGGCCATTCGGTCAATGTTCAGTCACCTGGTGGGTGAGTTATTTTAGAATGGGTTTAACGTTTTCTTAGGATGGGATCCAGTACGGGGTTTTCCCCTTGGCGTTGAAGCCAACTGTTGTTCCTATGGGCTTCAAAGAAGCCCGTTTTGTTACGCGCAGATCAACGCTGATGGCGGAGGTAATTCACATCCTATCTAAACAAATACCTGACAGATAAAAAAAACAGTAGAAAGCACAGTAAATGTGTGTCTGACGCAATGCAACTGCATCTCAGGCTCACTGATATACTGGACGAAAGCCAGGAAAATAAATGTATGTGGTTTAGGCAGCAAATACTGTCTTGTAACTGGAGAGCCTGAGTAGTTTAGACAGTCGGTAAGTTAATTATCTAATTTGATTGGGTAGTAAGTCACGTGTCTTGTTACTGTACTGAGGTCAAAACAACAGTACTGTCACCTATAGTGCGGTCGCGGACGCAACCTGCGTCAGTGCTTGTCCTTTATTTCATTCCCATCCAACTGTGTTTGCCCAAAGTCAAACAACGCACAGCGCGTGTCGTTGAAGTGTTCGCCACTTGTTATCGCCGATTGGGGTTTTTTCCGTCATTAAACAGCCGATAGCTTAGGCGGCCGTAAATCATCTTTTGACCGTGAAGTCTTTGTAGCACGCCAGATTAGACCATATGGCGCAAAATGTACCGCAGGGCATGTTTCTTCGATATACAGGTAGTTTCAGGAGGGATAGTAAATATTTTAGGAGGTGGTAGTATGGACTATTCCGAGTAAATAAATTCATATAAACACGTATCCAGTTTTCAATGGGTGTGAAGATACAGCTGTTTGAAGTTGGCGCGTACAGATTAGGTTTTTGTCTGTGGGAATGGATGAAAAGCGAAGTCTACAAAGAAAAAGTAAACATAAGAGACGATTTGGTCGCTCTCATTGTGAATAGTGCTGCGCTCATAAAGCAAGAACGTCAAGACGACCTCAGGAGAGCTACACGTACTGTTGCCTCGAGGATTGAAAAGTGCATTGAAGTCGATGGTGGGATTTTTGAACACTTAGTTTGAACTGTTGCAATTTATTGAGATCATTTACATAACCAGTAAATGCAATCAATACGTCATTTGTCTTTCCGTCATACCTTTTGTAAGGCTTTTTATGCGGAACATTCAAACAGCTGTATCTCCACACCCATTGAAAATTGGACACATGTTTATATGAACTTATAAACTCGGAATAGTCCATACTACCACCTCCTAAAATATTTACTATTCCCCCTGAAACACCCTGTATATCTGCTTCGGTTTCCACATATTCTGGCATTTCAGAAGCTTCATAGCCTGACAGACACATTCATTTCGTGCACATTGTACAATAAAAAAAAAAAAGTATAGTTTTCCCGTTACAGGCCCGGTGTGGCCCAGAGGGTGGGTAGAGGTATAACTCTCTACTCTTCCATGACCGCAGCACTAGAAGGGGGTAAGTGGTCAGCAGCACGCCCTGGCCGCACTTTACTCCCGGGAAAGACCCGGTACCCATTTTACAGGAGGCTGGGTGGGCCCCAGGGTCGGTCTGGACGTGCGGAAAATCTCGTCCCCACCGGGATTCGATCCCGGACCGTTCAGCCCGTAGTCAGTCGCAATACCGACTGTGCTACCCGGCACACGCACATTGTACAATAAATTAATAAAAATAACAAGTCTTGGTATAGGATGTATCCCAAATTACGGACATGTTTGGTATGTTCAGCACAACGTTCTTGGACACGGGCTTTTGGTGCTGAGTGCTTTCCCGTAACACGTCCGACAAACACATTGATACTAAAATAAAGTGGGTTACGGTAGAAGTTTAGCAGCACCCTCCCATCTTATGCCGCTTAACTGGTGGAGTAGAAAAGTTGCCTTTAACTTAACTGAGGGGGCACAAACACAAAGCAAGCATGAAAGTGAAAAGTGATCTTGAAGTAAGTTCTGTTGCGCAAGCTCCGGAAGCCATGCGAAGCGACAGCCAAGCTTGATTTTCGCGGAACTTGTGAAGTAAGAACGACGAGTCTGAAATCCGCCATTCATCACGAGTGTGAATGCCAAACCCGGGGTCAAAGTTTGCAGTCATGTGTGCGAGATTATTTTCCGCCTCTGCGAACTTCAGAAGACGTATATTCTTCAGCAGGTCTTGAATGTCTCCGATAGTACCAATCTTACCAATTTTACGTATTTCAACTGGCATTATTACTGTGTGTTACGGAGTCGCACTAATATTAAACTCATTCATGTCACGCGCTTCGTAGGCGGCCAGTATTAGGTTGTTGCTTTTTATTTATCGTTAATGGTCAAGAAAATGCCTATATCAAAATCTTATAAACTCAGAATTGGAATTTGAACAAACACTGAAATCAAGTCCTGTAGAGTAGTCCCTCCGACATGGAAATTGTATTGAAAGGAAAAATCTTAGCGCCTCCATAAAACGCAGACTAAATTTTAAGGCAAAACCACGTGCTATAAACGGGAAAGTTTCAACGCAAACACGGAAAGAGAAAGCAAAAACAAAATGGTTTGCTCGAATGTGTTGTTGTTGGTCCATGTCATTAATTTTACTCTGTATTGTACTTGGTGGTGTAACTATGGCTTATGAACGGTTGTACGTAGCTGTTAATTAGGATGTTGATTGCAAGCTGTTGGAGTCATCTGCCATTATTAAGTGTACGTAAAGGCGGAGATCCACCTGTGCTAAAATCCCCGAACCGTAATACAATACAGAAAGCGCTGGAGGTGTAGCTCGGTAAATTTTATATCTTGGTACATAGCGGGTAACATGACGCCGTGAAGGTAAAGTTAGCCCTGTGCACACCATGAAGGCATTCTTAACTTCACGTGGGGTGGGTTGTTAACTTCTCCGTCCGGCCGCTTTGTCTCAGGGAAAGAGTCCCAAGTGTCCATTGAATAGGAGGCTGGGTGAGCCCCAGAGCCTTTCTGGACGCTTTGGAGAAGGGATAAATTTGTTAAGCGTGTCAGGAGCCCACTGACGATCGCGTGGACGTCCAGCTCCTATCCAAGTAACTGTGACACTGTAGCCACAGAGTAGTTCGTCCATTTTGTGGCAGATCACTTACTAGCCTTAAAGTTTCAAATGATTTTGACGAAATGCGGTTTTGGTTCTAGTTGATTGATTGATTGATTAAGACTTTTAGTCTGTTCCATCCCTTATATTCCGTGTGAGAAAATACCGGCTTGTAATTTTATTCTGAGCAGGCAGAAAGCTTCATACGCCCATATTCTGTAATTGAGAAACATTCATTTGGTTCAGATATCCTGTCAACTACAGGCACTGACTTGTTCTTTAAGTGCTGGGCTTGCTCCAGGTTGTCAACAGCTGACAGCATCTTGCAACGTAACTGGGAAATTTCGGCTTGGACCATTTGAAAGCTAAAAAGTGTCTTATTCTGCTAAATGGGGAGCATCGACTTCGCCCGAATTTCCAGGTAACACCTTACAATGTAAACCGACGGCTTGCTGTATTTCAATCATGCAGTTTTTATTTTTCTCTTCCCTCTCCTTGTTTCCACTTCCTTTCGTCAGTTATATCTTTGTTTCTTTCCTGTCTGGTTAATCATTCGTAATCATCTTGCCGTTATTGTGCGGGTGATAAAATCGAGAAGAATAAGATGGGCAGGTCATGTGGCGCGTATGGGGGAGGAGAGGGGGGCGTATAGGGTCTTGGTGGGGAAACCGGAGGGAAAGAGACCACTGGGGAGACCTAGGTGTAGATGGGTGGTTAATATTAGGATGGATCTCCAGGAGGTGGGATGTGGGTATGTGGACTGGATTGGGTTGGCCCAGGATAGGGACAGGTGGCGCACGCTTGTGAGTGCGGTAATGAACCTTCGGGTTCTGTGAAATGCGGGGAATTTCTTGACTAGCTGCAAACCAGTTAACTTCTCAAGAAGGACTCTGCACCATGGAGTAAATAAGTAATCATCTTGCCGTTTGACGACTGTAGGTAAAGCTGTGTTAAAGTGAACCAAGTAACATTGAAACCAATGCTGTTTGGGGCAGTGGTACCGTTTAGTTCATTTCTGTCTCGTTTTCATGTACCGGGTGAGATTCCTCTTGTGCCGTAGCTCATGCTTCTCTGTCATGATTCTCTCTTCTCCTTTTCTAACACCCAGACCTCTAATCTGGATTTATAAGCTAAAAGTTTGGAAAGCTTGTCCATATCGCCGGGACCTTGTGTTGACCTAAGGTGTCACGCCAGCCGACAGTGACATACACGCTGACGAGAGGTTGTTGACTGCTGTCTATTAATATCCAGCACACCTGGCACGGAATCCACTACCGGACAATAGATGCTGTATTCGTCGCCTTCAGAGAGGGTTCCTGACATTTTGCGGTACACTGAACTGTTAAAACAAGTATTTTAAAACCAGTTTTATAAATAGTTTATAATATTGTTCCTTCCCCTCGAAGGTAATTACTTCAACTCCGCTCGGATTGACAGTTTGTGGAGGCGCGGAACGACGCTTCACTGACATTTATTGTTGTAGTTCTTGCCACCTCTCACTTTGCATTCTTTGCAAAACAGTCCGTCGATAGGCCACTGACTGTAGCGGCTCCAGTGTTCGGATATCCCGTTTGCTGTCGGTTACCCGTAGTAAAACTTCCGTGACAGATTTTGTTTTGGCACTTATAATCCAAATGTGAAGTATCACTCCAGTATACAGTAGACTTTGCATGCGGCTCAAATCGGAATTTGTCTTTTCCTCAAAAACTAGCCACCACATGGATCAAAGTATAATTCATTGTGATCTAAACATCTGCATGAATAATTTTCCATGTAATGTAACCTGTATCATTTAGAATTTAAGAACTAATAACGTAAAGGACAAAGGTGTCGTATCTATAGTTTGCACTTCTGCGACGGACATCACGTGCAGAGGGGTGTGTGTAAACGCAAGAAACGCATTCAGTCAATACTATACAATAGAACACAGTTCTACTTCATTCTTGTGTATAAAGCAAGATGAAGAAGCGGTAAATATACGTAGGATATAGCCGAATGTAATAATTGAACAAAGCGTTTGAAGTTAATGTTTTGTTCCGAAATGGACAGATATTTAAGGGAATGTCTGATTACATTTTTGACTTAAAAAGTATTCCAAAATATACATTCATTTAGCAGAACTTTGAGGTTCCCTGATGATGGTTGAAAAATAGCAACCGAAACATGTTGGAGACCTATGAATGTTTTTAAAGTGTTTTAACCAAATAAGGTTTTACAATATTTTAAAGACAAGGTGCATTTGTTGGTATTTT
>Ga0123352_10006012_pt1 | contig 18462 bp, 14 predicted proteins | sample TergutLab28metaG_FD_89700 | JGI IMG/M metagenome (GOLD analysis project Ga0123352, IMG submission 89700) | Labiotermes labralis P1 segment gut microbial communities from Petit-Saut dam, French Guiana - Lab288 P1 | ecosystem: Host-associated > Arthropoda: Insects > Digestive system > Gut ... | reverse complement strand
TATTTTGTTCCGTTTATTGTCAGTAATCGTTACCTTCTATTTCGAGATTCAAACGGTCATAACTCCGTAACCGTCCAAAATCGGACACATGTTTATATGAACTTTTTTGATCACAAAGACCTACGAAATCACCTCCTGCAGTTATGGCCTAAAGTCGTGAAACACCCTGTATATAGTATTACAAATGCATCCAGTTTTCATAACAGTAAAATACTAAATGCATACAAATGTGTCATGCGACCAAGTAAAATATCCTCACTGAATTACCTACATTGATGAAATAACGCTATACAGGCACTCTATACAACTGATGGTTAGTATACACTAGATCTTACAGGGTGTGAAAATGAATAAACATTCGATGGATATCCAATTTTTGCAGGCCCGTCAATTTTTCTGCCAGTCCAGCAATAAACTTGTCCATGTCTTCAATACCAGCCGGCTGTACAGCGGCACGAAACAAACTGTTTATTCAGAATGAGGACTGGCAAGATGGTGACTGACAGTCATCTTATTATCAAGACATGTGGGCCTAACTAAGAGGGAAGGAGTACCAGGAGACTGGAGAAAACTACATAATGAGGAGTCTCTTAATTTGTACTGATCAAATAAAGAAAGATGAAATGAACAAGACATGTGTACATATGGGAGAAAAGAGAAATACACACTGATCTTGGTGGGGTTAAACCCGAAGGAACCAGACCACTTGGAAGACACAGACATAGACAGCAGAATATTAAAAGGGATCTTAATAATGAGACTGAAGGGTACAAGAGAGGGACAAATGGTGGGCAGTTGTAAACATGGTGATAAACCTAAAGGTTCCACAAAATGTGGGGGATTTTTTGACTAGCTGTTAATGAAACAGGCTGGAGGGCACAGACAGGACTAATCTGACTTAGGATAGAAAGAAGTGGCAGACTCTCGTGAGTGGGGCTATGAACTTTGGTGTTCCGTAAATGTGGGGAATTGCTTGACATGCCAAAGAACCAATGGCTTTCCAAGACAGACTCCTCTCCATCAATTATTTAGTTTGTGAGTCAGTCAGCCAGTTGGTGAGTCACTTTTAACTGCACAAGACATCTGTCTACTATCAAGGTACCCACAACAAATTTCAAAATCAGTAAGTTTTACTAAACAAATGGCATGTGTATCTTATGAGCATCACAACTTGTACTCAAGACTTTTTCACCTTAATATTTATCAAGCTACAATGAAAATTGTATTTAGAATGTATGACATGTGGACCATACAGTAGGGTACAGTAAAGTGAGGCAGGAACTGCTGTAACCCAAGAATGTGGACCTTACAACACATATTCAGCCCACAGAGAATATAAGACTTATAACAAACTAATCTGGATGAAGGTAATCCCAATTAGTCCATGTATAATATCATCAAAGTCAAAATGTGTCAAATATGTCAGTTGATTTAAATCATGCCTGTATAATGTGATTACAGCACTCCTACACTACCAGAGATATTCAATAAGTAAGTTACCATAGATCAGAAAAATTTAATGAGAAATCATTAGTGCATTAACTGTAGCTCATTCCACTGAAATATCACTGATCCATCTGTCCCAAATTTAAATTAGTTTAAAAATTCTGCTTTGTGACACTTGCATTTACAACTATTCATGAACAGCCATTTCCACTTCCTTATTACTGTGGAACTGACAACAATTTATATGTTGCTTCAGCAGTCCAAACAATAAGGTGGATGGTCCAGAAGTTCCCAGTGAAAGGACGGTAACAACAATTGTGTCTGACAACACTGTGTGGCGCTGCATCATGAGGAAGGATCACACCTTGTGACGTTTCACTTGTTTGGGTCAATGAAGCAACACTTTGGAGGTTGCCAATTCCACAATAATAAGGAAGCAGAAATGGTTATTCTGAATGGTTTTGAATACAAAAACATTTCGTACAAGGACAGAAGCTTCATACCATCGAAAACTTGTATCTGCCAGGGCACCCTGTGGCCACTGTCATACTCAGGGACATAACAAAAGGGACATTCTATAGATCTATGTTGCCACTTTTATTCACTTACGATACTTACTATTGTACTGAACTCCTCTGGCAAACTTCTTCTGCAGACTATGCGACATTGACTGGTGACCGGGTCTAGGGACATTATTTCCACCCTCTGCCTTCCCAGTAAGGCGTTTTAGAGCCGAGAACATGACAGCAAGTTTGCGTGGGCCGTTTACTTATCAATTCAGCTGCACCAAATATTCCTGAATAAGAAGTACAGTATCACTGTTATACTATGACAAATGCAACTATAAACAATAATCACTAGTCCAGCTAACACTGCAATTCACTACAACAATAACCATACACCTACACACAGTAGTCCCTTGTCCAGCCACCATTAAAATTAATAACCATACACCTAGATAAAATTAAGACACATACATACATTAAATCTGTATACTGTGTGTTTCTGAATACAACTGAATATATACACCTGAAAGCAGAGTGTAATTATGTAGGGTGAACACCAAAATCCACCTTAATGGTACCTGCACCTTGCTGAAGGCATATTTCAGCCAGGTGAGGTGGCCTGCATGCATAAGTGAAATAAAAAGCTATGCCATCAGCAGCCTAGCTGCTGGTAGGGCCATCCAGGTTTGAAGCAACTTGTCAGACAAACAGAGGTACCCTGGTTCTGCAGGTTAGAAGTTGAGGCATAGGGTTGACAATCTCAACCCAGCCATAAAAAAGAAGTGAGAACCCTCAAACTACATTAGCCCATATGGAACCAACTTAGATGACCTTGCACACACAATGTGGCGAAACAACATATACAAATCCTAGGCATCAAGTTTTGGAAGACCAAAGCACTAATTAGAAACCATCGAGGAGCACAGTTGATATATTGACGTGTGACATCCTGGTGTGATAAATAAGCAACCACGGAGAGGCGTACAGCCCATCACAGCCATATCTCTAATGCATTACGCAGTGATACGATGCAACACATTCTGGCCCATATAGACAGCCATCATAAGGCAATATATAATACTCAAGGACAGACTGTTTACATACAATACAATAAAAGATATTTTTTACTCAGTTCACATCTCAACTTTGCAGTGTTATGTGTGTTGTAAAACCCAAAACCAACCAAAGATAAAAAAAGTAATACATACAAAAAAATATATATGTAGTAAAATTGTGGGGGCCAAAGGTTGGTGTGGCCCCAGAGGTCGTGACAGACGCTGAGATGTCACAACAAAATTCCTGGGTATAGCCACTGAGTCGGCCAACAAATCTTACTCCATCCCCACTGTGGTAAACCTATTGGGGTACAGCAGGCAGGAGAGGGGGAGGATGTGTCACCAGCACCTTAAAACTGGTTTTTTTCAGCTCAGAGAAGGAGACCCCGACAGAAACACCCTGGTCCTCCAGGTTTGGGGTTGAGTGTCAACCAGCAATCTGACCTTGTAAAAACTAAATTGCTATGAAATCCACTCCAGAAAATAAGCCGGGCACATTCTGGAGATGACCTAAGCTAAGACCAAAGGCAATGAAATCAGTTTTGCAACTTGGAACTTGGAATGTTCAAACTATGCTCTTGGCAGGTAAAATGCAAGAAATAGCCAATAAATTGAAAATATATAACATACATATAGCAGCATTACAAGAAACCAAGTGGCCAAATGAGGGATGGATTGATAACAAAGATAATACCTTAATATATGGTGCAGAGACCAACATTACAGGAAGAAATGACACAGGGCTCATGTTAGATAAAGATGCTGGGGAAAAAAGTCTAAAAGACTTTGAACCAGTGAACAGTAGAATATGAAAAATCAAAATCAAAGGAAAATTCTGTAATAACACAATTATAGACTCACACGCACTGACTGATGAATCAGAACTAGAAGATACTGAGAAATTCTATGATGAATGGATGAGGACTTATGAAACTGTCCCAAAATATGATGAAAAATTATCTTAGGAGTCTTCAATGTTGAGACAGGGAAAGAAGACAGAATAATTCACATAACAGGTAAATATACTTGACATGAGATGACAAGCAAAAATGGAAGAGACTTGTCTCATTTGCTCAAATGTACAATTTTATTACTGTCAGTACAAAGTTCCAATATTAGAAAATCCACAAGGACACAAGGGCTATTCTGGGAACTAATAATGTAAGCCACACAGATCATGTATTGGTTAACAGAAGAAGAAGAAGAAGAAGAATGCACACAGTAACATGTTACAAGTGTAAGAGGACCAAACTGCAATTCAGATCAGATCAGATCACTGTATGGTCAGAATAAGATGCAGTAACAAAATAATGGAGATGCAAGAAGCAACGTATAGTGAAAGAATGAAATGGAACAGCGAGAAGCTGGAAGATGCTGTTATAAGCCACAAATTTAAACATGATACGATAAGAAGATTAGTGAGATAGGCAGAGTCCTCAGATATACACCAGGAATGGAGTCACACAAAAATGTGTACTGCTGAAACAGCACAAGAAGTGCTAGGTCAAGAGAGGAGGAAAAGAAATGAAGATTGGTATGATGATGTGTATGAGCACTGGCAGGAAAAGAATGAATCAAGAATGAAATTTGTTAAATAGAAATACTAAACAAAATAGAGAATTATACAAACAAAAAAGGAAAGCATTCAGATTGCGCAGAAGGAAGAAGAGAAAGAAGATTAACCTTTTGGCGCCGGAATTATTTTTTTAATTTTATCACACCCTGTATATAAAATGTGAATAATACAGGAACAAAATATGTTAGAATTATGAAACAAACTGCACTTTCAAGAGAAAAAAACGAAGAGTATACGCCATGTTTAAAATATTCAGTACCTATATTTGTTGAATAAATATATACAATGCAACTTTAGAGGTTAGCGGTGTGGTACGACCATTATAGTTGACATTAGGCGTCAAAAGGTTAATAAACAAATTGAGGACATTCAAAACCAAAACAATAACAAGGAGTACCGAAAATTATATAAAGGTGTTAAGAATTAAGGACACAATTTAAATAAAAAATATATAGATTAGTGAAGAAATCGTTTGCAAGAATTAGTGAAGGAAAACACTATGGTAATTGAAGAAGGAGACTCGATAATATCTGATGAAAGAGAAGAACAAACAGAAGATCCAACATACATAGAAGGAAAATAATTGATAAATTCATAAAGCATAAAGCACCAGGAATTGATGGTATTATAACAGAACTGATACACAAAGCTGGCCGTGCATTATAGAACAGAATTTAAAAACTGATTAAGCAAGTATGGGAGGAAGAAAAAATGCCAGCACACTGCAGAACAGGCTTAATATTGCCAACACACAAAAAATAAGTAAAGGTAAGTGTGAAAATTACAGAGGAATAACTATTCTTCCACAATTATACAAAATGCTGTCAAGTGTTCTATAAAATAGAGTGGTTAGATAAGCTGGGATGACAATTAGGGATTATCGGAAAATTTTTAGATCTGGATGGGGAACAACTGATAATATATTTGTGGGGCAAATTACAGAACAGGCATATGAATATAACATTAAATCTATGTGTGTTATTTGTAGACTTGAAGCAAGACTCTGAATCCACAAAAAGGATACAGATATTTGAAATACCACAACAAACAGAAATACCAGCAAAATTAGTCAGATTAATGAAGGAAGGAATGTCCTGGAATATAACTTATCTGAAAAATTCTCAGTCTTCCAAGGAGTAAGGCAAAGCGATACCTCATCAACAGTTCTCTTTAATATAACTTAAGACCACATATTTAAGAGACTGATGTCTAGAGAAACAATAACTTCTACAATGAAACAAATAAATGTGATGACAATGGCCAGAAATAAAAAAGCAATGGAAGAATTATTAAAAGCTCTGAATGAGAAAGCCAATGAAGTAGGATTGAGCATTACTCAAGAGAAAACAAAATATTTAGAACATAATGCAAAAAGAAGCAACAAAATTAGGAATATAAATGCAAAAATGGGACAACAATTTCCAGACAGTGCAGACTTTTAGTTTCCTAGGGTCAATAATAAATGACAATAAAATACACAGCAACAAAATTTTGACAAGAATAAATAAAGGAAATAAAGCCTTCTTCAGGAATAAAAAAAAAGTGCTTTCATCAAAGCTCATTAGGAAACAATCTAAAATGAAAATACAAATAACCACTATCAGGGCCATTGTAACATATGCTGCCAAAAATTGGACGTTGACGGGGAGGGATATCAATTATTTAACAATTTTTGAAAGAAGAATCCTGAAGAAGATTTTTGGCCCCATTCAAGATACAGATGGATGGAGGATAAGGACTCTTCATGAATTAAATAAATTAACTGGAGCTAACATGCTGAGGCCCATAAAAGCCCAAACATTGAAATGGTGGGGCAATTTACATAGGATGTAGTAGAGAATGGTAAGGAGGATTTTTGAATGGAGTCCAATGGTAAAGAAATCAAGAGGACGCCCAAGGAATAGATGGCAGGATGAAGTCCTGAAGGATATTAGAGTAGTGGGTGTGAAAAACTGGCCAAAGGTGGTGATGGACAGAGCAGCCATGCATAATCTGTTGGAGAAGTCAAAAACCCATAGGGGGTTTTTATTTTATTTATTTATTTATCAAACGTTTGCTACATGTATAACACTTGGATAAGTGAAACAAGGTTGTAGGACGAAAGAAGAAAATATTAAAATTGTTATCACGTACTTCCAACTGAAAGGAAGAATGCTTGTGATAGAGGCCTCTGGAGAATTTTTGTCATTATTTTATTTTATCTTATCCAGTTGCTTGAAAATACGTCATCGTCATCATTATCATCCGTTACGAGTTAGGCCTTCATAGACCCGTTTCGGCCTCGTCTAATAGTCTCTTCAAATGTCCTCCAACCGTACATTTGGTCTATAATTCGGTAATCAACTAACTCGGAACCAGGTGTTCACTGGACAGGAGTTATTATTCTCTGATCCTTATACAGTTGCTAGGAAATATGTAATCTAAGTAAACAAATAGAGTATAAACCCCGTGTTAGCTGGCAGGCCACCTTTGCAGCAAACTACTTCTTTGACATGTCATTAAAACTACAAGAGTGACAAAATCTGCTTATTTGTAGTTCTGGTCCAATCGCGCATTCTTGGTCCTTACGTTGTCACCGCACTAAATTCTAAAGAATTCATTCTCGTACCTCCGTTGCAAGAAGAAGTTAAAATTGTTGTACCATATGCAACCGTTAGGTAACTGAAATACAGTTCATTTCCAGTCATTTACAATCCTCCAGTAAGGGTAAGATGCCTTTTACTTGTGATGTGTACGTACGTTTTAAGAAGTATCCTGCAACTTACATGAATATCGTCTTCGCAACAGCCTTGGTCGGTTTAACTGCTAAATTAGCCTCACAGCTGACAAGTACTTATCGTACTGTCCCAATCTGTCAAAAATACAAAACCGCTACTCACATTGATTCCGACATATTGCACTGCGCTGCCACCCTCTGGAATATAATACTTCGGCCAGCAACGAGTAAACGGTGTCTAAACGTTAGCTGTGAATCGCAATCTTACATGTTAGTGTGCTCAGTATTATTATTGTTATTATCATCCTTATTGTCATTAACTAATAAGAAAAGTGTCGGGTAACAAGAGACGTGACAAAAGGTAAATGAACGACAGGCACCTATGTATTTTATTACACCATGTTACCTAACGTGACAAGTCGTATAGGTGGAGGTGGCCTAATTTTAATGAACAAATGCTCTTCGTAACTTAGTGTCAGGGAAGTTCTATTCTCGTGATCAAATCATGGTATGCTCTTATATATGACATTTACAGCATTCTTTATGTTAAGTCCAGTGCCTTCTGAACGGTTTCGTAATCATCTGTTATACGTTCTAGGTGTGTTGGCACTCATTGGAAGGGCGGGAAGTGTACATTTCAAATACCTGTAATATAATGTTGTTTGGGAAGAACATTGCTGCCTGTTGGTGGTAGTAAGTTTGTAAACTGTGACACGTGAAACAAGTGTTAAGTCCATGTTTTATTGTGAACCGGAACTACATGCAGAAATCTGACCCTTAACCTCAAGGCAACAGCATGGGATACCGGACCCGGCCAGCGTCAGAGAATATGTGGAGGTCACTATTGTACTACACTAAAGTGCAACAATTATTATTGTAATCACCCCCCCCCCCCCCAAAAGATTTTCATGTAAATGCAGATGTTCTCGCCTTGTATGACAAACATTGCACGAATGCGATCTTAATAGGTGTGCCACAGGGTTGCAAATGCATATAACAGGCCCAGAAAATTGTGTACAATGTATCATTTGTGTTTGAAATAATATATTACATGCTGAAATATCAACTGGGAAATCCAAATGGGAGGAGACAATGCCCCTTATTCAGAGAAGAAAGCAGCAACTATATGATCTCCTAATGCTCTCCACAATAAAGAATTCCAGCTCCTAATTTGACTGGTGTTTTCTTTGACCATAAACACAAGACAAGCGCAAAGTTTCATAAAGATTAAACTGTATTAGACGGAATTAGTTGGTGAGTTCAGTTACTGAAGCCATGATCTTGGAACATCCTCTCTGAGAAAATAGCAAATCTATCATTTGTCAGGTGTCAAGAGTGTCTTTAACAGTTTCACATATTTAAACATTTACAATTTTTCTTCCATACAAACACATTTACACAATGTTTAAACACTATCACCCACTTTGCCATAGTAATAATTAACTTAGGTTATGAGCATTTAATGTATTTTCTATTTATTATTCTTCTTGAAAAATGTCTTATAAAAACAAAATTTACAATTCTTTCTGCCAGATTTAGGTAAAAGAATTATCGTATGATCCACACAAGTGTTGCAGTTGGTAGGCATCACATTCATAAAAAAAATTAAGACAAAAAACCAAGCTAATTCTGCAATCAGAAGACACGCCATCATGTGATAAATCTTTGTATCAAAACACACAGCACAATAACACTAATACACTTGACTCTGCACTCTTACTGTTCAATTTATGAAGCAGTTCCCTGCACAACACATTCACTCTGCGCACTGTATATATTCTTAACCATTTCTGGATGACTGCCATATATTTATGCCCTACTACATATGCCACTCCTGACCAGGTGCTGTACTGGTATGATTCCAGTTGCAACCAACTTGGCAAGTACCCATCATGATAAAATCTCTTTACATATATGTGCCATATATTACATACACTACTGTGTCCACATGTGAAACTCCAAATGCTGTGACTAACTAACAGAATGGGCACTATACTGGTTGTTTAAGTTTTATGTGCTGATTAATGTTGTTTGTTTACCTTTTCAAATAATTATAATAAACATATGAATGAAAAACATCATATACTGGTTTTTCAATGTATGTCACTAGGCACAAAGCTGAAATCTCATGATGCTGGTCAGCAGATGTGCGAGGGCATTCCTGCACCTGTCGTAAATTGGTCACTTTTCTACCAATCACTCATTCTCCAGCATGTGCAGTCTCTGCTGTGTCAGAACACAAACATCCAGCATTGGCTCTGGTTGCAGCAGTTCTGACTCCTGGAATGAAATTGCCAAAAAAAAAGCTCTCACACCTCAGTCTGTAAATTTGTGTAAAGTGATGATAAATTTCGTGTTGTAGCATTACAATGATGGCAATGAGTAACTTACCTTATATTTCATCGACTCGTCAAATGCATACTGGATGCTTGTGTCATACAACATCATCTTACAGTTTGCAAGAGCGAGGATACAATTTCGTAAACGCGCAATTACTTTTCGGTCAGCAATTGGAACAACCTGACAAGCAAGCAATCCAACAAACAGCACACTGTCAAGTTCAAACAATAATACATCAAACACCATACACACTTTTGCATGTCCGTAAATCTTGTGCTACATAACAACATTTTAGGCTGATTATGAAACTACTGCAAGTTCACCAGACAAAAGAAAATCAAACTTTCTGCTTGTGCAAGTGGTTTTCTATTAACTTTGGTAGCAACATTTTCTGCAGAAATATTTCCAAGTGTTTATTTTGTAGAGATAAGATGGATGAAATATATTTAATGGTGAAGTAATGGCAAGAAAAATTATTTTACAAATGGTATGTAACATGTTCCAAATATGTCTATCAGAAGTTTAGTACTTTATTGCAAAAACTGCCACTGAAATTACAAAACATACTTAAGAAGTTCTTCAAAATGTTCTTTCTCTCTTTTATATCTTACATCAGTAGTTTCACAATTTCTCACAGATGGCAGAACCTACCAACTGTCAAGTCATGAGGATGTTTGCAACTTCTTCACTAAAATTTTAAATTGTTCTGAATATGTGGGGTTAATCTGCTTGTTTCACTTGATGGAAATAAAATGTATGCTAGATATATTTGCTTATTACAGCAAAAGGATAAGGCACTAAATTTTCTCCAATATCACATCCAAAGTACACAAAATACAGCAGCATTTCTTTAATCTCTGATGTCCAATAATTCAGAAATCCTGTCAATCCAGCACTTCGTAAGAGTAGCCTCATGACCAGAAGTTTTGCTTTTTCAGGTAAGAAGATTCATCAGTGAAACAGGAATATCTCAGGGGCATGTTCAAGAGACCCTCCAAGAGTGTCTGAACATTAACTGTTTTGGTATTCCTGGCCATTTGTCCCCTACTCCATCAACTAATCAGCTATGGAGTCTCATAAAAGAAAGAAGGGGATGCTGATGACCCTTAACCAACTGATGAAGGAAATATCCACTCCTCTACGTACTTGTACAACCCATGTACAGGAGAAGTAACAAAAAGCACCTGTAAGAAGTTAGGCACTGTCTGGTAATCCAATATATTCGATAATTTAGCCAGTGTCTCGTCCCATGCAAGTTAGATAAGTGGAATTTTGCTGCATTGGTGATTAGCTTGCATTACAACACTTGTTTTGTGTCCAGTACCCCTACAGTGCTCAATATTACAAACATTCAGGTCATGCCATGACTTGGCAGTTAGTTACTGGCCACTCATCAAGGAGGCCCAGCTTCAATCTCAAGCCAGTGAAAGTGGAATATGTGATGGAGAAAGTGACATTGGGACAGGTTTTGCTCCAAGTACATCACTTTTCCTCTCTCAGTATCATTCAATCAATGCCTCACACTCATTCATTCATTCATTTGTCACTGATACATCATACACTGTGATTTTAATGGTAGGCCCACTATTTAAAATTTTAGATTACAGCTTTTACTTGTACGTCTACACACACACACACACGAAACTCTGTACCTTCCACTTAAATCTTGCCGATCTCCCTGAAAATGGAAATCAGGTCAGAACATGTTGGATGGTAAAAATATACAGCTGTGATCTATAATTTCTGTTAATCTGTTAGTCATATCATCATTTATGATTATACGGAATGACACGCGTGTTTCAAGGACAGTACAGCTAAGGCACTGACCCAGTGTGTCTTACCTCTTTCAGATTCTCTGTGAAACCTCCTAAACCATTCTGCTCCCCATCATTGACAGTTGCGGATATCCATATAAACCCATTATTACCGAGAATGATGCTTGCACCACATGGTAGGTTGTGGAAGTGAGTTTTGCGACGTTTCACCAAAGAGGGAAATACTTTTACCAAAACACCCTGACACAGCTAAAAAAAAAAAAATTAGTTGACAATACCAAAGGAATTAACTGAAGATATGTGGGAGCCAGACCAACTCACACTAGTACAGTGACTAAGCAACTGAGTAATTCGAGTCTAATGTCCAACAGGGACAAGTCTATTTCTCCACACTAAAGCGCCCAGAGCAACTGAAGCCCAACTACCCCCTTGTTCAATGGGTATTTATGGCTCCTTCCATGTGGGTAAAATGGCTGCAGTACAGAATTCACTAACCTTACCTAGTGCCAAGGTTAAGAATGTAGGGAGTTATACCTCCCCCATCAACATGCCTTCTATTGCTTAATGTGTAATAAAGCACAGGGACAATTTTACCTTAATAGATACTCATTAACCAAATCCATCTGTGTACCAAAGCATATCCACCAACTCATCCAACTCCAGTGCATGGCTCACATCTGCAAGTCACTCCAGCAGTGGAACAACTGAGCCAATTTACAGTGCAGAGTCGATGTTCATGAACTGCAATGTTATGGACTTGAACTCTTCATCATGAAACCATCTTAATACCACTGTTTCAACATTTTGTGACTGACTCTGATAAATCAGGATGGGTCCATGCAGCAGGAAAGTCCACCTCCCCACTCTTCTGCTGTTGTTCAGATCATACATTAAGGAATCAGATTCATCCTTAAATCATTTAATGTAGTAAGTGTTTGGTTTTTACTAAAAATAAACTTCAATTTTTTTAATGGAAATCAAGGTTATTTCATGCTCTTACTACTGCTACTTCTTAAGATCTTACAACCAAACAGACATTTTACATTAAGAGTTTTAGCACTGAAATTAATCACACACATCTAAACTCTATTACATTTCCAATGTGACCGACCGACTGTGAGTATACACTCCACATTGCTAAGTCACCATCCTGCCCTAAGGCAGAGTACAATATTTCTCTTTTACCTGTATGCAACTTCGGTTAGCTTAATGTTACCACTACTGACAATACCTTTAGTGCCATACTGATTCACAACCATTGGTGCTCAGACCAGTGACAAACATTCCATCTCCAGTGAGGAAAGTCCTACCAAATTTGACAAGTGACCAATCAACGTATATCCTTCAAGAAATATAAATAAAAATCATATTACATACAAAAGGTGAACTGTGCCTGTCCTCGCCATGAAGACTTATATACAGACTAAAGGAGCAGCTCCATCATTCTAAACTACATAAAGGAGAGTGTTTAGCTTCATGCCCTGGCTGTTTTACCTCCAGAGAGGAGCCCCAGTACCCTGAAGAAGACGCTACGTGGGCACCAGTGCTGGTCTGGACATTTCACAAAAGCTAAATATTTTGTGCTTCTGCTAGGAATTTAATGGTGTATTATGCAGCCATACCCCAGTTACTACACTAACTACACTATCCTGACTGCAGTTACCTCACACACCCTTCAGAAAATGTGAAGTTTTCCTTCAAATGATACTTTGTATCATAATTTAAAAAATCTGTGATGAAATCTGAAAACTGGAATGCTACATATTAAACTAGTTCACCTTTAGAGTTCTGTTATCTGAGGACCATGAAAGCCAGTATCCTTGTTTTAATATGTTTAGAAAATATTTTCATCTAATCTTTATTTAATACTGTGATATGTGAAACCAAATAAGAGCTCACAAATTCTTAAGTAAGTCTAAGATGTCAGCACTTTTCTAATTGTGCAAAGTAAATGCACGGTGATAAGGGAATTAAGAGAGTGAAAAGGTGCAAAAAAAGAACAGAACATGAAAATGGACAGACTAACCAATCGTAACGTCTTCAGGAGATTTAACCACTGACAGCAGTACAACGTTACCTTCCCATACTTCAAGCTTCTTGTATACAGTGACAATGAACCGTCATCATATACCTTCTGCACCTCAGCACTGATCAGGTCACCTTCTTGTAGATACTTCCTCATCATGTGCTCGTCCTCCAAAGATCTTCTTCGCTACACATGACCAAAAAATAATAGATAGAAATAGGAACAAAATATAATGGAATACACCAAAAAGGCACTGCAATGCAGGATTTCCTAATATACCTCCACTCATGTATTACAAGCAATGTTTTAATTCAGGATTGAGCAGGACTGACCACTGCAGAAGAGGCAGCCTCATCAGTTGCTTTGTAGCAATGATGTCATCTGCTCTACAGTGGGCAGTCCCATGATAAAAAATGTACTATACCATACAGAAAGTTAGTGTGCAGTGTGGGATCAACCACTGTGGCTGTTGCCCCTTCATTTCACCAGTTGCTGGGCTACAAATATCAGCCACAAACTATACACTCTATCGTTTGGTTCACTTTAAGCAGTATGTTCTGCGTTTACCGACATGCTTCTAGTCATACATGTATGTTATTTACCAACTCTCCTCCTGGTAAGTTGACCGAGGATAAGAGTAAAACAGAATCCAGTCTCGAATTCGTATTCACTTTCCATCGTTTCTGCTGAACTTCTGTGATTCTACCCACAATTACATCACCAACCTCACCATTGTAGCGGTTCTTTATGGGTCGCACTGAAATTAATTTATTAACCTGTTCAACTACACCTGCCACTGAGGCAGTCAGAGCATCCTCTTCCATGTACGTTCCATGTCCCCTAAAATTAAAAATAAATTATATATATACAACAAATTGCATTACTTAAACTATTTAAATCCATGTTGTGCATGCCAGGGCCACACAACCCAATGCAAGGTTTCAAGAGTGCCAGTGCAGAGAGATGTGTTGTATCATAAACCACAATTAGCTTAGATACCCATTTATGTTCATTATAATAAACATTCAGCCAAAACTTACTTGACAATTTTAACCCTGTAAGACGAAGAGTAACCTGAATAAAGTTTCAAGTTTCAGTTTGTCCTGCACAGCAAACACACACTGTCTCAGTTACAAAGAACAATAAGATAATCTGTATAGGAAAATAATCGCTGTTTGTTCTGAGATCCATATCAAACACAAAAATGCACTCTGTGGACAGGACATGGAGGTTTTAAATGTTAAACATGGAGGGACATGAGCTACTACTGGGCTTTTAAAGGGTTAATGACACAGATGCCACAATGAATGAAACCATCATGAAACATGAGAACAAATTTAAGTTTATTTACAGGTATTTGATATGTATTCCTGCTCAATCCACATCCTCACTGCCTTCTCCTTCAAGTCCTAAAGTGACATCAATACATAAGATTTTGTAAGCAGGGGGGACACTTGTATCACAAATATATATTTTAAAGTTCAGTCACACACAACACAAAGTTTATGTTTTACAGGCAACATGTTTTGGATCTATTCTGAGCCATCATCAGGCCTTTTCTAAGAACTATGATACAGTGTATTGGATTCACAGGCTTTGCCAAAATTTTTATAATGTACACGTGGTCTATTTATGGTAACATTGCATATTTAATCACCGTTACTGAAGGAATAGACTAAAAATTATTCACTTCGTTAGTTACACAATTTCCGTCAATTCTAAGGTCAGTTCACATTTACTAGACTATTATTCTTAGGACCTTATATATCTGGTACTAGTTAGAACAAATTATTTTCATCCCACCTGCATCCACCTACCCTGACTGAATGTTCTTGGTTTACCAAATTCTTCAGAACACATTTCAAAAGGAGTACTTACTTTCACTGGAGTACAATCACTACTAACACGACAAACCACAACCACGTATATGTTTACAGTTTAACACAAAATTACAACCTAGAATTTCGGCCTTCAACGAGCAGGATGGCGTAACAATATCGCTCTGGACTTACAGGTACTCGCATTGAACCCAGTTCCAACCTCGGCCAGGACACCGACTACCCAGGCAGTTCTTCAGTCTTCCTCAGTACCTCCACGAAGGTAGCAGTGTAGTACAACGCTAATACCACAACCACTTCGTTTCTCTCGTCATTCACCAGTCTACCGCCAACGCTATACAGCCTGAGGTAACGAAAAAGTCGTAAAATACAGCATAAAAATAATATCTGCCTTCAACTCACCTCATGAAACCGGATTGGCATGTTATTATTTCACCAGGAGTAAAAAGATGAGGAATTTCTGAAGTAGATACTATAGTATTATCAATCCTTTGACTCGCTAAACGTATAAACACGTTCTGAGACATTTGTCCTAGATTCCGTATTGTTGAAAATTCAAACTAACAGCAAATCATTCACGCAGAAACCAGAACTCAACCTTCCTAACAACACGTAATAATGCCCACTTGCAGACATAGCTTGGCTACAGATGGGAGAATGGCAGCAGTGGTTTTGTGGTCGATTACATGTACTGTACAAGTACACACTCCGTTCACCAGATGTCACAAGTAGTTGTATATAGCCAACCGTTATCCATGTATCCCATTAAATTGTACGTTTCGTGATCGATAGCTGTCCATGATCGATGTACTCACATTAGTCGATATAGCACGTCGTGTTTGGGATGTTGCGTGTATGAGAGGTTAGGTACGATAATGTAGGGTGTATAAACGAAATAGAATGGCTTTCTACGATAACAAGCACTGGCTGCTCTCACACATTCGAAACTCTTTTATATCTTCGGATGATACAGGTGCTTGTCATATTTAAATCTTATACTGAAATGATCGACCCGGCATTTGGACTGGGAAAGATGCATCGTAACTGTTAGAGGTTTTGCTAATGATTGCTACGATTTTACTTCTAGGGATGTGCGAAATGGTAATGATAGGTGAAGATATACCACGCAGGCTATCGAATGTGACAAAGTTTGATTGTTATCCAGGAGTAGACGAGAGTGACGACGAAGACGATGAAGTGGATGTCATGGGACAGTCATTTGATATCCATAGTGGTAAGGATTTTAAGATGACATTGACAGTGCATAGTGATGTTATATTAGGGGATATTAAGTTAAATTACGGTGTTCTTATTTCAGATATAGATTTTGGTATTCATCGACAGCGTTCCACTACAGCTCAGCGTCTTGAAAAAATGGATCAAGACCGTAAGAAAACTAATAGGATTAAACATGTAAAGTGGGAATGGAATCCAGTTGTTTTGACAGGTATGTCTGTCCATCTTCTGTTAGCTGAAGTATGACCATGAATAAAAAAGATAGTGTTCTCCTCCAGAGGGTGGGAGTTCATGTACATGTTTCTACGAATCAGCTAATTATATTTGGTAGTGAGCGGTATCTAAATTTTAGATATTTATTCGATTGATACTGTGTCAGATTTATCTGCAGTCAGAAATAACGAAAAATTAGAACTGTTGTGCTTAATTTATTCTTTACATATTTCCCTCTTCAGTGAGCTGATTGGCCCAGCAACATAAGTATTATTCTTATTGTCAAAATGTGGAATTTTAAGTTTATTATTGGTTCAAATTAAGTGGAGCCCTTGTCACCAAGGCGTAGTTCTTCCACAGGTTGATAATGAAGGGGATGCCTCGTAGATATTGATGGTAATTGTGTATATGTTAAATAATAATTTCCTGGGGGTAGTCATTAAGGGATGAATTAGATGGAGAGGTAATAGCTTTTTGCCATAAGAGATCTACATTTTATGAAAGGTGGAGTGTTCGAACAACTTGAAGAGTGACAGTGAGTTGTATGATCAAGTTGCTGCTTACAGCATGGATAGTGTGAATAATTGTGCAGTGACTCATACATTGGTTGCAAATAGCCATAGTGATAGCAGAACAGTTCTGGAACTGGTGTGGTGCTCTGAGGAGAGAGAATACTTGGGTTTTAGGGCTTGTTGAAGTTTCTGAATGACAAGTGATAGCAGTGCAGGCCATGCCGTGTTGCAGGCAGTTGGTCACCAGTGTTTCATTGAAGAGGTCTGGGTTCTATCTCAGGTCTGTGTGTGGGATTTATGGTGTACTAAGTGGCTGTTGATCATGTCTTTGTCTCAGTAGTACAATTGACCCCTATCACTATCAGGCCACCAATGCTCCATTCTCATAAACTCATTTATCACTGATGTTATGTAATCTTACCAGTTGGTAGCATCACTAAATAGGCCTTAGGTATTAAAATAGGTATCAATGTATGCATAGGCATCAGTTTTTATTTTTGTAAGTGGTTTCGGTAAAAACTGCCAGTCAGTTGGACCAGTGAATTAAAAGAGTGTACTATTTGAAGGTGATGCAGTTGTATAGTTGCTGCTCATCACAGAACTAATTCTAGTTTTTCCTTCACATTTGTACCAGTCTGTCGAACTGTCACGATCCACACGTCTCCAGTACATTAACCTTTCCCATGCCTGCTGTCACGTGGCTCACATGCACAGTACGTTCTTCTGGTCACAGCACAACTGCACTGCCAGTGTTTCCTGGTAAACCTCATGTGTAAATTAGACTGACAGGATTGCAAAAACTTTCAAAAAATCTAGATACCACCTCAGAAGTGCAGGTGCCAGAAGGGTGTCATGCAGCAAGGTCCATACTGAGGGCCCACAGATGTTGTTAGGTGCCACTGGGTGACTTCGTGCCCAGGATTTGTAAAGATGCAGAATTTTTTTTACAATTATGGACAAATGATACGGTGGGAAAATTATGAATTTTAAATTTTATAACTTCACCTTTTGGCACCGGAATTATTTTTTTAATTTTAGCACACCTGTATATAAAATGTGAATAACACAGGAACTGAATACCTTAGAATTATGAAACAAACTGCATTTTGAAGAGAAAAAATGGAGAGTATACACCATGTTTAAAATATTCGGTACCTATATTTGTTGAATAAATATATAAAATGCAACTTTGGAGGTTAGCAGTGCGGTACGTCAACTATAGT
>Ga0123352_10006010_pt1 | contig 18463 bp, 15 predicted proteins | sample TergutLab28metaG_FD_89700 | JGI IMG/M metagenome (GOLD analysis project Ga0123352, IMG submission 89700) | Labiotermes labralis P1 segment gut microbial communities from Petit-Saut dam, French Guiana - Lab288 P1 | ecosystem: Host-associated > Arthropoda: Insects > Digestive system > Gut ... | reverse complement strand
TGGATTTTTTTGTTAATCGTTATAGACCAAACAATTAAGATTATTATAAACTCTTTTTTCTTGGAAGTTCGATTTGATATTATTCCATCGCTGTTTGAGTTTAGACCAACTTTTAACGATAAACATAGTTATCCAAACGCATTGCTTTATCATCATTTTAATATAAATATGGGATTGTTATTTCATATTATTTTGTTTCTGTTTATCGGAATTATAGCATTTATTTTTTATGACTATTGCAGAAACAATATCTCTGAAAACAAAAAACTTCTTGACACAGCATTTATATTTTTCACAGCAGGTTTCGTTTGTGCATTAATCGGAAATTTAATTTGGAAAAAAGGCACACTCGATTTTATATATTTAAAACCGCTGTTTATTTTTGACTTAAAAGATTTATATATAAACTGTTTTGTTATTTTATTTCTTGTGTATGCGATTAAAAATGATAGTCAGATAAGAAAAACTGTAAAAATTAAAAATGTGATTTCCTATACGAGAGATAGATTAAAAAGAAATAAAAATGATGAATAATTGCAACTGCAACCACCAAAACGAAAACATTGATGTAATCGCCAAAACCGATGCAATAATTGACCGCATTGGAACTTCTCGGCAAATTATCATTCCGCTGCTTCAAGCATTGCAGGACGAATTTAGTTATTTGCCGTCGGAGGTAATCGAGCGTGTTTATGAACGTACGGAAATTGACCGTGCGCAACTTATCAGCGTTTCCACTTTTTACTCGCAATTTCGGCACATTCCGTACGGAAAACACTTGATAAAAGTCTGTATAGGAACGGCTTGCCACGTCAAAGGCGCGGGAAATGTGTACGATTCGTTCCGCCGAGAATTGGCAATGGAAGGCGATTCGATTACAACCGCCGACCAACTTTTTTCGATTGAAAAAATTGCCTGTGTTGGTTGTTGTTCGCTTGCGCCCGTTGTGCAAATCGACGAAAAAATTTACGGACACGTTCTGCCGGGCAAAACCAACGAAGTGATTGAGGATTTTTTGCTCACGCAAGGCGAAAAAGAGGACAACGAAAAAACCGAAAAAACCGTGCGCCACGTTGCAGGCGAAATCCGTCTTGGAATGGGTTCGTGCTGTCAGGCGAGCGGTTCGGCAGATATTTACAAAGAATTGATTGTCGCTACTCGAAAATTGGGAATTGACGTGAATATCAAAACAGTAGGTTGCGTTGGCGTTTGCAGTAAAGTTCCGTTGATTGATGTTGTGATGCCCAATGGTGAAATCACACGTTATCCGAATGTGAAATCGGCAGAAATCAAAGAAATTTTGCACCATCATTTCAAACCCGCAGGATATTTCAAACAACTGAAAAACAGTCTGATAAATCACGTTGATACGTTTCATACCGATATTACTTGGGACAATGTTGTTTGGAAATCGGAACACGAACGCACGCGCATAATCGACAGTTTTCTTGACGGACAAAAACATATTTCCACCGAAGGTTACGGCATTCTAACTCCTTTGGACATAGACGAATACATTAAAAACGGCGGTTTCGATGCATTACAAAAAGTGCTTAAATCATATAAACCTTGTGAAGTTGTAGAACAAACCCTTAGTAGCGAAATTCGCGGTCGTGGTGGTGGCGGATTTACCACAGGAAAAAAATGGGAAATCGTTTCCGCTTCCGACAGCGACCAAAAATACGTGATTTGCAACGGCGATGAAGGCGACCCGGGCGCGTTTATGGACAGAATGTTGCTTGAATCGTATCCGTTTCGCATTATCGAGGGAATGATAATTGCCGGTTTCGCGGTTGGCGCAAACAAAGGAATTTTCTACATTCGTGCCGAATATCCGTTGGCAGTTACGCACATTCGCCGAGCGATTGAGTTGTGTCAAGAGCGCAATTTATTGGGCGGGAACATTGCCGGAAGCGGTTTTTCGTTCGATATTACCATTTTTGAAGGCGCGGGAGCTTTCGTTTGCGGTGAGGAAACCGCGCTGATTGCTTCAATCGAGGGTGCGCGCGGATTTCCGAAACAGCGTCCGCCCTATCCTGCTGTTTCGGGCTTGCACGGCAAACCGACGCTCGTCAATAATGTAGAAACGTTCAGCCAAATTCCATACATTATCAAAGAAGGCGCAAATCAATACGCCGAAATCGGAACTCCGGGAAGCAAAGGCACAAAAGTTTTTGCGTTGGCAGGAAAAATTAATCACGGCGGACTGATTGAAGTGCCGATGGGAATTACGCTTCAGCAGGTTATTGACGAAATTGGCGGCGGCGTGGAAAAGGGCGAAAAGTTGAAAGCCGTTCAAATCGGCGGACCGTCGGGCGGTTGTATTCCTGCACATCTTTGCGATGTCGAAGTTGATTTTGACGCATTCAATCAAATGGGCGCGATGATGGGTTCGGGCGGATTGGTTGTGTTGAGCGAAAGCGACTGTATGGTTGATGTGGCGCGGTATTTTCTCACTTTTACCTGCGAAGAATCCTGCGGAAAATGCACATTTTGCCGTGTCGGAATTCGCCGAATGTTGGACATTCTCGAAAAAATTTGCAGCGGAAAAGGCAAATCCGAAGACATTGACAAATTAGAGGAATTGGCACTGAACGTCAAAAAATCATCGCTTTGCGGATTGGGCAAAACCGCACCAAATCCTGTTTTGACCACACTCAAATATTTCCGCGACGAATACGAGGAACACGTAAACGGAATTTGCAAAACAGGCACTTGCAAAGATATGATAAAGTTCACAATCACAGACGATTGTCCCGGTTGCACCAAATGTGCAAAAGCCTGTCCGGTTGATGCAATTCCTTACACGCCATACGAAATTCACACGATTGACACCGAAAAATGTGTAAAATGCGGTTTGTGTATTGATGAATGTGTGTATGATGCGATAAAAAAAGTTCCGATTTAGAATTTATTTACCAACATACTGACAAACAATTTCAATTTATCTACCAATATACTAAACAATAATTCATATCTTTGTACGTTCATTGATTATTAGATTTTGTTATGGAAAAAGATATACTAAAACGTATGATTGCCGAAAAACAGGCAGAAATCGTTGATATAAAGCTAATAAAACGTCCGATTGATTTGGAGCCAACGGCAAATTATGTGTTTATCGGCTTGCGCCGTGCAGGAAAATCGTATTTGATGTACCAACACATTCAAGATTTGATTCATTCAAATCAAGCGTCTGTTGCAGATATTTTATACATCAATTTTGAAGATGAACGAATTTCCTCCATCAAAGCGGAAGAATTGGGCTTGTTGTTAGATGCTTACAAGGAAATGTTTGATGCCAAACCGTTAATATTTTTAGATGAAATTCAAAATATTAACGGTTGGGAAAAATTTGTTCGCCGTTTAGCCGATTCAAAATTCAGAGTATTCGTTACCGGAAGCAATGCAAAAATGCTTAGTAAAGAGATATATACCACGCTTGGCGGAAGATTTATCGCTCGCGAAATATTTCCTTTCTCTTTCAAAGAATATTTGACATATCACGGTGTTGTTTTGAATAAAAATTGGCAATACAATGATTTGCGCACGCAAGTTGTCAAACTGTTTCGTAATTATTTTTATTGGGGCGGATTTGCCGAATCGTTTGCGATAAACGATAAGCGCAGTTGGCTTAATTCCTTGTATCAGAAAATTATTTTGGGCGACATTGTTCTCCGAAATGATATTCGCAACGAAAATGCAATTCGCATACTCGCTAAAAAATTGGCAGAATCGGTGATGCAACCTTCGTCCTTGTCGCGAATAAAGAATATTATTGATTCTACCGGCACAACCATATCGCGCAACACGCTTGTAGATTATATTCAATTCCTGACAGATGCCTATTTGGTGTTTGGCATTTCCAACTTTTCGGACAAACTGAGCGATAAGGAAACGTTTAAAAAACGATATTTTTTCGACAACGGTCTGTTAAACAATTTTTTATTTGACGCTGAAACCAAATTGTTGGAAAATCTTGTCGCCATTGATTTGAAAAAGAAATACGGAGACGATTTATTTTTTTACAATAAAAATGTCGAGGTTGATTTCTTTATACCGAAAGAACGCCGAGCGATACAAGTATCGTACAGCATTGCCGATGACATAACTCGCCAACGGGAAATAACGGCGTTATTGAAACTCTCAAAAGTTTACAATTTGGACAGGCTCGAAATCATTACTTTTGATGAAGAAACAACATTGCAGGAAAACGGAACGACTATACACATTATTCCGACTTGGAAATATTTATTGGAAAATGAGTGAGAATATATGAAAAAAAATATGGACGGTGATGCGATAAAGAAAGTTCCTTTGTAGAGTATAGAGTGTAGAGTTTAGAGTATAGACGTGCGTAGGGGCGAAATGCTTTCGCCCAAATAAAAAAGTGTAGAGAAAAAATAGTCCGTCAAGACATTCATATCAATAGAAAAAATCCGTTTCATTTTTATAATTTAAAATTTTCATTATCTTTGTAGCCGAAAAAACAAAAAAAATATTTTGCCTATGACAAAATAACGTGCAACTAATACGCACATTTTAAAATACGAAAAAAGCATTTTAGTTTTCTTTCTCACTAAAAAATTTAGCGATTTAATGTTACAGAAAGTTTAAGTTGAAATGTTCACGCTTCGGGCGTGGACTTTTACTTATTCTGTTGTAACAGGTTACGCTAAATACCATAGTGAGCGGAGTACTAAAAAGTACCACGCTTTTTTTATGTGCGTATAAAGGAATTTCTTTTTGGTACAACAAGATAGGATAAACTTGCGAAACTATCGAAAATAAAAGAGAAGAAATTTAATTTAATATTTTTTTGTCTGCTTAAAGGAGCGGACGTAAAACTAAATGAAAAATGAAAAAGAAATTTTATTCATTCGCAGCATTTGCATTTTTTTGTGCATCATTATTATTCGTATCTTGCAACAGAGATGTAGATGAGCCTACCAGTGGCGCATTTGACGGAAGAATTACAGCAACGGTGGTAAATGGAAGTCAACTCAACGGAATTGTTAGCACTGTACGGCTGGTATATTTCGAAGATTGGGGCGGTGATGTTACACTCGCTACTGGTACTTTTTCCAATGGGGGTTTTTCACTGAATCTTCCTGAAGCAGTACCAAGCAGATATCTTTTCAATATTGAAGAGATATTTGGAGGAGAAATCAGCGACACAAGAACCAATATAACTTTTATTGGTATAGATGGTGGACCGCTTAGTCTTATGGGCTACAACAGAGAAGGTTTTCCTATTGGTCAATTTAACCGCATTGACCGTGCTTACAGTGCTACTATGTGGGCTATTTACATATATGTGGATAGAGGTGTTAGAATAACAGGTTCAGATGACTGGTCTGATTTCGATAATATCTCTTTGACAAGAGGCTGGAACATAATGTACACAAATCCGAATTCTGGAGGAATAATAACAACAAAAGACCCTGGTGGTTTAAGATGGTTTTTTTATCCGTGGGATTAGTTAATAGTGTCAAATAAACAGTTTTTTCTTACCTATTCGGCGAAAGTTCAATCTTTCGCCGTTTTTTTGCACCAAAAGACGACAAAAAAACTTTGCTATTTCAATTAAAATTTGCAACTTTGCAATTAAACTTCAAAAATAAAAATTGACACACATAGAATCCATATTAAACGAAAAAATCGTTTCATCAAAATCTGTTGGTGGCGGTTGCATTGCCGATAGCCGAAAAATTACTACCGAATCGGGCAGAGAATTTTTCTTAAAATCGGGCAACAAAGGCAATCGAATGTTTCATTGCGAAGCCAACGGATTGAAAGAATTGGCAAAAGCGCAATGTTTGCGAGTGCCGCAAGTCGTTGCCGTTGCAGACGATTTTCTTTTGTTGGAATATATTCCGCAAGGAAATCGCCCAAAGTGTTTTTTTGAGGAATTTGGAAAAAATTTTGCTAAATTGCATCGCTTCCAAGCAGATAAATTCGGGTTTTATGAGGACAATTATATCGGTGCTACGCCGCAGCAAAATATTCCCGATAAAGCAGAGGAAAAAGATTGGGTTGCATTTTATTTCAACAAACGCTTGCTTTTTCAGTATTATTTGGCAGAAAAAAACGGCTACGCAACACCTCGAATGAAAAACGCTTTTTCAAAGTTGGAGTCAAAAATCGCTTCCATATTGCAAGGAAGCGAGGAATTGCCTTGCTTGCTGCACGGCGATTTATGGAGCGGAAATTATTTGTGCGACGAAACAGGAAAAGCCGTTTTAATTGACCCTGTCGTTTATTACGGACACCGAGAAGCCGATTTGGCTATGACCAAATTGTTTGGAGGATTTTCGCCGACATTTTATAAGGCTTATCATTGCGAATATCCGTTGTCGGACGGTTGGGAATATCGCGAAAATATTTACAAACTCTATCACGTTTTGAACCATTTAAACCTTTTTAGAACAGGATATTTGTTTGAAGTGGAACAGATTTTGGAAAGTTATGTTCGTTAAAAAATGTGTGTAAATGAATGCGTATTTCCAGCCAAAACACAATGCAAGTATGTAGATATGGCTGAAAAGCAAGACGAAAATCAGCCATAACATATATTCAAATTGCAGTTATGGCTGATTTTGTTAGCTGTATTTTGCCATATCAAACATTTTTCATATCTTTGTGGCTGATTTTACACTGAAAAAATATATGAAAAACAAAGTTGTTGGTCGTATAAAAGAAAAGAAACGTTTGCAGGAAATTTACGAATCGGGCAAGCCTGAATTTGTTGCAATGTATGGCAGACGCAGAGTCGGTAAAACATTTCTTATCCGCCAAATGTTTGGAAATGAGTTTATTTTGGATTTGGTAGGATTGGCAAATTCTAATACCGAAAAACAATTACTCAATTTTAATATTGCGATAAATCATTCCGGAAACAGAGAATTTGAATTGCCTGAAAACTGGTTATTGGCATTTGAACAAGTTCGGATGCTAATCGAAAAATCACCAAAAAAGCGCAAAGTCGTTTTTATTGACGAAATTCCTTGGTTAGACACGCCTCATTCGGGATTTATCAGTGCGTTGGAGCATTTTTGGAACGGCTGGGCTTGTTCGCGCAACGATTTAATGCTGATTGTTTGCGGTTCGGCAACTTCGTGGATTATCAACAAACTGATTAACAATCACGGCGGATTGCACAATCGACTCACGGCAACTATTCATTTACAGCCTTTTACGCTGTCGGAAACTGAACTTTACCTCAAATCGCAAGGAATTGAATATAGCCGCTATCAAATTGCCGAATGTTATATGACAATGGGCGGAATTCCGTATTATTTGAGTAAAATGAAACGCGGGTTGAGTTTGGCGCAAAACATTGATAATATGTTTTTTAAACGCGATGCGGAATTGAAAAACGAGTTTAAAAATCTCTATGCTTCACTATTCAAAGACGCTACCGATTATGTTAAAGTCGTAGAAGCATTGAGCAAAAAAACAAAGGGATTGACGCGCAACGAAATTCTTGAGTCAAGCAAACTGCAAAGCGGCGGAACATTTTCCGAAATTTTGAAAAATTTGGAAAATTGCGGATTTATTCGCCGTTATTCTTTGCCCACAAAACGAAAACGCGATGTGCTTTACCAACTTCTTGATGCTTATACGCTGTTCTATTTCAGATATTTAGAGAAATTTAACGAGCAAGACGAACATTTTTGGACAAACGCGGCAAATACACCGCAACACAATGCTTGGGCAGGTTATGCTTTTGAGATTTTGGCGTTGCTGCACATAAACGAGATAAAACGGGCGTTGGGCATTTCGGGCGTTCAAACTGCCATTTTTGCGTGGCGCAGCGAACACAGCGAACCTGCGGCGCAAATTGATTTGGTTATTGACCGCAAAGATGGAATTGTTAATTTGTGTGAGATTAAATTTTCAAAAACGCAATTTGCTATTGACAAAGATTATGAGGAAAATTTGCGTAATAAAATCGCTGCTTTTCAAATTGAAACAAAAACCCGCAAAGCCGTTCATTTGCTGATGCTTACAACGTTCGGTTTGCAAAAAAACAAGTATTTCAGCATTGCGCAAAAAGAAATTGTGCTTGACGATTTGTTTTAAAAATTATTATTTATGAAAATCAAACTAAACAACAAAGAAATCGAAGTTTCCAAAAGCGAAAAATTAATCGAAATCATCCGCAGAGAAGGATTTAACGTACCTTCGCTTTGTTATGCAAAAGGAATGAGACATCAAGCCTCGTGTATGGTTTGTGTGGTGAAAGACAACGCAAGCGGACAAATTATTCCGTCTTGCACCACTTTTCCTGTCGATGGAATGAACATTGACAGCGAAAGCGATGAGGTAAAAGACCTTCGCCGTCAATCGTTGGAATTGCTGTTGAGCGACCATATTGCGGTGTGTCGCGCACCGTGCGATGTAAAAAAATGTTCGCTGCGGAAACTCGCTGTCGAATATCGCGCAAAATGGAATAGATTTCCGCGCTATTCGGCAATAAAAAACGCGCAGCCTCAACACATAAAGGATAATTTGTGGTTTGATGTTGCGAAATGTATTCGTTGCGGACTTTGCGTTTATAATACTGACAACGGTTTTACGTTTAAAAATAGAGGATTTGGAATGGAAGTGGTTTTGCCTGAAGAAAATCGTGAAAATGTTGATAAGTCGTTGTGTGAAATTTGTCCGACACAAGCGATTTATTGTGAAAATGTAGAATGAATAAAAAGGAAAATAATATGCATCTATTATCGCAAAAAAATCGAGAGGAATTTCTAGCAACACCTCAATTGATTCGCTTTGATTATTCTTATGGAAATAAAAAATATGAATCGACCTTACTTATTAAAGGGAGTACATTGCTTTTGAAATGCATTACTTTAAAAACTAAGATAGAACTTCTGTTTACAAGTATTGATGATAGACTACTATATGTGTTGAGAATATGGGATGATGCTAAAGATCCGGCAAATCTTTGGTCAATACTGGAACACAAAGAAGAAAAAGACGCATTATTAGCTTTGGCAAAAGATGGAGTATGTCAATTATTTCTATTCAATGAACTCGGTGTAAATACTGCTTGGAAATCGATTAAAGTAAAAAAATCCAATGAACTATTTAAATTGCTTTATAATTGTCCGATAGGACCAATCAAACAAGATAAATTTCAGAAAAAAGTATCCCAAGTTCTATATGAGGAATCTTTAAATCCAAAAGGGAAATTTCTTTCTTTGAATATTGATAATAATGACGAATGGAAATTTATACGCTCAACATACATTTCAAATCAATTAAACCAAAGCTCTATCAATTTAAATGAAAATATTGAGGGCAGTCAGCAAGAAGAATTATCACTGTGGCTCATTGACAACATACACCCTAAAGGTGCATTCCACTCTCCGCAAATTAACACAAAATCTGGGAAAAGGGAGTTTACAGACCTATTATTAACATACAATAATGGTTGCTTTCTGTTTGAATCAAAAGCACTATCTGTTCTTTGTCGCAACTCACTACCAAGTCAAGCTGACTTAACAAATGATACAGGTAAGCATATTGAGAAAGCGATTAAACAGTTAAAGGGTGCTATTCGGCAATTAAAACTCGGAACACCAATATATTCAGCTTCTGGAAATGAAATATCAGTAGAACGAACAATACCGGCTCATTGCTTGATTGTTGTTTCTGAATTAAAGCTAGTTCCTAAAACTAGTATAATTGGATTGGATGCTATAAAAGATTTTATGATTTCAACACAAGCCTATATACATCTTGTAGATCCCTCTGAATTAATGAGAATTGTTCAAGCTGCAGATATTATTTTTTCTAATAGCAACAAAATATCGAAGATGGAAGCTTTTGATTTTTATCTATTAGAAAGAGCAAAAATAGCTCTAGAAAAAGAAACGCTAAATATTGAGGTGATTTTGAGAGTAGAAAAGTAAATGAGCGTATGAATGATTTGTTTTGAAGTGGAAATAATAACACATACTCTCTCTAACTTCCGTTCGCTACAAACGACAACATAACTCCGAACACAAAACATTAAAAACTCAAAAATATGAAATTCAACAAACAAAAAAACATTTTATTCCTTTCGGCATTGTTGCTGTTTTTGCTTTCGTCTTGTGGCAGAAGTAACAACAATGAAAACGTCGCCACAACAACTTTCGGTGGGAATTTGGATTGGAAAATATTTCGCGGCGACCCGTCATTAAGCGGATTTACCAACGTTTCGTTGCCCGAAAATCCTGTGCTGAAATGGACTTACGAATCGGGAAATCGCACGGCTTCGTCGCCTGTTGTTTACAACGGCGTAACTTATTGGAGCGACAGGCGCGGACGAATTTTCGGCGTAAATCTCAACGGCGAATTGGTTTTCGATTTCAACCTGCAAACCGCCACAGATGCAACGCCAATGATTTACAATTCAGTCCTTACATCGGGCGAATTGACGGTTTTATGACTGCTATTTGCCTCACGCAGAAAGAAATAATCTGGACTTTTGAAACCTACGGACAAGTTATGGCTTCTGCCAACATTACCGATTTTGGCGGGCGAACGGCGGTTGTTTTCGGAAGTTACGACAACTATCTTTATTGTTTGGATGCCGAAACAGGCGAATTGCTGAGCAAATTTCCGACAGGCGATTTCATCAACGGTGCGACTGCCGTTTGGGAAAATCATCTCATTTTTGGTGGTTGCGATTTTTGGGTGCGCGTTGTCGATAGCCGAACAGGCATTGCCACCGACTCGCTCCGAACGGCAAGTCACGTGCCGAATTCGCTCGCCGTCATTGGCAACATCGCATACGTTGGCGACCATTCGGGAAATATGTACCGACTTCATTTGGAAAACGGACGAATTGCCCGACACGAAATAATTGAACACCGAGCGACAGACAGCGGTTCGTTTGTTGCCGTTCCCGCAGTTTCGCCCGATGCCGTATTTTTCTTTTCGGGAAGTCGCCATCTTTACGCCGTAAATCGCGCTGATGGAAGCCTAAAATGGACATTTATGTTGTCGGGAAATGTCGGCGAAAGTTCGCCCGTAGTTGCCAACGACCGAGTTCTTGTCGCCACTCGAACAGGAATTGTTTCCATTTTAGACGCAAAAACAGGCAATTTACTTTGGGAATACGACACAGGCGAACAAATTCTCGGCTCGCCTGCCGTAATCGAAAATCATTTTATGGTTTTAACAGCGCGAGGAACGTTGTTTTGTTTTAAGTAAGTCTAAACTATGATTTTGAATGATTTTTGTGATTTGTATGAAATCATTCAAAATCATTCAAAATCATTCAAAATCATTCAAAATCATTCAAAATCATTCAAAATCATTCAAAATCATTCAAAATCACAGTTTGGACAACATATAAATCTCACTAAAATTACAGTTTAGAAAATGTTACAATTAAAAAACATACAAAAAAGTTATCCCGATGGCGAAAACCGCCTGAATAAAGTTTTGCGCGGAGTAAATTTAGAAATCGAACGAGGCGAATTTGTCGCAATAAAAGGCTCGTCAGGCTCAGGAAAAACAACTTTGTTGTCGATTCTCGGCACACTTCTTGCGCCCGATAGCGGCAGTTATTTGCTCAACGGCGAGGAAATGAACGCGCCAAACCTTGATTTTTCGCAAATTCGTAATCGGCAAATTGGTTTTGTGTTTCAAGACCATCGTTTGATGCCTCAATTTACTGCGTTGGAAAATATTTTATTGCCCACTTTGGCGCACAGTTCCGAAGCGAGCGAGGACGAAATAAATTATGCACATAAATTAATGAAAATCACGCATATATCGTCAGTTGCAAATCAATATCCGCACACATTATCGGGCGGCGAAGCAAGTCGCGTGGCAGTTTGCAGAGCATTGATTATGAAACCTTTACTGCTTCTTGCCGACGAACCGACAGGACAATTAGATGCGGAAAATGCGCAAAACATTGCCAAATTATTGAAAGAGATTAATAATCAACTCAATACAACAATCGTTATGGTTACGCACTCGGACGAAACTTCGGCTGTGGCGGATAGAATTTTGTTGTTGAAAAATGGGGTATTGGAATAATTTACAGAATTACAAAATTACAGAATTATTAAGGACAATTTTTGTAATTCTGTAATTCTGTAATTCTGTAATTCTGTAATTCTGTAAAATCAAACAAATCACAGTTCAGACAATAATCAAATGAAATTCAACAAATTAACACATAAAAACATTCGATTTTTCGCTCGATATTACAGACTAATTTCGGTGGCGGTGGCGATTACCGTTGCCGTGATTGTGGGCAGTTTGCTGGTGGGCGATTCGGTGCGTAACACGCTCGTACAGCGCGTTGCTGAGCGTTTGGGCGATACGGAAACGATTATTTTTTCGCGCCAATCGTTTATGGCAGAGGAATTTTTGCAAAAACCGCTTTTCGACAACTCGGCGCGCGGAATTTTACTTTCCGATGGTTTCGTTGCAACGCAAGGCGGTCGGTTGATTTCCGTTTTTGTTTGGGGCGTTGATGATATGGAAATTGCGCGAGGCGAAGCCAAAATCAATCAAGCACTCGCGCGAGAATTGGGCGAACAAAACACTACAAATCTTGCACTTAGACTTCCGGCAACAGGATTAGTTCCGTCAGGCTCGTTGTTTGTGAGCGAAAATTACACCACAGGTTTGCGCGTTCGTACCGTTGGCGTTCTTGATGCTCAAAACGGCGGAAATATCAATATGCGAAACGAGCAAGTGCTTCCGCGCAACGTCTTTGTAAATCGCCAAGAATTGGCGGAAGTGCTTGAAACAGAGGGAAAAATCAATCTGATACTTTCCAGCAAAATTATCACTTCCGACGAATTGAACGAAGCGTGGAATCACGAAATTTCGGGCTTGGCTTTTAATCGTGTGTATAGCGATACGGTTGCGACTTATCCCGAACTCGAAACGCTTTTTTACGGGGAATATTTTACCGAAATCACTTCCGATCGCATTTTCCTTCAACAGGAAGTTACCGACATAATCGCGCGCTACAACGAAAACCCGAATCGCCTGTTTTCCTATCTCGTAAATTCGATTGAGTTTGGCGGAATTTCCATTCCCTACTCATTTGTAACGGCGATTGACCGCTTCGGAAACGAGCCGTTGGCTGACGATGAAATCATACTTTCCGACTACACAGCCAATCGTTTGGGCGCAGAAATCGGCGACAAAATCACGATTACTTATTTCGTTTCTCACGATTTAAAAACGCTCGAAACGCGAAATGTCAGTTTGCGCGTGAAAAGCATTTTGCCAATGTTCATTTTTACCGACGACGTGACGCTCAGTGCCGAATTTCCCGGACTTTCGGGCGTGGAAAGTTGCACCGAATGGGACAGCAGTATGCCAATCAATATGGATTTGATTACCGAAGCCGACGAACTTTATTGGGAAATTTACGGCAACACACCGAAAGCGATAATTTCTTATAATTCAATCGTTTATGATTGGGGAAATGCTTTTGGAAATGCAACCGCAATTCGAGTAAGCAACGAAACGCCCGATTTATCCGCGCTTCGTGCCGAAATGTTTGGTATTCAAGTAATTCACCCGCGCGAAATCGGAATTCAGGCTGCGATGAGCGGTGTAGATTTTTCAAGTCTTTTTCTCGCGTTGGGATTTTTTATTATCATTTCGGCAATGCTTTTGATGCTCATTCCGCTTTCCGAAATGCTTTATCAAAGACGAAATGAAATCACTCTTTTTCAGTCGTTTGGCTACACGCAAAAGCGAATTATCAGTCTTTTTTGGCGAGAATCTGCGCCTGTTGTTTTTCTCTCGTCAATCGTTGGCGTAATTATCGGACTGATTTATACAACACTCATAATGTGGCTTTTAGGCACAATTTGGCAAGGCGCAACGCACACCGACGGATTTTCGCTTTATCCGAATTTACCGACAATTTTTTTTGGATTTTTTGTCGGTATTGCGATTTCACTTACGATTTTACGCATTGCTATTTTCCGAAATATAAAAAATAAAAAAACGACAAAGGCAACGCAAATTACAAATTCGCAAAAACAACAGACGCGGAAAAAAGCATTAGTAGCGTTTTTTACCATTCTTTCTGTTGTAGTTATCGTATTGAATTTCACGCTGATACGTTCCGTTCCGCTATTCATAATCGGTGCGGTCATTTTGATTGCGACCGCCGCTTTTTGGGGCGATTTTCTGATTTGGCGAAAAGGCGCAACGGCAACAAAAAACGCATTTCGACAGGAAAAAATGATTTGGAACACGCTTTTTGCAGGGCGAAAACAAGCGATTTTATCCTTTCTGACACTCACAATGGGAATTTTTATTGTATTTTCGGTCGGACTGAACCGTCAAGGATTTGCCGACAGCGCGCAAATTCGCGCCGGAACAGGCGGATTTTCCATTTGGGGCGAAAGTTCTGTGCCGATATTTCACAATATGGCAACCGAAGCCGGTCGCGAGCGATTGTCGCTCAGCGGATTACCCGAAAACGCCGAAATCGTGCAATTTCTCCGCTATCGAGCCGACGATGCAAGTTGCCTCAACCTCAATCGCGTAACAACGCCGAATGTGCTTGGCGTGGATATGAACGACCTACTGTTTAGGAGTGATTTCAGAATTTCCAGAACTGTTTTGGGTAAAGCAGTAGGTTGCTGTGTTCATTCATTGCTCACGATTGCTCGAAACGGCGTATATCCTGCATTAGTTGATGAAACCGTTTTACAGTGGAGTTTAGGTAAAAATTTAGGTGACACGCTTTTTTACGAAACAACTAACAGGCAAAGAGTTGCGATTGAAATAGTTGGTACGCTTCAAAATTCTATTTTTCAAGGCAATATTTTGATAGACCGAAATCATTTTACGGAAATTTGGCAAGAAATCACAGGAAGCGAAGTGTTTTTGATAAAAGTTGACGAAACCGAAGTTGAACAAACTAAAAATCTGCTGTCGAGAGCCTTACGCGAATACGGCATAAATATCACGACAACCAACGAGCGATTGCGCCAATTCAACGCCGTGAATGATACTTATCTCACTATCTTTCTGACACTCGGCAGTTTAGGTTTGTTGCTCGGCATAATCAGTTTCATTATCGTAGTCCGCAAAAACCTCGCTATGCGCCGAAAAGAAATTGACCTGTATCACACGCTCGGCTTCACCGACTCAAAAATCAAGCGCACGCTCTACCGCGAAAATCTCATTGTTCCACTTTACGCCATTGCCGTCGGCGTAATCGGCTCACTCGTTGGCGTAAGCATAAGTTTCTTGAACACAAGCATTTGGATTTGGCTTACAGCGTTTATTTTTGCGATGCTTTTTGTGATTTATGTGGTTGTTTTTGTAAGGAAATCGGTGGAGAAGGTGATGAAAAATGTTTAGATATTTGTTGTGAGTTTGAGGGAAAAGTTGTATGTTTGTGTGTGATTTAAAAATTGATTACAATTAAAATATTAAATTTATGGCAAAACTATTCAATACGTTCACGCGCGCAGTAGTTCATCAAATTGGTCGAGATACAGGAAGGGTTGTCAGTAACTCGCTGTATGGTGATAAACACGCAATACCAATTAGGCGCGTTGGAAGTTCAGGTAGAGAGGAGTCATTTTATCTCGTAGAAAAAGGCGACAGTAAAATTGAAATGACTGTTGAAGAGTACCGTGCAATGAAAGAGGCTGATGGTTGGAAATCTAAATATCTGTATTTAGGTAACTCCATTGGGATGCAAATTCTTGGATGGATTTTAAAAATTATACTGTTTATTGTTTGTTGCTTTCTGCCCATAATTGGTGCAATTATTCCGTTATGGATGGCAATTTCTAAATTTAGGAAAAAAAATATTATTATGTTCAAAGAAGAGTTAATGACTGTCTATGTTCCTGATAGAAGATATAGTAGTGGACAGCGATATGCAGGACATACAATGGAGAAAATTGAGATAAAAGTACCTGCAAACAAAAGAGAAAAACGAATTCTGAATATCTATGGATTTATATATCTTTTGTTTTTTGTGCTGATTTCAGTATTGCACACATATATATTAATTACAGAGTGGCGTTAATATGACAATGAACAAAGAACTTCAATTCCTAATATACAACACACCAACCGAAAACGTAAAAATTGACGTGGTGGTAAAAGACGAAACAATCTGGCTTACGCAAAAAGCGATGTCGGCATTGTTTGGTGTGCAAATTCCAGCCGTAAATAAGCATTTGACAAATATTTACGAGGATGGCGAGTTAGAAAAATCCGCAACTATTTCCATTTTGGAAATAGTTCAAACGGAAGGCAACAGAGATATTACACGAAAAATAGAATTTTATAGTTTAGACGCAATTATTTCAGTCGGTTATCGCGTAAATTCCGCCAAAGCAACACAATTCAGAATTTGGGCAACCAAAACTTTGAAAGAATTTATCACAAAAGGTTTTGTACTTGATGATGAACGATTGAAGCAAGGAAAAACGGCTTTCGGAAAAGATTATTTTCGCGAATTGTTGGAACGTATTCGTTCTATTCGTGCGAGCGAACGCCGTATTTATCAGCAAATTACCGATATTTTTTCCGAATGTTGTATTGATTACGACCGTCATTCGCCCGCCACAAAAGATTTTTACGCAATGGTGCAAAACAAGTTTCATTTTGCCATTACGGGACAAACGGCTGCCGAAATTATTTACACGCAAGCCGACCGCAACAAGCAAAATATGGGTTTGACCACTTGGAAAAATTCGCCCGACGGTCGGATTTTAAAATCCGATGTACTTGTTGCCAAAAATTATTTGCAGGAAAACCAAATTCGCCGTTTGGAACGTGCTGTAACAGGTTATTTCGATTATATCGAGGATTTGGTTGAGAATGAAAATACGTTTACAATGGAGCAATTTTCCGAAAGTGTAAACGAATTTCTGAATTTTCGCAAGTTCAACATTCTGCACAACAAAGGCAAAATTTCAAAATCGCAAGCCGAACAAAAAGCAAGCGAGGAGTACGACGAATTTAACAAAACACAGAAAATAATTTCGGATTTTGATAAGCATATTGCGGAGTTGAAAATGAAAGAATAACGAAAAACAACACATTACAAAACAGATGAAAATCCTCTTTATAATACCCGGTTCGGGCGATTCGTTTTATTGCGGAAACTGTTTTCGCGACAATTTGCAAGCCGATGCGCTACGCAAAGCCGGACACGACGTAATTATTATGTCGCTTTATTTGCCCTTGCGCCAAAAATCGTTTCAGGCAGATACGCCGCTGTTTTTTCCGGCAACGACTTATTACACCGAGCAAAAATTTTTCCGAAATCGGCGAATGCCACAATGGTTGCAACGACTCACAGGCTCGAATGCGCTGTTGAAACTCGCTTCCTCGCTGTCGGGAACAACTTCCGCCGAAGGAATGGAAGAAATGACTTTGTCGATGATTACGGGCGATGATTTGCCCTTTGCCGAGCAGATAAAACCGATGATTGAGTGGATTCGAGATGTTGAAAAACCTGATATTATCCACCTTTCGAGTACGTTATTGATTGGAATTGCTAAAACTTTGCGCCAACATTTTGCCATTCCGATAATTTGCTCGGTGCAAGACGAGGAAGTTTGGATTGACAGTTTGAACGAAAAAGATGCCAAAATCGCTTGGCAAGGAATTGCCGAAAATGTTCGCTACGTTGATAATTTTGTTACCACGAGCGAATTTTACCGCGAAATTATCCGAAAACGCATTCCCGAAATCACGCAAATTGAAGTGATTTATCCGGGTATTGACCGCGAAAAATATTTTTCCGAAAATTATCCAAACGAGCCGACAATCGGATTTTTCTACCGAATGAACAGACTGAACGGTCTTGATATTCTGGCAGATGCGTTTGTTATTTTGAAAAAGCGCAACACAATTCCAAATCTCAAGCTGCGAATTGGTGGTGGATATTCGGGATACGATAAAAAATTTTTGCGACAAGTCAAAAAAACGCTTTTGCCATATAAAAACGATGTGATAATGTACCATTCGTACAGCTTGGAGGAACATTTGACATTTTTCGGTAAAATTTCGGTCATTTCCGTGCCAATCCGTTTCGACGAAGGTGTTGGACTTTATCTTTGCGAAGCCTTTGCCGCAGGTCGTCCTACCGTAGAACCGAAAACAGGCTCATTTCCCGAAATTGTTGGCGATGCCGGTTTGCTTTACGAGCCGAACGATGCTCAATCACTCGCCGATGCGCTGGAAAAACTCCTTACGAACAAAACGCTTTATAATCAAAAAGTTGAGGAAGCAAATCGTCTTTCGCTCAACAGATACAATCAAAAAACAACTGCCGAGAAGTTGGAAAAAGTTTATTTTCAGAGTGTAGAGTGTTGCGTATCCGATGACTAATCCAAGTATTTTTAGTTAATAAATTCTAATAATTCAGTTATATGGAGTCTGTTTAAATTTTCCTGTAAAATTTAAACAGACTTTCCTAGTTTAAGCGCATAAT
>Ga0123352_10006008_pt1 | contig 18465 bp, 12 predicted proteins | sample TergutLab28metaG_FD_89700 | JGI IMG/M metagenome (GOLD analysis project Ga0123352, IMG submission 89700) | Labiotermes labralis P1 segment gut microbial communities from Petit-Saut dam, French Guiana - Lab288 P1 | ecosystem: Host-associated > Arthropoda: Insects > Digestive system > Gut ... | reverse complement strand
GGGATAGAATTGACAGAAAGATCAGGAAGAAGACGTAGGAAGCTACTGGATGACCTTAAGGAAAGGAGAGGATACTCTGATTTGAAGGAGGAAGCTCTAGGTCGCACTATGTGGAGAGCTCGCTTTGGAAGAGGCTTTGGATCTGTCGTAAGGCAGACTACTAAATGGATAAAATAATACATAGGACATTAGCAACATGACGAATAAAAACAACATTCGAGCACAACTTGTATATTTAAACAACCTCCGCTACATGTTTCATCATTTCGTATAAGCCACCACCTGGCTGTAATTTATTGAAATGCTTGTATACAACCTGCAGCACTCCAGTACACAACCTGCAGCAGTCCAGGACACAACTTGCAGCAGTCCAGTACACAACCTGCAGCACTCCAGTATACAACCTGCAGCAGTCCGGTATACACCCTGCAGCAGTCCAGTATACGTGTTGTATTTTCAGTATTTAAATTACTGTACACCTAATTCTGCTTTGTGTGAACAGACGAAACATGTGGAGGAGTTTTTTAAGTATGTCAGTTGTACTGGAATATTATTGTTATTGTTCAAATATAAAACACAGCGGGTGAACAACGTAAAGATAAAATGAGCTGAGCATTGTGTACATACGTGTGTGTGTGTGTGTGTGTGTGTGTGTACACACGCAAGTACACACGTGATTTATTTAGAATTGTAGTTCTTGTGTGTAGTAAAGCGTCTGTTTTTTTTTTTTTTTTCGTAACCCCCGACTGGTCCAGCTATGTCATTTATGTGTGAAGCGTTTCAAATATTAATTCGGTCTTGCAGCAGTTGCTTGTTGTGAGATGGAAGATGAGGAAGGTACAAATGAAGATTAGTAATAAAGGTGAAAATGAAGTAAAGAAGAGAGATTGACGTAGGAAAAGGAAGTAAAGGTAGAAGAAGAGAATATAGGAAGCAAAAGAGAAGGAAAATGAGAAAACCATAAAAAGGTTGGTGGCATTACATGAAGAAAAGTAGGGAAAAATTTGTTTCGGTCGCTCTTGCTATTTCTGGCACCACTTTTCGTTTCCGAATTTGCCCATGATCGGCCCTGTAATCTCGAATGATGGGGCTGGAAGAAGCATGAACATTTGCATGCATGTTTCGGCAGAAGGTGACGGCAGTTCATTGCGAATGGCTGAACTGTGACCCTTCCATCTCGTACAAAGAGCTTAGTCTAATGCATCAACCCCCTTGTTCTGTCCCCTGTTGACTTATGTGGCCTGAGCCCGGCTACCAGCAAGTGGATGGGGGGAGTGGAACCACGGGTATTCATGAGCAGGGCGTCCCACCCTTGCTATGCTCCACCTCGCCCGGGCACCGGAAGTTTCTATCCCTCCCTAACATTTGATTTTGTGACTTTCTCGGGCCATTTTGGAAAGGGGAATCACAATGCCTCTCACCCCTTATTATACGAAGATGTCAAACCCTCCCCGTGTTGTAAGATTTAGTTGCGAACTTATCAGCCCCCCACCTGCATGATCTGAGTCTTCTCTAACAGTTGATGCTTATGTACTTAGGTAGCTGGTCAAGAAATGTCATACTTACATATAATCCCATGTTTATGACTATGCTACAGAAGCTCAGTTTTTGCGAGTGGTATCCCGTCGTGTGAATAGCTATGTATGGAAACTGATTACCGTTTATACAACGGGTTATTCGTGCATCAGTCGTGCAGGAATTGGCATTTATTGGTCGAAATCTTTCATGCCGTCATCAGATCGTGTGTTCGTATGACAGTACAGGTATTGGACGATAGGTTTTATTTCTTTTATCTTATCAAATGTAGTAAAAATTTGTATTTTGAAGTATGCCTTCCTGTGTAGAAAGTTCCTAATTAAATACCCGTAAAATGGGAGAGTTGCCGATCCCAGTCGCCGCGCTGTCTAAGGCGTGGGTCTGCGGCCCCTCCTTGCTGAGATTGTGGGTTCGAATCCTGCCGGGAAGGGGGGCTTGCATAGTGAGGATAGCGTATTTGGTATGGTGACTGGGCTACAAGCTAGACGATCCTGGGTTCGAATCCCGTCGGTGGCGAGATATTTTGTTTCTTCTCCAGGTGGTCCAGACGGCTGTGGTGTCCACCCAGGCCTCTGTTCGATGGGTACTGGGGTTCTTTCACCGGGTAAAGCGGCCGGAGAGGATAATGTTGACAACTCTTCTCCGTCCCCCCCATGCCGTTATGGCGCGGTCAGAGAAAACGTTACCTTTTCTACCCCATATCGCTCAGAGTACGCACTGTTCTTTAGCGATACTGGACCCAAAATACAAACAGCAGTCGCAGCACGACTGTACACTTTGCTGGATGCGGTGGAACATATTCACTATGTGCATTTTCTGTTCCCGGCATGTCTTTGTTAAGCTTGTTAGTAATCCTATTCAGACAATACTGGCTGGCATATTCGATTTTGAGATTTATTAATTTGCTGAACTCCAAGAACGCACAAAAACTGTAGGGTTCTATCAAAATGAAAGAATACGTTAGAGGTCTTTCCCCCCACTTTGGATGTTCTGCCTCAGCTGTTACTGCGGTTGTGCCCTGTATTTCACTGCCACTGCCGCTGATAACGGGGTGCCAGAAACAACCCAAAACTACTCATAATCACTTAACAATACCGTAAAGTTTCGCGCTCTGAGAAGTTCAGTTTGCTGTAGCAACTTTAAAATCTTTCTCTGTCTTCACAACGAAAGTTTCACTTAAGTTGCAGAACTTGCGTAGAGATCAGGATTATGGTCTTCTGGGATGTGACTTCGTTTTGTTTGGGAGGAAGGTACCAATCTACTAGACTACAAGTCCTAATAACGCAGAAATCCGCCCTGAGATCCAGGAATCGCATAAGTAAGGATTGTGCTTGGTTCTTGTTGGAGGTATTGATTGGGAAGGGTAGAAGAGAATAACAGTGCAGGTACATCGGCTGAGTGCACTGTGCTTCAGTATTGAGCACACATTACTTTAATATTGAGTGCACTGTGCTTAAGTATTGAGGACACTTTGCTTCAATATTGAGTGCATTGTGCTTAAGTATTGAGGACACTTTTCTTCAGTATTGAGCACACGTTCCTTTAATATTGAGTGCACTGTGCTTCAGTATTGAGCACCCTTTGCTGCAATATAGAGTGCACTGTGCTTCAGTTTTCAGTATACCTTGCTTTAATATTGAGTGCACTGTGCTTCAGTATTGAGCACACTTTGTTGCAATATAGAGTGCACTGTGCTTCAGTTTTGAGTATACCTTGCTTTAATATTGAGTGCACTGTGCTTCAGTATTGAGCACACTTTGCTGCAATATAGAGTGCAACGTGCTTCAGTATTGAGCACACGTTTCTTCAATACTGAGTGCACTGTGCTTCGGTATTGAGCACAAGTAGCTTCAATATTGAGTGCACTGTACTTCAGTATTGAGCACACGTTGCTTCAGTATTGAGTGCATTGTACTTCAGTATTGAGCACACTTTGCTGCAATATAGAGTGCACTGTGCTTCAGTATTGAGCACAAGTTGCTTCAGTATTGAGCACACGTTGTCTCAATATTGAGTACATTGTACTTCAGTATTGAGCACACGTTGCTTCAATACTGAGTGCACTGTACTTCACGTATTTCTTTGTGATTTTACAAACCTATTTTTTTTATCGCACATGAGTACGTCATTGCATTACAGTTCACTTCTTTAGAGTCAGAAAGCGTTGCTTATTGTGTGACGTTTGGTACTATCATTTAATCATAAATTCTCTTTTTACTTTTTACCCGGTGTTGTAGATAACTAGAACACTGGAAAAAATGTTCGAAATAAATTTGTCGATTTGAAAGAAATATACACTTAAAATACATTAATAAGTGTGACAGTTGACTGAGATGACTGTTGTCAACGGAACACATAATATTTTGACTGGTGTCTGTTATGGGGCCCGGATAGCCCAGTTGGTATAGTAACTTGGACACTGGCTAGACAATCCAGGGTTCGCATAGCGGCAAGAGATTTATCTCTTCTCCAAAATGTCCAGACCTGCTCTGAGGCGTAACCAACCTCCTGTTAAATGTGCAGGGGGGGGGGACTACTTCCTCGCTGTTAAAGTGGCCGGAGCGTGAATATGATAACTCACCTCAATCTAATTCCGAGTTAAGAATGAGTATAGCTATATATTTACCCACCTTATATGCTTTTATGATGTGTAGGGGAGCAATTTTACCTACATTTTTTGATTTGACCTTAATGTTCCTCAAGCATCGAGTATGTTGGACGGGAACTGAACAAAACAACGAGACTAAATTCGGCTAACGGCTTATACTCCTGCTGTAGACCCTCAACAACGAATTCATTCACGATCTCTTGTGTAATTTCAGGGTTGCACGTTTTCCGTTGATTTCGAACGCACCGTACAATATAGGGTACTAACAATCTAATTGTTGACCCCGATAATAATGTTTATGTAATTTCAGCTGCACATTTTCCGTTGACTTCGAACGCACCGTACTAACAAGTTAACTGTTGGCTCCGATACTAATGATGTTTTTTTTTAAACATGTTGCGGCCTGTCGGACCGGTATGCAGGTCAGGTGCGCCGTTGTCACCACACCACATCCTCTCATGTCTATGGAACGTAATCCCCCGTGTCCACAGCTGTTGCAACTGCTATAACGTTACATCCTGCTCCCTACTGTCAGTTTCAGTAATGTTAGATTCTTTAAACTGGTTGGTGGAAGCAAGACTAGTTCTGAAATTCCACTCCGCTCTCGATGGTTGTTAGAGCGAATCTCCCAGGCGAGCTGCGGTCGATTACAGTAGCTTCACGTTCTGAGGTTCTGCTCTGCGACTGTCAAAACATTTGTACTATACGCTGGAGCGCGAAGCAGTTTCTGTTAAGTGTGCCGTTTAAATAAGCTGTCAATTGCCTGGACTGTTTGGCGTCGGTTACACATGAATGGACGAGCATGGAGTTTATGTTGAATGGCACTGCGAGGGGGAAGTCGAAGTGCTGGGAGAAGGACCTATCCTCCTGCTCTTTGCCAATTAGAAATCACACATGAACTGATCTGGAAATGAACCCGGGCTTCCGCTGTGAGAGACTGTCGACCAACCGCTTGCTCCATGGCAGGGCCGTGAACCACAGTTAAAAACTTTAAAATTTTTTTCTCCGGCAAGAGATTTGGATATAAAAAGAATGCAGAAGGGCAGCTGAACAAGCTCAGTCAGTGTGGTGATCAGGCCACGGGCTCGCGACCAAGCAATCTAAATTCGAGTCCCACCAGAGCAGAATTTTTATATCCCCAGAGTGTCCGGATGGGCCATATGGTCCATCTACACTCTCCACTGGGCGCCGAGGGTGCTTTCTGTGAAGCTTAAGCTGAGCTGCTTCTAGTGTCGAGGCTAAGAATGCACTGCTCTGTACCCGTATTCCTCCATTCGCTTTCACGGCGTGGTGCTTATATTAGCGCAGGGTTACCTTTTTTTACTCGTGAGATTCCATAGGGTAGTGGAACTAGGAATTTGTCTACAGGTCGAATGTTGCTGCTAGAACCACGGAAGTAATGAAATTGAGAACTTTGGATATGGATTAGACTGAACACGCGGAAAATGCGTAAAGGTCTTTGGTCGGTAAAACACGTTAGAAACAGGAGTTTTGTAGCTCTAATGATATCTAATTGACTATCATCCATTTAAGTTGTGCATGAAAGTTTAGTTTCTAACTTAGAGATAGATAACACAGTCCGTCTCCATTAGGAACGCCAATCGATTAACGCTGTTTGGGGAAGTTATTGGTATTTGTGAAGAGAATCATACGAAACATCACAAATATGCTTTGTGACGAAAAGCAGAGTTTTGTGATTTTACAGCCAGTGGTAGGCCTGCACTGGCCTTGCAGTGGTTATTGGAGCCGTTAGTTACTTGCACTATATGGCATAAATCCTGTCCCGGTGGCCTTGTAGTCTACGACGTAGGTGTACACTCTCTTGGTTGCTGAGATCTCGCTTTCGAATCCCGTCTGTTGTGTTTGTTATGGGTTGTATGGGTAGCGGCCTCTGCAACGAGCTGATTACTCGTTCAGAGTTGGCCTACCTAGTGTGTGTGATACAGAAACCTCAAACAACGAGGCGACCAAGGTCAGATTTGGGCTCTTGCACCATAAAAATATGGCAAGAAGTGGGTAATTAAGTGGCTCTGTATATGTGTATGGTTTTGATTTCTCTGTTATTTTCTTTTCAGATCGATCCAAAAGTTGCCTTCCCTAGGAGAGCGCATCCAAAGGTAAGCACACGTTAATCTACTTTTGGTTGCATTTTGCTGAGCGTTTATGGCAATAGGACCTAGATGTCGAAATGTTTTCCATTCTCTGCTGTTTATGTTCCTACCAACACGTACACTTGTCTACGTAATTTCCTTCTTCTTTAACACTCGATCCCCTTGCAACCCCAGCGGTAAACAAATTCAGGAAGAGAGCATATGCGCTATTTGTCCAGTGGACTCAGTTCAAGTTGCATGGCATAACGTGGCATTTTATCTAGCGTTTTAGACGTACCGGGTACGTGGCTTAGAGTACTTCACCGAGTGCTTCCAGTCCTGATTGGTTCAGCTTTTATAACCGGATAATCATAACGTACTTCACCAAGTACTTCCAGTCCTGATTGGTTCAGCTTTTATAACCGGATAATCATAACGTACTGCACCGAATACTTCCAGTCCTGATTGGTTCAGCTTTTATAACCGGATAATCATAACGTACTTCACCGAGTACTTCCAGTCCTGATTGGTTCAGCTTTTATAACCAGATAATCATAGCGTACTTCACCGAGTGCTTCCAGTCCTGATTGGTTCAGCTTTTATAACCGGATAATCATAACGTACTTCACCGAGTGCTTCCAGTCCTGATTAGTTCAGCTTTTATAACCGGATAATCATGGCGTACTTCACCGAGTGCTTCCAGTCCTGATTGATTCAGCTTTTATAACCGGATAATCATGGCGTACTTCACCGAGTGCTTCCAGTCCTGATTGTTTCAGCTTTTATAACTGGATAATCATTATAATTCTCATCCGCATAACTTTTACAGTTTGTTTTATGTAATTTACAATAGCAAAACCGAAAATGGAAGTTCGTTCCCCGGGTATCTGCATTCGTGATCCCGTTGACTTAATTAATGTAAGGACTAGGCTACCGGTTGGATGGTTCGGGGTTCGAATGCAGGTGGGTACAAGAGACATTTTTCTCTTTTCCTATCAGTCAAAAACCTATACTAATAATTGTCCAACGAGCTGCAACACAAAGCAGTCTATTTATTATTCTGCAAGTTCACTCTGCATGTTTCGGGTGTCAACCACATCCATCATCAGGAGTACACAAAACTGTAACTACAGCCTCCGGTACTGTGCAGCTACCTTCCTTCAACGTGGCCACGTTGGAGGGAGGTAGCTGCACAAAAAATATGACCAGTACCGGTGGCTGTAGTTACAGTTTTGTGTACTTCTGATGATGGCTCTGTTTGACACCCGAAACATCTAGAATGAACTTGCAGAATAATAAATAGACTGCTTTGTGTTGCATCTCGTTGGACAATTATTAATATAGATCAGCGATGCACGGAACCATACACATAAAAGTCAAAACCTGTGCCGTGAGTGCTGTGCTGTTTTGCACACTTTGATATGCGTCTCAGTATGGTGTGTCATATCAAACTCTCTGGCAGCAGAACCCGATGGTTCCAACACCGTCAATATGAATGTCTGCCAGTAGACAGAAACCTGAACCACCCTTCTCTGCTAACGCCAATCCCTGTATTCCCCCCATAAGATTGCTGAAGACCATCCTCTTGTTTAGTTCTCTGTTGCACATGTCGTGCGTCCAACTGGTCCTGGTCAAGTTTATGGGTCCGAAGTTTCCCATACGCCACTTTCTGTTTGTAGGTCTTCCGCTATTGCTGCGTTTTGCTGCTTTGAACTTCCAGTTGTCTAACTCCTGTGCATCACTGTACTGCTTGCCTTTCACTGTGCATCACTGTACTGCTTGCCTTTCAGCTCGGCTCCTGGACGACTGATTGTGGTGACTAACCAACCAGCTATGTACCTGTGCAACGAACAAACTGTGTAAGAGTGTAATCAGCACGCTGGATCTAATGATTCATTACCACAAATAACAAAATTTTGCCGTCGAATTATTCCTGAGCCAGTTTAATCAAGTTCGTGCCTTTGGAATGTGTTCCCGCGCCGTCCGCTTTAACCATTTTCTCCGGCCTCCTTTGCGATCTTCCAAATGGGGGTCTTTCAGAATGGCGTCATTTGTGTGTTTATGTATATTTTTCTGTTTGTTCCTAAGAACTGATTGTCTGTTTTGCTGTCATTGATTTCAATACCCTGGGAATCATATGTATATGAGCCAGGTAACTCGGTCAGTATAGTGACTAGGATACAGATTTGACTACCGGATGTCGGTCATTTAGAGGCCAGTCATGATGCTAAATACTGAGGAGGGGGCATGTTGGTAAGCAATGAAGATGCCTGGGCTTGATGATAATTACAAACCTCCATTTCGAGGCGAGGGGTAATCTAAATTTATAACTTTAGCCCTCCTAGGTCTAGATACGTTTCAGAACATTTGCATTGTGTACGCATACTTGGGGTACAAGTGAGCAATTAACGTGCATTCTGATACACACACACACACACTGTCACACGCGCAAGTTATATAAACATATAGCACACACATACGTACACAGAGGCATATGTATACACACACACACGCACGCACGCACGCAGTAACACATGTAGCAGCGCATTAGTTAATGAACAATTCTGAAATGCATTCACATCTCTGTGTATTGGAATTGGTATACATACACATGCTTTGCATCGTCATTCATTATGTCAACGTTTAAGCCTTCAGTGCTGAACGGGTTCATCGTTTCACCGTGGTTTTGGGTGTCTGGTGGGTACAGTGTGTTATTTGAGTGTACAGTGTGGCCTGTTATTTCACTTAAACCTTAACTGTATTATTTAAATTAAACATTCTTAATTTCTATATAATTATTATATTACTAATCTAGTCTTTCAGCATATTTTAATATCCTTCACTTGTCACGGTGACCTCGCGCTGTTAACACTCTAACGCTTGGAACGTGGGTTCGAAACCTACAGCCTGCATGAAAGAATATGTAGTGTTTCTGAGTTTGTGCTGTTGCGGTTGGTCAGTTTCCTGTACAGGTTGTCCTGCCAACTGTTTGTAGGCTGTATACAAGTAGTTCGTTGCTGATGTCTGAGCACTGTAATGTTTAACTTCATGTGTCGCTAGTATCGATTCATCTAAGGGTGCTATAACTTTGCAAACCTTGCCCGTCCTAGTCTGTAGTTGGAATTTAAGCCGTAGAGTAATCGAAAGGTTAATTCTGCATTGCGACAGCCCAGCGGGGCCGAAGAAAATGACATTGCCTGATGTATATTGGGCCACATATCTCAGAAATTCCATCTCTGCCTTTATACTGTTCGATGATCTAATATTGATTTCAGGCTAAACAATTGATACTCATGAACGAACTCCCTTTGACTTATTCCCAGGCATTCAGTCGTATTTGTATATTTTTGACACAAATGAAATGCGGTATTTTCTGACTTGAATGACATGAAAATTTGTGCCTATGTATCTTGGGCCGTACGCCTTGATGGGCCGCATTTTGTATCATTTATAGATTCTAAGCATCAGGACTAAGTGGAAGCACTTAAATGAGAGAATTAGAATACAACGGGACTGTAGTTAAATCTGCTGTAAGAAGAAGAACGGGAGGTAAATTGGAACATTTAGAAGAATGGAGATGTTTCTTAGTGTCTTAGTTACTGCAATGATCTGCCGACGACATGGATGGAGAGACAGCCTTGATATGTGTACATTTATAGATCTGTGGCTTCCTTTGCAGATGCTAGCAAGTTACACTCCATTCGGCTGTCCTGCCTGCAGTCACAGTTACGTCAACCTGATCATCACTGTCCGTTTTTATTTTCTTTTTACGGAACGGAAAGTTAAATTTAATCGAAAAAAAGTCTCAGTATGGAGCTTTGTTCTGACATCATTCGATGTCATTTGCTTGATCGGATCCGCTTTTTTAAATAAATGTTAATATCATCATCTTATAAATCGTCTCAGCCACAAGGGAGCACGATCCTGAAATACTTGGGTATATTTTCTTTCTTTGCAACCTCATGACATGTGTATAATGTCGCCTCGTTTCTTTCTGTGTCAGTTGACTGTTTTAATCATATTTTCTGATTAAAACTGTTACCTTCTGCTAACTGACCACTCGAGCTGCAACGTGCAACGTAAGCCTAAAAATTATCAAGTTCCTCTTGTTATATTCTAAGTGTTCCTCGTGATGTATTTGAAATTTCCGACTTACTTTATCTCTGTTATGTTAAATTGCTTTATGTTACTTCGTAGTCCGTTGTGTGTAACGTTTGCCTCTACTTTATTATTATTATTACTCCTACTACTGTGGATCGCGGTAGCACAGTGGTTAAGGTTCTGTGCTACAAATCGGAAGGTCGCTGGTTCGATCCCAGCTGGTGTCAGTGGATTTTTTATTGGCATAATCCTTCCGACCGCACTATGGCCCTGGTGTCGACTCAGCCTCTAACAGAAATGAGTACCAAGAGTATTTCCTGGGGGCAAAGGCGGCAGGTGCGTAAGGCTGACAACCTATCACCATCCTGTGCCGTTGTCACGAAATCTGGGAACCTTAACTTCCTAAGAACCCTCTGGTCTTGTCCAGGCCTCTAATGGGACTGCTTTACCTTTACCTTACTACTACTACCACTATTACTACTACTTACCTACTTACTTATTTACTTACTTACATACTTACTTACCTACCTACCTATCTACTTACCTTCTTACCTACTTATTACTTACTTACTTGCTTACTTACTTACTGCAATTGAGTTTTCACCCGGTGGCAGTAGTCCTTACACTAGTACAGCCAAAACAAAAATAGAATATACATAAACGAAACAGTACAAATACACAGTACAAACAATATACAACACAGTAAATACAAGTACACATATTACCAAAACAACCACACAATTGTCAAAACACCCACACATTACAAGACACACACGTTCAAACACCCACGCGACACACCATTCGTGTCTCTGAACCATTCAAAAAACACGATAATTTTTACTCATACGAGTATTTATGTAGGTGCGTGGTTTGTCATGGAAGGTTGACTGGTTAACGGGCGTTTATGTCGGCAGTTTTTCAACACGTGATGCGATGTGGTCACATGGATGGAGGAAATGTGGAATTCATTTTGTATCTTCTGTCTGTTCTAAGTGGAACTCAAAAGATTCAAGAATCGTTGTGCTTCATCTTCAGGCTGACGCTTAAATCTCGTACAATGCAAAACTTAAATGGATATGAAGGGGGAAGTTGTGGGCTAGATGATTGGCATCCCTGTGGTGGTGTTGGTGGCTGGAGGCCTCTGTGGTTCGGAACGTGGGTTATGTGTAGCCGTCAAATATTTACACGCAAACTCGTCCTTCTTCCGCACTCGGTTCTGTCGTCAATTATTAATTCCTCAATTACCGGTTGCATTCAAGCAAGGTGCGTCCCTAGTGCGCAGAACAGAATGAAAAGAAAGCGAGATGAAGAAGTGCTTTGATGTGTGAAAAGAAAGTACGGTGATATCACGAGAAAGCCTGCTTGTTCTCTGAGTAAACGTAACGCCTCTACTGCCGGAGTATACCTTATAAATAATGTAAGGATGGCGCTTACTCTTAAATTCTCTTGGGCACTTTTACGGTTCTGCGCATATTTTACTGCATGCCATAGTCAAGTGGTTAGCACACTGTGCTGTGTACTTCGGATGCCCTGGGCTCGAACTCGTCCTCAGGCTGATATAATTCAGTGTAGATCATATCGTGCGAACCAGTAAATTTATAAAGGTTTTACGTGAATTATGGGGGTACGCGTTGGCGCAGTTGGTTGAGGCATTGCCCTACAAATCGGAAGGTTGCGGGTTCGATTCCCGATGGTGTCACTGGAATTTTTCAGTGACATCCTTCCGGCCGCACTATGGCCCTCGGATCGACTGAGCCTCTAACAGAAATGAGTAGCAGGAGTGCATAGGGCTGGCAACCTTGCCACCTTCATGTGTCGACTGTCTTGAAATCTGGGAGCCTCAACCTTCTAGAACCCTCAGGGCCTGTCCAGGCCTGTAAAGGGATTGCTTTGCCTTTTAGATCAACTATGTTATGATAGGGAATCTACAGAATTCTTTTTCCTAATGTTGTTTAGTGACGCTGTATGGTTACATCTTCTTTGTCATTCTGGGTCCTTCTGGGACCCACAGCTTCTGTTCGAATACTATTCTTCTCTAAGGATACAAGTTTAAGCTACAGGGCCTTCCGAAACGTTGGTACGTCTTTCCCAACCTACGCTACGTTGCATGTAACAGGTTACTACAGGAAGTTGCATAATGAGGAAATGAATGATTTGTACTGCTCACCCAATATTGTTCGGGTGACCAATCGAGAAGAATGAGATGGGCGGAGCATGTAACACTATGGGGGAGAGGAGCGGCCTATACAGGGCTTTGGTGGGGAAACCTAAGGAGAAGAGGTCACTTGGGTGACCCAGGCGTAGAAGGGAGGATAATATTAAGATGGATCCTCAGGAAGTAGGATGTGGGGGTATGGACTGGATCGAGCTATCTCAGGATAGGGACAGGTGACGGGCACTTGTGAATGCCGTAAGGAACCTTCGGATACCATAAAATATGGGGAATTTCCTGAATAGCTGGAAACCGGTTAGCTTCTCAAGATGGTCTGTGCTCCATGGAGTAAATAAGTGGGTAAATACGCTATATCGCATGCCTGAAGTCCATGACACCAATATGAACTTTGTGCGAAGCCTGTCCTTGATTTTTTTCGAATTCAATTTAATACGACGTTAATATTTGTATGATTTGAGGGTTCGCAGTGGCACATGTAGTGACGTAACCTTTTTTCTCCTTTACAAATATGATCGGTGAGACGCTTCATATTGTGCATGTTCCATGTGAGTGATAAACACACAACAAGGTTATAACCAACAGATGGCGCATGTCATGAACAAAAAACTCTCCTACGTGTTTCAGGTGTTGTCTTTGGCCATCTTCAGGCAGTGTCGCTGCTGAAAGACGCATATCGCTTCACTGTACCTCCACATTGAGTTCCTTCATGGTGTAAACGTGGATTGGCAGTATAGGATTTACCACTTGGTTTCATTCTAAGAGATTTTTATTACTCCTTGACGTGTTGGTGAAGAACATTTTAGAAACTGTCTTATAATAGAATCTTAACACAATTTTTATATAACACTATACATATGTATATGTTTTAATGGTCTGCTGCCAGTATATGTTTTACTCAATATACGTAACAAAGCTATACAGCAACGCTGCATACGTCTTTGAGCAGCGATACTTCCTGAAGAGGGCTACAGACACTAGTCGAAACATGTAGGAGTGCTTTCGGTTCTTGATATGTGCAATTGTTCATTATAAACTTGTTCTTTGATAAGTAAGATGTGTTTGGAAAGCTTTAGATATGTAGATAGATGGTGAAGTCAGCTGAATGTTTGAGGGGTCACATAAGTGGTAGGGGTTAGTTTATTCTGCTTTCTGAAGTGAATGAAGCTTCGGTCTGGACGTGTTCGAACAAAGCGTCCGCACCGACACATCTCCGTTCTGAGGGTACCGGGGAATGTTTCTTTAAGGGTAGAGCGGCCAGCATCGTGACGCCGACCATTCAGGTCCATCTAATGCCGAGGTTAAGAATAAGTGGATTTTTACCTCCACTCCACTTGTCAGGACAGCCTTACTCATTTCAGTGTAGGGATAACGTTTGTGCACGCCTTTCCACTAACGATATGTTAGCACGCTCTAAACACGTTCCGCGTCTCACTTCGACCACTTCTGTATGTCTCAAATTCAACGTTCTGCATCACGAAATGAGGGGGGCGAAATTTCTTCATTTCTACCACAGCGTCTGATGGCTACGATGGCTGATTTTAAAGGTAGCGGAATGTGTACTTTGAAACCTCAAACTTAGCGTTGCGTCCGTGTGGCAGTGTGGGCCGTGCCGCAGCGCTTCTGATAACTTCGTACTTCCCACACTCTTATGGTTCCAGAATTTAGGAATACCCAACTGCTTTTAAGCCGAGTCGTTATTACTGCTAGCACGTAATTTGAATTCCAATAAGGTGTGACACGACATGAATTAACCGGCGACTCCACTGGTGTATATCGTGTGCACTGTTTCTGTACATTGTTTAAAGTGTATGCATGAATGAAACGCTGATTGGTTACGTTATGTTCTTATATCCGTCGTTCCTTCCGCCTACCGCTGTGACTGTCCGATATTATGTCTTCCTTATTCTGTTTGTCCTTCCGCACGTATCATTTACGACATTACGTAAACGTTCAGTTAAATGCTATGGATGAGTGTTGTCAGATATTTCTTGTTACCTTCCCTTTACAACGCCATCTGCATTTCCTCTTCTTCATCTTCTCCTTTTATTTATCGCTTTGGGCGCTACAAGACAGTTCCGACGCGTAGAAAGAAATATTCAAACTGGTTTCCCCCTTTCCTTGTTGAACTTCCCATGATTCTCTGCTCCTTAATATTACACGATTGTGCTAATTTTCGTCCCATTTAAGCCGTAGGTTGCTTCCATAATGCAAATAATCGTATGAGCAGTTTTTGTTCTTTTTCATTTCCTCACTTTCCCAGCAACATAAACTCTGCAAAGATGTTGTTTTGTGTGCTCATTTGTAGAACATCTTCTGATTAGTTTTTAATTTTTTGTATCCCCCACGTTTCACGTTTCATGAAGCCAAAGTTGTTCATAGCACATTTACCATGAAAGGCTCGTACTGCTAAAATTAGCTCATGGCATGAAAGTAGTTATTACAACTTACCCCTGACTTTAAAATTAAAAATGAGCCCCATGTCTGTGTACCAAACTTTGAAGCTGAACGTGAGAGTCTGCCTTAGACTTACACACATTTATTACGTACACCCCGATCCCGGAGACCCCGCGATCTAAGGCGTGGGTCTGTGGCTTGCCTGTTGGGATTATAGGCTCGATTCCCGCTGGGGGCATGGATGTCTGTCTCGTGTGAGGTTACGTGTTTTCAGGCAGCGATCCTTGCGTCGTGCTGATCACTCGTCCAGAGGAGTCCTCCCGAGTGTGGTGTGACTTGAGTGTGATCGTGAAGCCTCGATGAGGAGGAGACCCTGGCCCACTAGGGACTGTCGTTCCATTGAAAAACTTAACTATGAAGAGTTAAGGGGCTGAATTTGCTCTTTTTTAATCAGCGACACCCAGCAGAATGCCTTACAGGTAGCGATAGCGTGCTTCACGCGATTTTTTAGGTTTTGGCTGCGGTGTACCTTTGTTGTATAGTGGTCATATGATTAATACGTGTTGTGTTTTTTGGGGAAAAAATTAATTGCTCTTGTATGTACATTACTTCATAGTTGTTATATATTATACTTTACAGAATTGCTGCTTACTTCAAGCTAAGGGTGACATGCTTATTTAATGATTGAGTGATGTAATCTGGACTGTGCCCGTGGCAAAGTACACCCTGTGACTGGGTACTGTGCTGAGGCATGATAATGCGCGGCGCAATGTCCAGAAGCCCGAGAACTCTGAACGATAATTACTCCCCCAAAACTTTCCGTAATTTCTGGATGCTTTAACATAACTACGAGAGAACAAAAGACGCTTCTTCACGAGACGTCGAGCAACGCAGACAACTAAGCACTCGCTAGGGGTACATTACTGTCCTCCGAGTTCTCGCCTTGTTATAGTTCACTTACTGGTATACAATAAACTTCCCATATATTCAGCATGGTGCGTTATTACTAGAGCAAGGAACCTTCACCCCCGAACCCTGACCGAGTTTCGAGTTTCGCCTCCTTCAGAGAGCAACATCCACGATACGTTCTCTACCGGGATACAACACCTTAGGTTGCGGATCTTCGCCTTTATACGTTAGCTGACCCTTTGAATCTCATTTTTGTTTCACTTTCACCGGAGCTTTTTTATATCTTTCGAGACAAGCCCCTCCCTACCCTCTTGAAATAATGAAATCACTATCAGTTGATAGAGTGCCATTCAACCGCGCAGTGGCTGAATTTTATAACCCGCTACCATTGTGGAGCCTTCCAGTTCACAAGGAACTGGAAGGGAGTAAGGTAGCGACGTTTCCCTGAAATTACAGTAAGCTGGTCTCGTTTTCATTTGGTTGCTTGTCTCCTGCTTTTGTATAGCAACTCTAAGGAATACCAGAAAGAGAAGTCTTGCATATCACGTACGTGAGAGGCCCACAATATATGTTACAGCAGTGATGGTAACTTTGTAAAGGTCAGAAATCGGATGCCATGTGTTCATTGAAAGAAGTTGGTGTAGATGTAAAACAGGTCACATATAGAAGAAACGAAAAATGTATTGTATAAAGCAGTGATCGCTTCAGCACTCGTGTGTGACAGTGGGACGTGTTCTGGGAAAAGTACAAGCTGGAAAGCGTAGAGCGGCATGAAGTAAAATTCGTAAGAAATGTGAAATCATGTACCAAATTGGGTTACATTAAGACCCAGAATATAGTTCAAAATTAAAGGCGTAGACAGTAAGTTGAATACAAAAATAGAATTGTGTATACGAAATTGGTTACGTCATCTGGACAGAATGGTAGCAGGCAAATTCTTACAGCTTCCGTTTTATGAAACCCGACTGTACGTGGATGTAGGATATTTTAGAGTGGCTGTGAAGTGGGGCAGGCGTGGGCCTAAGTCACGGAGAATAAATTATTATTATTATTATTATTATTTCGCTGTAGCACACACTTCTAGATTTCCTGCTTGTATGGGCGTGGACCGTTATTGATGTGGGTGACAGTGATTTGTAACAATGGAAGCCGAATGTAATTGATAGTAGGGTGTGATACATGGCCGGTAAAAAAATTCGTATGGTTGCTTCACAATAAATACTTATTATATTACACGTCGAACAGAATATATGATTAAAGAAGCTGTTAAAACTGTGAGATGCATAAAGTTTATACACACGAAAAGCTGACAAAGCAAAAAAAAAAAATCAGTGATAATTGTGTTTGGCGTGATTTTAATTGTGTATGTCGGAAGCTCTGCTGCGCCTTCTTATCCTCAGTTCCTCAACATCTGACGATTATGCTTATTAATTAGCACGTCTTTCCATTCGTAGAATTAGCTGGAGGGCTGCACTGAGAAGACGGTCAACTCTCATGTTAGCACTGCTCGATGCGAAACAGAAATGTGATAGCCTAAAGCAGAGCAAGACTCATTTATAACCTAATTATTGAATAAAGAAAGTCCAACTTGATATCACTTGCTTTATTGTTTCATTATTTAATGCTCAACATGTTTCGGATGTTAATACATACATCCTCAGGAGCTTGCGAATTATTTGTTGAGTTATTTCATGGGTTGTATTGTTCTGGTTCGATGTGTGTTGGTGTTCCGGTGTGGTTCGGCTGGGGTGGTGTGGTATCCGTATGCAGGCTGAAGTACTGCATTTATGTGCTTTGTTAAATTGATCATTATTGTGTAATAATGTGTTACGATACAGATCTGTCTCCTATGTAACATGTCTTAAGAAGCTGAGGATGATGTAAGTTAATTGAGGAGGTGCTTAACCATCACCAAGTTTATTTGATGCCAAAAATTGTATTGCAAAAACAAAGAAGGAACAAAGGAACATACTGAAATGTTAGGAGATTATATCGGGAGAAGTAACGTAATTACAGTGTCCGGAGCTCTGGAAAATTATTAACTCTATGCGTAGTCTAAACGTTGTGTTCTGTTTCCTCTGCTATTTTCCCTGGATTTTGGAAATCTATGAATATTTGGGGTACGCGGTGGCGCAGTTGGGAGAGGTACTGCGCTGGTCCGATTCCCGATGGTGTCATTGGAATTTTTCGTTGACATAATCCTTCTTATCGCAATATGCCCCTGGGGTTGACTCGGCCTCTAACAGAAATGAGTACCAGGAGTATTTCCTGGGGGTAAAAAGCGGCCGGTGCGTAAGGCTGACAACTTTACCACCATCCTGGGTCATTGTCACGTAATCTGGGAACCTTAACTTCCTGGAACCCTGTGGGCACCTCGGGCGTGTAACGGAACTGATTTACCTTTACCAGTATAATTTAATCTAATGCTGATGTTTTCTTCGCAAACGTCAGATATTGATACATGCGTCAGGGCTACACAAATCCCGGGCGGTAGGTCACCGTGGCGACTGAATTTTGTAAGGTAGCACATGATCCTTAGATGTATCATCCCCGTTGCGTTTTATGTTATTTAGGAGGGAGTGGGTACGTCAAAACACACCTGTTTGTATCCTATTTTTTTCACAGCAATCAAAGTGTATAACATATATATATAT
>Ga0123352_10006007_pt1 | contig 18468 bp, 14 predicted proteins | sample TergutLab28metaG_FD_89700 | JGI IMG/M metagenome (GOLD analysis project Ga0123352, IMG submission 89700) | Labiotermes labralis P1 segment gut microbial communities from Petit-Saut dam, French Guiana - Lab288 P1 | ecosystem: Host-associated > Arthropoda: Insects > Digestive system > Gut ... | reverse complement strand
ATATAAGGTAATATATATAAGGTAATATATATATGCACCGAGGAACAGTTTTGTTTTAATTTGGCTACATTTACTTCAGTAACAGTGCACATAATACAGCAGTGACTATGACATTCAGTGGGAGTAAAAATCACTGTCATTTGGGAAACCCACTTCATCAGGTAAACATTTTAACCACTACACCAACAGGACTGCAATTTTTCTCAATTCAGTATTTTTACATCAATCAAGAAATGTAATGTCAATGTTTGCCACAAAGCTGTCCGTCATATTCTTACAAGTACTCCGACCACAGATGTAACTACTGCCGAACCCAACCTCAAATCCGACAATGGAATGTAATGATCGGTAGCAACTACTCTATTCAGCCTGTAGCTATTACGACCTAAATAGATAAAGTGCTGTACATCAATACAGCATTTATTTTCAAAATTAAATTATAAAAAAGGCCTGATAGTAACAATCTTAAAAAGGGGGTAAGAGTGAGAAAGTTAATACAATATTGCCTAGCACGTTTATTAGAGTAATGTAGCCAGACACTGATGGCAACACAAATTAAGTGTAAAAACAATGATGGTATTTCTGATCAAATTATCTCATTCAAAGCCACACAATATGAACAGAATAAAATCTACATTCCTGCTACACACAAAAAACAATGCTCACAATCTCCATGCTGTTTGAATATCTGCTCCACTTCTTTCAGTAAGTCATTCATAACAGTCGGCAATACGTGAAGGCTGGTTTCTGCAACTGATCAGAAGGTGTCATAGATTTTCATGGTAGTGACCAGTATGATTACAGTCTTCTTGGACACCATGCTATGTAATATGGTGTAACAGGATCCTCCAAAACATTGGTATGTCTATCAGAATACATGGTATAACATCCTGGAAGACTAATCTTGCAGCCACTGCAATTAATTATTTACTTATTTACATATTCTTGGGTTATTTAATGCACATAAACAACTGCAAACATCATCAAAGATAAGAGAAGATGAAGAGGGAATCTACGAGGGTCAAATGATGAAATGTAGTGTTGAGGCATTTTCAAACTTTCTCCTAACATTCATGTAGATGGATTATAGCTATCATGGGGTTGTTCATAATTTTCCTGGGCACATGTTACATCAGTACCTTGAAGCACTTCACAGGTGCTTCTCTCCCAATACCCATAATGCATTCAAGGTTAAATAATGATTATGTTGAGCACCATTCAACCTACCAACCAGTCACCTCAAAAACACAAAAGATGTAAATACATGAACTGGACTTAAGTTTACAATTATTTCAACTGCTGCCATGATTATGTGATGAAATTGGAGGCCTGCTGTTCATTGACCCATACACATAACTTTAGGGGGTATGATGGGGGGGGATGCCCCCCCCCCCAACCTGTGTTTTACCAGATGCAAAATAGAGGCATCTGAGTTTCTAACACCCCCATTTGATTTTGCCCCCTCCCCCAATGTTATTAATCAAGTTATACCTTAACTGCAAGTGTATGATGGCGCAGATGTTAATGAACATGGTTCATGTAGACCCCATATGCACTCTTCGGCTTCATCTTCCTACTAACATTTTATAACTACCAAGTATGAAACTTATCACTGTACAGTTTTCATAAACCAATAACTCATCAGTTGAACACCATTTACATTTCAAACGCAGCTAAATGTTTGGGCTTTTAGAAACAAGCCATCAACTGGCTGTACAAAAACAAAGATTCAATACAATATGCATAACATAAAAATCAAGTCTGACATATCAACTTGTCACAAACCATAATCTGTGACAAGCTGATATCACACACTTAATTTTTACACTATGCTTGATGTATATTGAAAACTTATCTTTTTCTGCAGCCACAAAATGCAACCAAGTCAAAGCTAGCTGTACAGTGTATGTTTGAAACACTTCCATCCAAATTGCTGCAACAAGGTTGCTGTCTGTTGGGCTGTGTGGGGTCTTGGCACCAAGTGACTTTCATATTCCTGGCCCTCAGATGAGGCATCTTGGTGGTCACAAATTCCAAAATGTTGCAAAAGTGCAAAAAACTCAGAATTCTATGCTGAAGGTGTACATTCACTAGTAAAACAATGTGACAAATGCCTGAACCTTCATGACGATCATGCAGAAATATATGCCATTGTTCTCCTTTCTCACTAGGAAAGTTACTTCAAATAAAAATTTGGTGAAAAAGCAAATATACATTACATATTCTGACTTTCTGAAAGACCATCATACAAAAACACCACAGCACTAATAATATAAAGATGTACAGTTTTCTCCTGTTACTTCCTTCACTTTGGGGTTCATATATTCTATTCAGCTACTTTTTTATCAGCACTCCTCACCCCATGTTCTTCTCCCAATCAGAGAGATCAAGTTTCACAGTCCTAGAATGGTGGTATATTTATAGTTGTGCATATTGTAATATTTGGTTGCTGGGATACCTTAGTTGGTATGGTGACTTGCAATGGGCTGAAAGGTCAAGGGATTGAATTCCAGTGGCTGAGATTCTTTGTGCCATCCAGACCAATCCCAAGTCCAACCCAGACTCCTGCACAATGGTTACTGGTTCTTTGCTGGAGGTAAAGCTGCTGGAGCATGGTGCTGGCCACTCACCTCCTTCTAGCGCTGGGTTGCAAATAGGTTTGAGTTATACCTTTGCCTCAACTCTGTTCCTGCATAGGTCTATCATGGGGTGACTTTTACCTTTGTTTTGTAATTTTTATATTTCCGGAATGCACACTGCTAAACAAAACATTTTGAACTAACTGCTGCAATTATTGGTTGACTTAAATTGCTTTCAATTTCTTCACGAATGCAATACTTAACTCTACCACAACCTTTATGTAACAATTTCATCATAGATTTTGGAAACATGGCATAAATGTGAACTTCTGTGCTAATTCCTAAATGAACCTAACATCTTCCGCAGCCTTCGTTATGGGGTTACTTTTGTTTTCACAAAATAAATTGTGTTCTTCATCACGAACAATACAGCATAATAAAACTACGGTACGCAGTCCCGCCATACCTCGCCCCAAGGCAGTTTTTGGTTGCACAGAAGTGCTCTACCGAAGTGAGGAATGGGTAAATTTCCAGTTTTCCTGCTTCAGTTATTAATGTAGGGCAAAGTTCATCATTAAGAAGTTCCGTCCTGCAATATGCACTTCTATCTCTAGAATTAAAACTGATATTCCAAATAACCACAAAAATACCTTGATTTTGCTTCGCACGACTGAAGCGTACTTCCCATTCTTCGAAATTCATCTTAACATACTAGTGAGACTGAATCTCTAAAATGTTACATGACGAAGTTAGTGATTATACACGCTTCTGTAATCCGATTAGCACATGTGTTCACTAATTTTGCAATTTGTTGTACTGCATACAAACTAATACGCGAACATGGCGTTGACGGCGTGACGTACAAATGAACATGGCGCGAAATGTAGGGAATCAAAGAGAAGCATTACGCCAAAGAACATGCCGGTTTCTGATACAACCAGGGATTACAGAGATCTCCGGTCACAACTATAATTATGTTTTCTGGTCGATTTTATTAAATATTAACGCTATTCATAAACTATAGAGTTGAAAACGCCTGTGGTCCGAAAGGAGCGCTACAAGTTGACGAAGGAAATGATGGACTAAAGTTGTGACCCGTGCAAACCCACACGCCGACAGCCATTGTAAGGCAACACCAAATTGCAAAAAGCAGTTTTGAGTAGTCCTAGTCACAGACTTATCAATATAATACTACAAATCAGTATAATAGCCAAGTAGCTACAATGCTAACACAGTCATAAAAAAATTAACCTTAGCCTAACCTATTATATGACCCGTGACTATACCTGTAAATGTGAACAGACCATCTCATCTACATTGGGCAGGGCATTTCTTGGGAACCTAACACTGTATCGTCTTTGCCGAATAACAATCTCCCCCTCCCCCCCCGAACCATTTCTCGCCATCGCAGAGCACTCCACTTGTTTGTATCTTGAGCCAGAAGAACCCACACCACTCCCATCCCATTACTCCCAACACCAATTTCCATGCACTCTCCCTACCTATTCCAGGGTCTTCCAAGTAGTCTCACTCCTCCAGGTGTCCCCACCAAAACCCTGAATGCTTTTCTCTTCTCTCTCATACATATGCCCATGTGCCATATGCCCACTTACCTAATCCTGGTTGACAAAACTTGGTTAAAAACCTTGTTTGCAGAAGTATTTTCACAGAGCTTTCTAACAAGGGTCATACAATAATGAGACTTAACTGCAAGTTGTTTCTGACGACAGATAACTTAAGTACACAGATGATCTGTGAACTAAAGCAATGTACTAGGAACATATCAAAAGATGAAGTTGAAAATTAACAAGTATAAAAAGCGACAATTTTTTTTTATTTATTTGACTATGTTATATAAATGTAAAAATAAATATGAATAGAATGTATGCTCTGTTAAGTGAGTCCAGCATGTAGGATTGAGGAAATGTACAAATACAGTGGCTATGCTAGAACGAACGTAATTGGTTCTAGAACCTCGTTCATTATAACATCTGTTCGTTCTAGCATACATTGAAATATATGCATTTAGGGGTAATATGTTCCAGGCCCACAGCTTAGAGCAAAGTTATCATCAAACACAGCCATTTAAACAGGAAAAATATAATACAAATTCAAAAACATATGTGTAAAAATAATATAAAATTGATTTATTTAACTTTTATACACTGTAAACTGTACTTTCTGAATGTTTAAGTTAATTAGCTTTCTCACTCTATTTTGCTGACTCGTGGCTGAAATTATATAGCAGAATAATTAAAAGAAATACTTTCACTGCTAAGGGCGCAAATAAGCAGATAATTGAACTAAACTGATAACTGAACCTTACAAACAATAACAGAGATGATGACTGATGCTCTAATCAAAGCGGGAAGGCCTGATATGTCATGCACACACATGTGCTACGTTGGCCAATAGTATTCAACTGCTTTTGCTCTAGCATCCCCATTTCATTGATAAAAACTGTTCGTTGTAACATCATTCATTGTAGCATACCCCATGGTACTTGCAAATACAGTAGTTGAGCCACCAACAACAGCCAAGAAGGGTCAGCCAGCTTGGGCATTAACAAACCCATCCTGTAAAAACATAACAGCTTAGGAAATGTTACAAAGGAATGACAAATATATAATCAGGAAGCCTGATGGTTGAAACCATTTAGGGTATTGTGATATAGACAGGAGGATGATATTCAAAGGAATGGGAGGAAAATATTAAAGTAATTTTAAAGAAATGTGGAATATGGACTAGTGTAATTTTGTTAAGGACAAGGCCCAATTCTGAAATGACCATTCTGGTGTCTTACATATCAGGATTTAAGATTGTCACATGCAATATGTAAACATAACAGTGAAAAACTGCATTGCAATTGGAATATACTCCACTCTGTACCTTCGGTATTGTGAAGGATCTATGATTAATCAGAGGTATGCAGAACAACTAAGCTTCATAAGATGTGATGTGTAAAGCGTCAATACAGGCTTACAAATCATTTGATTGTACTGCTCTGTTAGGTGAAAAGAAGTTGTGAAGTTTTGGAGTTACATCTTGTGTACTGTTTCCCATTGAACACATACAAAACCAAGAAACATTTTTATGAAATCACCAGTAGACACTGCTGAGGGGATGTGGAGGCATGACAATGACAGATCAGCTGCTGATCCCATATTAAATTAAATCACAGATCTGCCACTGATAGGAAGTCACATGAGTGTGGTGAGTGAAATTTTGTCATAATACAAAGTGGTTCAAGAGTAAAATATAAAGCTTAAGTTGTGCCTCTGCTTAATTAAGAATCTTTGATGTGTTAAAGAGTGGAGGTATAGTTCAATATATTACCATCAGCACTGGATGGAAATAACTGTCTGCGTTCATGTCCAATCCATTTGAACCCTAGGGAAACTGCTCCTGTTATCAAATGGACAGTAGGGTGTGTGACCCCTGGAACCAGTTGAAATAAGGTGGTGAAGATCAAAATCTCTGCTCCCAACAGAAATCAAACCCCAGTTCTGCAATCATCAAGCCTTTATCCTAGTCAAACTTACTTAGCTATGCCTGGTCTAATAACATCAAGATGTAGTGCAATTAATCATTTGGCAGCATGGCTGCTGTAATGTGTTACCTGATTTCCATCACCTCAGATTGCATGTAAACACAAACACATCAACATGATAGCACTAACTTATTAGTTATGCAATGCAGGAAATGTTCTCAACATCAACATTATAGCACTAACATATCAGTTATGCAATGCTGGAAATGTTCTCAAGACCCTGTAGGTAGAACACAAGTCATAACACACTGCAATTTGATTCATACCTGCTTGTAGGATGGGCAAAAGATTATCTACTGTTCAATATGGATTTACAGAAGTGGTTGATGAAACAAGGAGTATGGAATTCGAAAGACTGGTGACCAGATTACTTGTTAGTGGACAGTGTGGAGGTGTAGTGGCAAGGTGGTAAGTGAGGAAGCACTGTGTACACACCAACAAGTGTTTACTGTCCATTTAAAAAATGTTCACAGTCACTGAAGCTATGAATGTATTCACAACAGAGTAAATGTTTCTGAAAGAGGTTTAATGCTCTCTGGTCATTCTGATGTGACACTGGCAGTGACCATACTGTGCTGACTGCAGCTGTGCACAACGACAAGAAGCTCAGTAGTTATGTTGTCTGGTCATTGTTGTACAGACACTAATCTAACCCAAAATTTTCATAGTGGCATATTCTTTGGAAGTGATGCTGTGGTTATATGGTTGCCATGACTTCGTTGATGAACTTACGTATTAGCATTACATGTATATACAGGGTGGGCCACTGCAGGAGATAATACACTAGGTCTCTGTGGTCAGAAAACCTCGTATCAACATGGGTCCTACTTTCAATGGATATGGAGCTATGGGTGTTTTTAATTCTCATAAATATACTCCTGTTACCCACATGTCACACCTTATGGAGTCTGTTATATGCTATGCAACCCTGAATGGCCTTTGTATGTGCCACTGAATATGAATATCAGTATGAATATGAAAACTGAAAGGGGGGTGATATCAATGCATTTCAGGCTTAACTCTAGTACTCCCACAAGCTCTATTCAAAACTAAGCAGCAAAGTGTGCTGTGGCTGAGGGCAGGATGTTTGAAAAACTATTTAAGCACAGGTCACTGTAAATTAAGGGCAGTTTCATTCACAAAGCTAAATCTAGACATGAAATTTACCAGTTAATGCAATTAATATTTTGTCCCATATTTTTGCGATAATACTTACATTTTATCACACGTTTCAAGTGGTCATAACTGTGTAACCGTTCAAACCTGGACACATGTTTATGCAAAATTTATTGATCAAAAGGCCTAACAAATCATCTACATTAATGCCCACAAGGTCATGAATCACTCTGTGTAGTGCAATATTGCAACAAGTATACTGCCAAGAGTCACTTGTAGAGAATGATGTAAAGGCTGAACATTCTTATTACTAGCAACCCCCCCCACAAACACACACACACACCCAGCTAAGTGGCTGAGAATATTTTTCACAACTTAGTGGTTTTTAAAATGTGTCCCATTTAAAATTCTGGACACATGCATCACACATTCTTGTCATTCATTCTTATATTATATCTTTTTACTGCATTGCACTAATCCTGTTCTGACCTACCTACTTTACTTACTCAGCTATTATGGCTCTTAGCATGTTTAGAACAGCATCACATACTGCATGTGCTGATGGTCAGTTTACACATTAGAAAGGGGCAAACACCAAGAATCTTTCCAACAAACATTCTGTGCTACATAACCTTTATTTTCCTTGTCTAAGTCACAGTGTGCATGGGAGTGGGGGCACCATCTTGTCAGTGATGAGAGGGTGAGGACTCCCAAACTGGTCCTCTCTGATGTGTGTCTGTGTCCTATGCACATTTTTCTCCAGGCAGTGCACCACATTCATCAGATCATTGATTCTGCGCTCAATGATGTCCAAGTATAACATCACATTATATGCTGTCACATGTACATTGTCACCTGTGATGGAAGTAGAAACTACAATGTGGGTCTGAAACTTTGTATCAAGTCAAACTTCTTGAAAGTATGACACACATTATCAGGTACATGAGTGATAGGACGAAACTGTAAAGGGGACTATGTTACTTCATGTACTGTCATAATTAGGGTTGGTTGTGAATTAAAATGTAGTTCTGGTTACAGCACAGCAGTTTGAGCTGTGTGAAATTAACCATGCATCTGATAGCTCAGTTGATGTCCCTCTCATTTCTGGAATCCAAGGATAATTTAAAAAAATCCCATCAGAGAAGAGTGATCTTGTAATTTTTTAATTATCATTAACACTGCTTGTGATTAATGGCGATATCAGGCAGTGACAGCAGTCAGTAGTGCCATTAGGTTACCTACTGCCTCTGCAGTTGTACAGGATAGGGAAAAGAACAGTGCAAAATAAAAATACCTGCGATATTTGAATTCTCACAGTGGTGCTGCTGAAGATTCAAGTATTGTGGGAAGTGACGCTGTGTTACTGAGCATTTCCTGGTATTTCAATGGATTGTACAGCCTTCCTCTTCAGGGTGAAGCATTCAAAAAAGAACTATGACTCTACTTTGGCTGTTTGGGCCTAAACATGAAGATACTATGATCCTTGGAAACATCAGAAACTACTTGCCCAATGACAGTACATCATCTCAGAAGTTGTGAATATTCTAGGAGGGTGCCACATTATTTATGGGAAAATGAAAATATTTCTTCTGTTTAACACATAGAATAATAAATTAAGAACTGTATTTATTTAATTGTATATTAAAATATAACATTTCATAATCCATTTATTGTTTAATAATGAAGTAAAAATCCACAACTTGCTATTTAAGATGTTTCGTGACTGAGTGGTCTTTACTGAGCCAAATTCTCACATTAATTAGCATGGAAGCTAGGACCAGAATACAAAAATTTAACATACTGAAATAGTACAATGTGTCAAATGTGACAATAGAAGTGTAATGTAATGTTCACAGTGCAGACATACATGCATATCCCATAATAACTATTCACTGCAATTTGTAGAGGTACGTCAAGGGTGGCACAGTGGTTAAGGTGCTGTGCTACAAATCGGAAGGTCGTTGGTTCGATTTCAGATGGTGTCATTGGAATTTTTCATTGACATTAACCTTCCAATCACACTATGGCCCTGGGGTCGACTCAGCCTCTAACAGAAATTAGTACCAGGAATATTTCCTGGGGGGTAAAGGTGGTCAGTACGTAAGGCTGACAACCTTAACACCATTCTGTGCCGTTGTCATGTAATCTGGGAACCTTAACTTCCTGGAACCCTCTGGGCCACTCCAGGCCTGTAATGGGACTGCTTTACCTTTTTATGTCAAACGGTGGTAGTATATCAATATATTGTATAGTACAGAATTTCTCTTCACAAATCTTGGGAATTAAGTCGGGTGGTGCTACATGTGAGAATTAAAGAAGGGCTTCAATTTCATTATTGATAAGTCTGCAGTTATTGTGGCAATGCAGATCATGCCAGCGCCCAACAAGCTACATGGTAGCCAGTGAAATGTATAAAGTGACACAGTCACCACTATATGACAACTACATATTTGAGTGATCACAGGAGCTCCTGACAGTTGTTTGTTAGAACAGAATAGGAAAAATAATGGGTTCAAGCCCTTTTGGTCCCGTTGCATGTAGGTCTTTCAGATACTTGTTACACAAGGAAATGTAAAGAGCAACTCTAACCACAACAACATGAGATACTGAATAACCGGCAGACATGGTAAATTTCAAGTAAAAGTTATCAAATCAATGTTGTCAATAAAGTGCTAATTTCTCCAGGGTTAGATTATAGAGAAATGAATCATATCTAAATCATGCTGGATGTTTATTTTAGTACAAAGACGTGTAAACCGTTTGGCCTATTTCTGGGTTATATGGACAAAGTCAGTTCTAACATGTGCACCAAAACACCCAAAAGGATTTACGCTATTTCACGCTTTGCTAGTAGCTACTAACAAGTACCCAGTTGAAGATTCATGTCTCCTCGAATGTGACACTGTAGTGTGATGTGTTCCAGCATTTCAAAGTAATGTAATGTGGTCTGGCATCACTAGACCCAGAAGATCAAGGCTCTTCGTTCCTTCAAGCACACACCCAATGACAAAACATTGCGTCCCAAAATGTGAATCTTCAATACTATTGTGAGGACCTCACATCTTGCAAGAAGCCCTGTTGGCCGCATATGGGCATAATCATCGTCATCTGCTTAATAAAAATACATTGTGCCTAATTAAAACATATTATTTACACTCACCCAGCATCGAGAGGATGGGGGCACTGTCACATCGCACCATGTGAAAAACGTGGTCAATTCCAAGCAGCAGGTTATCTAGAGTGGTACTGTATTCCTGCAGCTTCTTCTCCACAGAGTCGGCACTGCTCCTCTTCTCAGTGAGAATGTTACTGAGGTGGGCTAATGTTTCCTGCTGCTGCAATGCACGGAGATTATTCAGCTCACGCTGGGCCTCAGTGCTCTTGTGCAGTTCAAATACCTGCTCCTGCAGCATCTCCACCTGAAAAAAGTCATGGCTACAAACAGCTACTCTAGTACAAGAAGTACCATTCACTGATACCACCATTTACCTCATTATTGAGTTCAGTAACATAATTGAAGATTGCGAAGTTCTCCTCCTCCTGTTTTACAAACTGTGCAGCTACTCGATCAATGTCATCCTCTCCAGAGAATTCCTTAATCTTTGACAAGATCTCCTCAAATTTAGCAATCATGTGTTCTGTGGCTTCCCTTTTTTTCTCTGTGGACAAGTTGAGTTATGAAATGTTTAAATCTCTACTGAGTTGGCAGAAACAACACATCATAAATATGAGCACTCAGTCCATTTTTTAACAGATATGTTCTGGCATTAAATTAGGATATTTATCCAACTCACTGCGCTTGAGAGCCTCCCTTGCCTCCAGGTCAGCCATGGTGCGTTGCTGCCCTTTAACACCCAAAAATGTCTGTAGCTTGTCATCATGGTCCAAGCGTCGCTGCAATTCCCTCATCTCCTGCTTCTGTTGTTGCAAGTCCTGCTTTCCACGTTCTTTGAGAGCCTGTAGCTTGTTCTGTGCTTCTTCTCTCTGATCATATGCTAATGTGGCCTGCTCAATTAGGTCCACCATCATCTTGTTGCCAGAGTTGAGGCGGCTCACCAGCTGTTGGTACAACTTATTGAAATATGCCCTATCCTTTAGCAGGTGGTTGATCTCCTCACGCATCTTTTCATTGGCAGCAATCGCCATATTGAACTTATTGGTTACCTGCGGAGAAAGATATTCATTTCAATTGCCAGTCCTACTACTTACATTTTTATGGTACTGTGCCCAGATCTGGACCATGAACTCACCACTCCGAGCCGGTTCTCCAAGTTGTTAACATTCCTCTGAGTTTTAAGTGACTTCTGTAGCAACATACTGTCACTAAAGTCGAGCTTCTTTAGCTCAAACACCTCTTTCTCTACTTTCTTTATTTGCAAGTGAAGTTCCGATAGCTGAAACACACAGGTCACAGCCTTGTTCTGAATATGGCCTGCAGTAACTGCGGACTGTGTTGTTTGCAATATTATGAAATATTACTTATGTTGCTTGCATTAAGTGACCAATGAACATCACCTGCAACTTCTCTGATTGGATATCAGCATCGTATTTGTCAGTTAGGTTAAGCAGCCGTACAATCTCTGATGCTATCTTGTTGTCCTTAACATTATTCAGTGGGGACCTGGCCAAATGAAGATCAGTCAGCAGCTCTTTCTTCTCAGCATCCAGCATTCTGATCATTCTCCTGCAACAATCATTGATTGCATCTCTATGAACACGGACAGTATCATAAGGCACTGTCACCACCCACCCTCATACAGCTCCCTCAGACCTCTTATATCTCATGTGGTAACAGATCAGCAGAGGAGAAAGAGTCCTACCACGCAAATTCAGGTTTAGAAATACCACTTATTTGCAGTCAAGATACTTCCCATTAACACATAGCAATAACATAAATTTTTTGTTCCTGATTCTGGCAAAGTGACAAAGTAATACACCAATATGGGTTTTATTGTTAAGGGCACTTAAATAGTTAAAGACAAGAGGCACCCTATCTTTTTCACACTTCTTACAAAAGAACTGTATAAGTATAATATAAACAATATGATAAAATTCTGTATGATCTATAAGTATTAAGATTATGTTCGTCTGGTATGTTACAACACATGGAATTGAAGAGCAGTATCAATGTTTCGGAGGTCCCTGCTGCTTCTGTCATCACGCTAAAATCCACTACCCTAAAAATGGAGGCAGCCCGTTCCCCTTCAACATCGATACCTAATTACCAAACTATACAACATCACACCCACGAATGTCGTAGTCTTAGGATATTCAATATGTCTTTTGAACCTTTGTTTCTGTATAATAGTGTTGGCTTCCTGAGAGTACGACTGTCGGTCTCCTTCCATAATCCGATATTGTCGCTGCAGCCGACTCAATTCTGCTTCCGCCAGTTGATCCATGTCCAGATCTTCAGCACCTGCCTTCCTTAGTGTCATTCTCTGGTTTCTAACAGCATCAATGAAACGGCATACAACACTACGAAAGATTGATAAAAATTGCACCTCCTACATTATAAATTTCGCAAGTACCGTACATTCATCTCACAAAACATTAGTGTTTGTCAGAGAATGTTGGAAACAGGACTCACGTTGTTTATAAGTGAACACGCCGTTGCTATGACAACCCTGAACAGTTCCGTAGGCAATACTACCGACAGAATGGCGCCTTTCTCCCGTAAGATTTGAATGTTAATTACGCAGCGATGATTCGGTTCCGTCATTGTCAGATTGCACTAGCGTTGTAGTCTCGACGTATGCTAGCGAAAGGTAGGGTAACTGACATCACCCTCCGTCAAACATTGTATGCATGTATTAAAAACGCCTGTAATTATAAGTGCCCCTCTTCCCTCCTCTAAATGTTGATTACATCCTAATTACGCTGACAATTGAGGAGTTCGGTCTTAGAGGGATTTGACCCTGCGCCGCTGGGCAAGTGATTCCTCGTGTTTTGAAGATGCGTGTTACCTTCGCATTCGCTAGTCCATCAATATAGTCCAGGAGGTGCTTTTATTTATTTTACACTAAATGACGTCGCAGGAGTTTGACGCTTATTGAATGATGCTGTCAGCAGTTCCCACTCTACAGCGTCGATTAATAAATTGAAACCCCCATGCAAGCGGCCATTGCCTAATTTGTGGTACAATTCCGACATTTTTTCGCGGGACATGAAAAACCACGAAGAAAGAAATTTTCCGAGTTAAACAACTGTGGGCCAAGAATTATACCTGCGACTCCCAAATACGAAGGAGTGCACTAGTCTTTCAACTACTTACCTGATAGCAGAATGCTTTCATTCAGACGTTCACACATACATACATACATATACATTTCACTGATCAACATTCGTCCATTGACAGATGAATGTGAAACATGTCAGATACTATGGGTTGCTCAAAGAAACATACTGAATAAAAGTATTTACAAAATATATGTTGGAGAAACGAAGTAAATACAAGGTCCGACCTTACAGATAGAAGACGAGAAAAACAGTTTATATAAAAGAACTACAAGTGCTAATCAACAGATGAAAAAAACTCTTCTAAAAATAAACTAGAGCTAATCATTTGATAAAAATTCTTCTATGGAATAGAAAACATGTGTAAGAAGATATTTCCTTAAACCAGACTTGCAAATTGTTCTAGTATTATCGCGAATGCTGCCCCTAGTACAATGAAACAGTGAAGTTACAATACGCATTCCACATCAATATATGGTGACGTTAATTTCGTTGCAGTGACATTTACGCTGGGCATGTCAATGTAACGAATGCAGACCGAGCGATCTTAAGGGAATATGTGGACTCAAGAATGATAAATCAGTCTGAATCCTAACAATATGTACCCTTTACCTACTATTTTTGGGGCACGTAAATGCTATTGGGGGTCAGAGAGAGATGTTTTACTGGAGACTGATGTCAGTTGCAAAGATTACATACTGTTGGTAGAATAATACAGGCAGGGGAAAACCATACTGCATAGAGAAATCCTGTCTCAATGCCACTTTGTAAACTACAAACCCCACATGGGCAGGTCCGCAAACGAACCTGGCCACCTTTATGACACTGGCGGCCAACATGTCAGCCATGGCATGGCCTGCCCAACGTGGAGTCCTGAATTTCAAAGCACCTTAAAATGCACTAATGGCCATATGATGATCAGAGGTCTGCAGCATGTAAGAAATTACAGGTCAGTATGATGCACAAAGGCTGGCATTATCCTTTAAACAACTTGGTTGCTATTTAAATTTTTGCACACTGTTTTTGAAAACCACATTATTTGAATGGAAAACAATAAAACTTACAACACAAATGGCACTTTGTGGGAAAAAGGAACAGGTATTATGCAGCATGTCTTTAAAATGCAGTAAATTTCCTTTTTGCCTAAATGTACACAAAATAAATTTCTAGGAATTTATGTGTGTTCACAAATGCAAACATCTCGTAGATTTAAAGATGTTTTAGCATGTGCCCAGCAAAAGGTGTGCTTTGGTATATGAGACAGAGGAACTCCTCCACCTCTCCACACTTCTATAGAAAGATTTCTGAGAAGTCCATAATATGTATTTAGGTGACAGTAAAGCAATCAATGTGCAATCAACTTCACAACCACTGACCCAGGTTTCCAACTACAGCCAAATGGTAGCTTCTTCCCCAAGTGCTCTCTACTGTTAGGCTGCCAAAAACATGGCGAGACAGACACTGCTGCTGCCAGAGTAAGGTATGGACCATTCCATTCTTCTCTAGCCAAAACTTCTGCAACATTATTACCTCTAATTCCACCATGTGCAGGGACCCTGAGGACCACATTGCTTCCTCTTCTACCCTCAAGATGGAAAATGCTGTTTTCTTTGAAATACTGCTATCTGCCAAACTACATAATATTACATCCCAGAAGACCAAATTTTGATACTATGAAATGTTCATAGTGCAATAATGAGAAAACTACGGGACTAACTAAATAGGGATAAACATATTTAGAACAGGTGATACATCTTGTTAGCAATTTTACATTCCTCACTGCTTAATGCAAACTTCCTCTTCCATTCACAATCCTTATGTACTGTCTAATAATGAGGCATCTCCATCTAATGTGTCTCACAAAATGGTTTACATTTAATACAAACTGTAGAAATGTCACAGAAAAAAAGACAGGCAAGGTATGGATAAATGTAAAATTGAAGCACATTCACGAAACCACTGTTGATATAGAAAAGAAATATGTATGAAATATTTTGAGTGTGTGTCTGTAGCCTTTAGTATCCAGCATGCAATGTACATATGCCATATTGTCATCTCCAGCCTGTCCGGGTCTACCCCATTTTTCCACATCATCTCACAACTGGCACAATTTTTGGAAAAAAATTATTGAACACAAAATGTGTGTGTTTTTATTTCCTGTACAACTTTTGTCTGAAAAATGTCATTCTAAGAATTCAGTAAGTTATTATAGTAAATATATATATCGGTCTTCATGTAAAGTACTTGTTCTTCTTGTCAGATTGTAATTAAACTTGAACTTTTTCAACAATTTTTGCAGTATACTCAAATATCAAACTTCATGACACTCTGTCCAGTGGCAGCACAGTTGTTCCATGCAGGCGGGTGGACGGATACACATGACAAAGCTGATACTTGCTTATCGCAATTTTGCAGACATGCCTATAAAGAACATACACACATGCAAGTGCAAGTAGGAAAGAACCCAATGGTTGAAAACAACTTGAAAGTACAGATATGAGTTATAAATAAAGTGCATAATTGGGGCGCAAAGGAGGAATTTGCCTGAACAGACTATGCAATACTGCACACAATCTGTGATGACAGCCAGTAACATGGCCGTACAAATCCACAATGTATTTTACTAGTACTAGTCTGCTCAATGTTTGTCAAAAATGTCTATATCCCAAACTGCTGCAGTTCAAACTCTGAAAAAGTTTCGGTCCAACAGACATGACAACCTGTTGGTACTGGAGCTGACGGACTCAACTACCGAAACATCCAACAGTAATAAGGGCATATACTCTGAAAACCACGCCACCCTTATGGGACAGACAGACTGACTTTAGTTGCCATCTACATGCCCAAGCCACACTTGAAAAAAATACAAAAGTAACAAACACAAGACCAACTGAAGATTAGCAGCCACCAAGATTTCTAAAAGAAAGTGATACTTCACATGACAGTGAATGCTGCAATACTCCAAGACCAATTGTTAACTTTATTACAACAGTCCTCTGTTTATGAGCTATTTCCACCTTGCTCACAGATTGGTTGTTGAATTATGATAAAACTGAGGTTCAGATATTTTATATTTGAGCAGTTCTACTGATGCCATGAGAGAAGTTACATGGGCAGAAGGGATGATAATGGTGCTTATCATGCCCTATCTACCACTGTATTTCCTTCCAGTCTCCTTTGGCCAATTCAACCACCTCGAACTATTTGTCGCTAATGAAGTTCACATGTTAGAAATACCTATATTCAATTGACTAGGTTGGCCACACAACTGGAAGGAAAAAACAGAGAAGTAAAACGGAAGGAAAATGCACAAGGGATCAATCAATCAATGGGACTCTCTCCTCAGCATAGTTATGATTGGGAAAAGGCTTACAGCTTGCAGGTCACATAACCAAACATGTTTTACAAAGAATTAAATTATTAAAAAGCTATAATCACTCAGTTCCACATCTCCACTTGAACTTTTACTGCTTTATCACATGCCGTTCCACACCACATTTCTGAGGCACTATAAACTAATGAATAGTGCCATATTTCACTTCATGCCAGGAACTCTGTACAAAAATACACCATCATCATCATAGTAGCAGTCTCCTATCTTGAAGGTGCACCCCTTGTGCCACTTATTGGCTGGCACTCGGATTCTCTCTGGTGGATCCTTAGGAAGATCACTGTTTGTTTCAGCCACTAATGGAATCGGTGCAGCAGAAGGGTCCCTTAATGTCTCAGTCGTGATGTCTGAGCTTGCATCATGAGCTGTCTCTGGCAAGTCTTCATGCTTGTTAAGCCCAGATACCATCAACTTGGCATCTGGACTTTCCTCACAACCCTTCTTAACTGCCCTCAAAATCCTCTCTCTGTATTTGTCTAGTGTGACACCACCACCACCACCACCACGCCGTAAGCCTGACTCCTGCCTCTGCAGAAGGAATGAATCACCCTTTGGAACTGATGAGGTATCACAAGTTCTCTGTAAAATGTATGGGTCTTCTGCATCATCCTCTGGCACATCTTTACTCTTTAGCAACTTGTAGCTTTCTATAATACTTCCAAACTCGGACTGTTTTGGTTTTGGTATGGTGTTTTCACCTCTGAACATTCCACCAGCATCTGAAATGAAGTAATAAGTAGAGGTACAGTTGTCCCTGTGCACACCCTGTAGGTACAGTAAAAGGTGCGATATCCAGCACTGGACGATCCAGAAAACTCTCTTAACTGGAAAATTATAAAGGCCCATTAGATTTCACTATTTCATATACTGGCAGCACATAGCACCAGTTCCAAGAGTTTAAAACATTAAAGTGGCTACAACATTTACAGAGGATGGACACAAACAGACTATCAAAACAAGCATTAAAATATAAACCAAAATGACAAAGGAACATAGGACGACCGAGGAAGAGATGGAGGGACCAACTTCATCTTGAGGATCAAGGAACAGGAAACATGCCTAACCCTTCAGGAACATGATGATGATGATAAAAAGTGAAAGTTGATGAACAAACACTAATTACACAGCAAAATTACATAAGCAAACAGTTAAGACAACAGCAAAGTATGTATTTTTTGTATGCGTCATATACACCATGTTCAATAAGTAGTGATCACAAGGGAATACATAGGATGGCGAGGAAAACAGGGCAGAACACCAAGTGAAGTATTAAATGCTTGGAGTTGTCCATGAGGCTGCCAGCTACACTAATACACAGAGTACAGATAATGTTCTATTATCCAGAGAACTGTGACATCTGGCAACCCTTTGGTCCTGGATGTGCTGCACAAACCAGCTTCTGTTCTACACGGTGCAGTAAATGTATAACTATGAACATTCTGAATGAAGGCATCACGATGTGCTTGAAAATCAATAGGTATTACACAAATGTACGTCAGCACAATCTATTTATTCTATAGTATGGCTACATGTTTCGATTAGATGTTAGTCATCTTCAGGCCCCTACAATTACTTTACCAGATGCTTTGTCCACT
>Ga0123352_10006005_pt1 | contig 18470 bp, 10 predicted proteins | sample TergutLab28metaG_FD_89700 | JGI IMG/M metagenome (GOLD analysis project Ga0123352, IMG submission 89700) | Labiotermes labralis P1 segment gut microbial communities from Petit-Saut dam, French Guiana - Lab288 P1 | ecosystem: Host-associated > Arthropoda: Insects > Digestive system > Gut ... | reverse complement strand
ACACACATGCACACACACACACAGACATACGTCCGTGCGTCCGTACATACATACACACACATACAGACATACATACATACATACATACACACACACGTAGTACATACATGCATACATAAATACATACACACCCACACACACACACCACACACACACACAATGTTATTTTATTTACAGTACAAACACATTACTGAATGTACATGCGTTTTCGATGCTTTATCCTAATACGAACGTCACAATGTTATGAACACAAATGTTCAAGAATATGAAAAGTGGAAAGCAATTTAGTAAGATGAATATATTTCCTACAGTAACGATCAGGAATAAGATAAAATATAACTGTGAGGTAGGCCTATTGAAACAGCTTCGATTTAAGCGGCATATCCACGAAAATATGTAACAGTGCAATGTAGTGTGGCCTAATAATGATGATGTGTCACAGCGACCACGCGCAAATTGCGACAGTTAGAATTCACTCTCATTTTCTGTGAACACGCATTTCTCACTTTCACTAGCAAACTTTAGCAGAAACAGGTAATTAATAACAATCCGGCTCGATTTGCGACAGCAAGTGAATGAAGAAGACTACTGGTCACTAATTAGACAACACTCTTTAAACATAGACTACACCTTTCAATAAATGCAGCAAATCAAAAATATGTGACTCTTAGAGTGGCAGAGTGGCACAACATTTCAGATCTTAAAGAGGAAAAGTCATTTTATTTCGTGACATGCGTATGTGTGAAAACACAATACATGAGCATATTTATTACAGTACTTCTGAATGAATAATCGGATAATTTTAGGATGTACATTCATGTCGTGTTCTGACTAAAATATTCCCAACACCCCATGGTTGTAAACATTTGCCTTCGTTGTTCAGTAAAGCGGCTGATTACTAGGCTTATAAAGCAGACCTACATCCAGAAATCTCGATGTTATCTCTCTCCGCTTTTTTACGCCGATACATAAACTCCGACATTCTGAATTCGGAAAGTAACAGATCAAGTATGACACGACGCAGTTTAAACATTCTACACGTCACTTTTAACGGCACAGTAGTTGAAATTCACTTCGGAAGAGTGAGACCCAAAGAGCTACTCTCTCATTTCTCTCTACCCTTCATTCTGAGGATTTTTAAAGACACCGTTTCTCGAGTAACATTAGCCTTTGAATTACGAAAACAGCTTTTTATGGAATCGCCCGAGTACTGGGGGCTGCAGGTGAGTGAGATGAATGTCGTTTTCTAAAGTGCTATGTTGCCACACTTCATCTGTTAATACTAATGACATATGTTTATAACTCTCAAGGTTGCTATTCGTCATTGAAGAGTACTGCAGCGCATTTCAGACAATCCTGTATTCACAGGAAGATTACATTCCAACGAAATGTTAAATTGGATTAACACTTTCTACGTACGAGGGTTCAGTAGACAACCAAAACTGCATGCATGAGGAAATTCAGAGAAGATTATATTCGCAGAAAGCTTTCAAACATTCGGCTCAGAATCTTTCCTCTATCCTTTTCCTTCTTTTAAAAATGAAGATTAAAATAGACAGCCCTACGATTGTGTTTGTTGTTTTGTATGGTGTTAAAACTTCGACTCTCACATTACGAGAAGAACATTAACTGTGGGAGTTCGAGATTTGGTTACTGAGCAAGATATTTAGGTATAAAAAAGGCTGTAAGAGGAATGTGGAATTAATAATGAGAAGGTTTATGATTTGCATGTTAGAACAAATATTACACTTATTAGGGTGATGAAATTATGGAGGATGAGAAACGCAACGCAAATGACACGTACGAACGAAAAGAGAAATGTATACATGGTGTTGATGGGGAAACCAGACATACAGAAACCACTTGAAAGTTCTAGGTCTAAACTGGAGAATAATATTAAATCACAGCTTAAAAGTATTCTGAGTTAGAGTGGACTGAATTCATCTGGCTCGAGATAGGAACAAGGACAAGATCTTATAGACGCGGTGAAGAAATTATGGGTTCTCACGAAACATGAAAGTGAAAAGTTTCCTGGCTAACTGAGAAACTAGCTTCCCCAAAAATACTCTGCTCCATGGGCTTAGAAGTAGGAAGATTTATTATTTCAGTTGCACGACATAAAAACAGCCAAGTATGATTTTCTTTATGTTTCACACCACATTAAACAATTAAAAATTGTTGTATCAGTACATGATGAAGACACGGCTGTTTCTATTTTACATAAAATCCGACAAATGCCCTAATAATTGTTAACACCACTTTATTCACACTGTTACACTTCTACATTTTTCAGCCCTCAAGGGCCATCCTCAGGGAGTATTGATACAATTTGCGAGCATGGTCTACAAATTACGTGTCCAGATGTAAACATGTTGACATATTTACATCTGAATACGTATTGTGTTGACCCTGAACACGAGATGTGTCTATACTCCCTGAGAATGGCCCCTTGTGGGCTGAAACATTTAGTAGCGTAAAAGTATGATTAAAGTGGTAATAGCATATATAAGTACAGTAGACGGATTTTTTACTAAAGATAGTGACAGCAGTGCACGGATATGAACAAGATATAGCTGCTGTTATTCGACGGAGGTGTGGGAACAAACTCATTCAAACTGGAGTCAGAAAGAAACAACATTAAATAGTTTCACTTATTTCCGGAAGATATTTATGAGGAATCGAGGGTTAATCGAAATTTTGTCGCATATTACCGGACACTGTTTAAAAGTGGGATATCGGTGACAGATCAAATGTTTATACACTACTGTATGTGATTTCGGGGAAGTAGCATTGCAGTCCATCGTTTCGCATCCAAAAAGTAATGCAGCATTCGGTAACCGCTCTGTTCCCGTCCTCATTCGAAAGATGGAGAGGCGCGTATAGACAGTACGTAGTTGGGCCCGATAGAAAGATTCTTTCGCAATAAATGAAATAAAAGGAAGCCTAACAATGTTTCTAGCAAGCATTTTTGAGGCTTCAGTACTGCGATGTTAATACATGATATAATATATATATTTTATAATAAAATATTAAATGCTACATTTGGCGCATAGGTTTGTGCTGAAACTTTGAAAATTCGGAAAGTAGATCATAAATACCTGGAAGGTTTTTAAATGCGCTGCTGGACAAGGATGTAGACGATGAGTTGGACTGATTTGTGAGAAATGAATAAGTACGAGGGATATCCAGAAAGTAAGTTCCGATGAGCTATTAAGAAAAAAACAAGAATATATTACAAACCATGTATATTGCCATTTGATGTACATACTGTACACTACTTTTCGACATAGTTTCCACCATTGTTGAGGCACTTGTCATAGCGTTGCACCAGTTTTTGTATCCCTTCAGACACAATTTTGTGAAGAAGTGACCGTGAAAGTTGAGGAAAATGCAGGGAAAGTGGCGTAATGGTGAATCATCTGTTCTCCCTAATCTTCTCTTCAACTGCACGCACCAAATCTTCATTCACCACAGACGGTCGGCCGCTCCGCGTATCATCATGCACATTTTCGCGTCCTTCATTAAACAGTCGCACCCATCTCCGTACCATTGAACTATTCATGGCATGTTCTCCATACACGTCACAAAGCTGACGATGAATTTCAGCCGGTGTCATGTTCTTTGCATTCAAGAAACGGACTACAGACCGCATTTCACATGCGGCGTGATTCTCTATTTTTTTAAACATTATAAACACACAGCACGATGCGTGAACACTGCTCGAATGTCTGCAAATTCCGTCCGTGCCTTGCCACAGAATCAACAAACTCAGCACCCATGCGCACCATCGTGACCGCAGCGCTGCAGAAGCAATATTCGCAAACGGAACTTACTTTCTGGATAACCCTCGTATTACATGAAGGCAAAAGAGAGAGGGATATCCTACACAAACATTAAAAAGTAAGGCTAATTAGATTTTTTATATCTTGCATAGAAAATGACTACTACAACACGTTACGAAGGGAAGATATAAAAACAAAAGTGACGGGAAGACGAGGAATAAGACGTAATCAGCTATTAGATGACCTTAGGGAAAAGACGGGATACTTGGAACTGAAAGAGGACACATTAGATCGCACTCTGTGGAGAGCTCTCTGGAACAGGCTATGGACCTATCGTGGCACAGACTGCAGAATGAATGAACATTTGATAGAATGCGATATTTGGAACATGTGCTAAGAGAAACAGCGCCGAAGTTAATGAGTGCAGCTATACTTGTAATGCTCCTCTATGTCTTCAAGGTGTGGACACAAAAAAACTTTAGCTTCACATTTACATTTTAACAAAAGCAATAAGTAATATTTGCAATTATAATAATTAATTCATGGTTGAAACTAATCTCAACTTTTATTCTGTGGCACTGTGGCCCAACGCGGGCCATGGCTTCCTCATTCTTGAGGTTTCTTGATCACACATAACGACACATCACAGCAGGTAGGACTCCTCTGGACGAGTGATCACCTCGTCGCAGAAACCTCTACTTGATAACACACAACACTCACAACAGACAAATATCCATGCCCCCCGGTGGGATTCGAACCCACGATCTCAGCAAGCGAGCGGCCGAAGACCTACGCCTTAGACCACGCGGCCACTGGGACCGGCGATCTCAATCTATACATGCAATTATTTACATTAAAACTCAATTTTCCGGATCTCTCTGTGATTCTTGTTGTTTGTGGCAAATATCTTATAACAAAATCTGCTGGTTTTCAACACATACGGAACAAAATGTCAAATTTGTTTCCTTGCTGCAACTTGGTTCCGACACCACTAACTTTCCACTTCGAGGATGGAATTATTTGACAAATATTCCCGCTGATGGGGCATTCGAGAATTATTAGGCACCGAAGAAAATTTCGAAAGACTGGAGACACCACACCGGACTCGGTGATAATGGACAACCCTGCAGAAGTGGCGACACACATCAGTTCTTACTGGTGATGGTGGAATCGTTCGTGTGTATGGAAAACCGTCCCACATAATGGTGTTGCCACAGTATATAAAGTAAAGCCACATGCGCTCAAATAAAAGTAAAATATAATGCTTATTCGATTTTTTTTTATTGTAAAGAAAACTTCAGAGATCCAATGTGTTTTCAGTTTAGCACGAACCGATAGAGAAGGAAAATGAATTATTCCATACCAACATTTCTATCCTACAGTTTACAGAAATCGCTCAAAAAAAAAAGTGGTTTACAATAAGCGTCACTTATAACCATTCTCTCGCGAGCTAGTGAGAATTCTTACTACGTCGTAGCTTAATATTCTTCTATTTGGTTTTGCAATTCACCTACATCCACAGCTGAAGGAAAGTTTTGTGTAAGTATAAACACGTATATAAGTGTATTATATGATGTGAGAAATCATATATATTCTCAATGCAGGTTTAAGGACTAAAACAAAACGTGTATTAGGCCTATAATTCAAGTGTTGACGTCATACAGAATTATACTACAAATTCATTTAAACGGACAATATAATCCATCTTGGATTTTGAAGAGAGGTCGATTGAGTGTGACAAACAGATTTATTCTAATCTGCATTGATTTACACAGCTTTATGGCTGTGACTGAATATTAAGCACGACAGTGCTGACAAGCCTCGAAGCGACCATGTCCTCTGTTTACCGTTCATTCAACCGTGCTAGGCTGTGACTGCCATTCCGTCTACAATCGAACGACATATTAATATCATGTTCTGCAATTCGTGGAAATTTGTCGATTATCAACAATATATTTTTATTGAAATATCCAGCTCCCGAGGCTAACGTCTTGTGAGAGTACAGCTGTAAATATTGCCCCCATTAGTTATACAAATTTACATATATATTTACATATCTGCCGGGGAGCCGGGGCAATTCAGCATAGGGACTAGGCTACAAGGATGACCCAATACGAAAACGGGATTTGATTCCGGACAGGGACAGTCTTTTGTTTCTTTTCTGAGGCCCACCCAGTCACCAACCGAGTACGTACCCAGATTATTAACCAGAGGAAAAGTAAAGCTTTATCTCCACAGCATCAAACGTATTCAAGGCGTGGTTTTTAATTGCTCTCTGGAAGGTACGCACCTTTTTCCTGCATAGACCTTTGTTATGCAATATGAGTAATATTCATGACTGATAAAGTCACTATCGTTTAGTTTACACTAGGATTCTCGCCTTAAGAGTGCCTCAACTACCGTCCCTACGGGTCATGATACTGTTAAACGTTTTAAGCATGTTTATTCTTCTCCTTCCTTGACACAATTAAATTATGACGAAGTTTCTTCAATTAACTACAATTTCAGTATTTAGATTTTAAAATTTTTTCCTGAATTATTTCACGTCACATTCTTGAACTTTTCGTTTTAGGTCTCCGAAACATTTTTCGGCATTCTCTCGATATTCATTTTCTCAGCCCAGATTTTCTTCGACTATCCCTCCTAACAGTGCCGGTCCCAGTGGCCGCGCGGTCTAAGGTGTAGGTCTGCGGTCCTCTCTTGCTGAGATTATGGGTTCGAATCCCGCCGGAGGCATTGATGTCTAGCTCTTGTGAGTGTTGTGAGTTGACAAGTAGAGATCTCTGCGACGAGCTGATTACTCGTCCAGAGGAATCCTACCGACTGTTGTGTGTGATCTGGAAACCTCGTGAATGAGGAGGCCATCACACACGTTGGGCTGCAGCGCCAGAAAAAAAATCCCTTTCATCATTCAAACATTATAAGAGATTTATAGGATTGGCTGAACATTTTAATGAAGGGGCCGCTCATGGCGTAAGTGATGTCATCATGTGTTTATGTGTGTGTGGGGGAGGTCTCCTTTTTGGACGTAGAAATATTTTGATAAAAAAATTAATATATTCCGGAAAACCACGTGGCACTTTATTACACAGCCACACCACAGTAATCATTAACTGTTCAAAATTAAATAAGTGACAGAAATATTATGACTCTTCTTATACAGAAATTTCAGTAGGTTGGATATAATTTTAACATGGAGATAAAAAAAAAAGAAATTACGTCTAATGCTTGTGTAGGAAAATGAATTTTTTGTCCAATTGGTAAAAGAAGCAACACTTCTATTGAGACTTTTGTTACCCTAAATGGACAAAGGTTTGTGACATCCGACGTAATTTCAAATAGTTAAAACTATAAAGGTGTAACTGACAGTATCAATAGATCAGATGAATATAGCATATAGCATATTGCAGCATATAATCGTGTTTCAACGGAAGCTTCTGTTTCAAAGGTGCTGAATTTACCAACACAGCTTACATTTAGTGTAAATTATAAAATATATCTGTACCGAACATTTCTGTTACGGTGGTCATTAGGCCTATAGTCGCATGAGAAGAACGAGGACTACTTCCGTTGAATGAAAAGTGCAGTATCTAAAACTACAAATTCTGACATGAATGTCAGGAATAAAGACTACATATTTTGAAGTCAACTTTGCAACTTTTGTGCCTACCATATGAACAGTACTGCATGTACACACACACACACACACACGTGTGTGTGTGTGTGTGTTCCAAACATACTGATTTAACACGAAAGGTATGCAGTAGACTGCCATAGGTGACAGTAATAATCAGGGGCTTTATATAAATGTAAGATTACAGTATTTAGTGTTCGGTAAGATTTTGAAGTTACCGATATATTCCCTATTATGGATTTCTGTTGTCGAACAAAATGATACTGTTGGATCCCAAATGCCCATTTAGTTCAGCAAGCATTAAGTTAATTTACAAAACATGAAATCAAATAACCACAGTATCAATACAAAGGCGAATGCATGAATCTGTGACCCTGAAAAAAGGCATCACGAAGTGCTAGAACAAATACGTTATAAAATTAATTATAAACGTCAGCACTACCTTATTTTTATTAATGCATAAGGCTATATGTTTCGACCCATCAGTCGGTCATCTTCAGGCAAACACCGTAAATAATGGTCCTGATTTTTTCCTGTGCACAGGGATTATTGGATAATCGGAAGTCGACAGTTCTTTCTACACATTTAAAGGAAAGAAAGGGGCACGAAAATGTTTCGGACGGGATTTGATTCTTAAAAAACAACAGAAAACCGATGTATGTTTCGTTGGGTGAAACTACTACAGTTGGTCGCTAAAGGTTCTACGCAAATCGAAAGGAAAATAGCCAGCGCCGACTTTGTTATGTATATGTTATGCTAGAGAGAGATAATACGAATACTCCAATACAGAAGACTGATTTATCTGGTCATTTTCAGGAGAAACAACACTAAACTTCTGTCCATAAGTTGTATATGCGTATGCGTCTATTTCATTGAAAAATCGGAAATATTTGCTGTTGGGTCCTAAAATTATGTGCGGTAACAGACTTTATAAAAATACGAAACTTTTTAAGTTGCTGCTTGTATGATGTGTAAAACAACATGACGGGGCTGGCAATTTTCTCCGTTACATGTTAAATTCGGTAAATATATATATATCACGAAGTTACCCACATACTAAATGTAACATCGCTTGCCAGTAAACATTAGAAATATCGCCACGCTGCGACATTTAGGGGCTACACATCCCAAGTGTAAAGTTCACAGAATCTGGACTTCAGCACAAGTTCTTCACAAAAAGGAACAAAAGTAACAGCTCAAATAATTCAGTGAAGTCCAGTTCAATTAAATTCTAGTTTATGAAATTTGTGAAGGACATTTACAAAGCTCAATACCAATTACATATCGAGAAAACAATGGCAGATATATTAAAACACAAAACAAGTACTCAATACGTTAAGGGAAACACTGAACGGATATATATGTGACGCTACCTGAATTTACATATTTAATGTAAAATTTGCTTTAAATTTGGAATTTTAATACGAAATGAGTACGAACAGCTAAATTGAAACGTGACTGAGCTCAGTAATAAGCCATCTAATCATATCTATGTCTCCGACACAACAGATCTGAATCTGATGTGCACAGAAAAGGTACTTTTTAAGAGAACAGCCAAAGTGGAATGAACAAAGTTTCTGAGACTCGGAAACAAGTGAGAACTACACTGTCCTAAGACTGGACAGACGTTTGAACTTTCATAAGCTTTAACAGAAAACAATAATACGCCCAAGTGAAGCCTTTGCTCACGCAAGGTGTGTAGTCTGAGGAGCTGTGATGATTCATATAATTCAATAATATAAACAACCAACTAGATGCAGCAATGACAGTTTATTAATAACTTCAATCAGCTCGACATGTTTCGGGCGATAGTTTCGCCCATCCTCAGGAGCACTAGATTGTGTTTACAGCTTGTTGTATAATGCACCGACGATGCTGCCTGCAGGCATTTTCATTTTGTAAACTTTATGATTTAATCGACAGTTTTAAAAATGCGAATTAATTAGACAGGAGTATGCGGATACGTACACAATCTAACAAATGACGCGTGGGGACTTCGCTTACTTTTATTCCAATGTAATTTTCATTAAACTGGCAGATATGTTATTTATAATATCTTCTTCTATCAGCGATCGAATCCAAAACAACACCATTTGCGCACTACAGTGAGACGTTTTAATGATTAAATGGCTTTCATAATTAGTGATCTAGGTTCATACAGTCCAAAGTGGAGCAGCTGGGGAGGGGCCTGTGGCCAGCCTAACATGGAAACACCCACAGCCTGAACATTTCAGGGATCGTGGCAGTAATGATAATGATGATGTTCATAATCATCATCATTTTGCATGGCCACTGCCTGCAGTTCAGCAACCACCCCCCCCACCTCCACCTTCAACTACTACAATGCTACTGGTAGAAACTGAGCAGCTAACGAACCGTGGGTATGCGCCCATGCCAGCAGTAGATACTACAGGGAACTAAAACGCAAATTGCAGCAATGACCATCTTTGGAATGAAACGACCGAACATTAGTTGAAAGCCATGAAACGAGGTTCTATTTACTTACACACGTTGTATTTTCTGCAATAAAAGTGATGACTAATGTACGAACTAAAATAGTAGGCAGGAACTGCCCGAATCTCTTTTTTTTTTAAAAAAAAAAAGAAGAGATACTATTTTAAACATCACTAAAATTCTATCATTATGAAAATCGGACAAAATGTAAACGATAAAGAGAATATACATCTGTAGAGACTGGTAGTGACATTTCAAAAAAAAAATATTTCGGCTGTTTTTCGAAAATTGCTTATTGTTCATTGATCACTAAACCCAACGAAAAATTATTTCTAAGTAAAATTTTATAAAATACGCCAAAGATTTACAAATAAAAGTCATTATGTAGCAATGGCTATAGATCAGCAGCAATGTTAACATAAGCTGCCTAATCAATTTGCACAGCGAAATACTACTGCTCCATCCAGCAATTTTCAAGAGGACCCAATATTCAGTCTATCAATTGTCAACTTTCTTTAATGCAAACTACCACACTCTCAAGTACCTGAAGTTCACACCTTCCATCTTTAGTTGTACCTGCGATAGCCATTCCGCATTTTTTAAATTGAATGTACTTTACCCACTCTAAAACTGGTCACCAGGTTCGTTTAAATAAATGATTAATAGAAAGTTTAAAGATAAAATATAATTTTCTGAGGTAAAAGACAAGTACAGATTTTACATTATAAAGAGTGCATCTCAGACGGAAGCTATTAAAGAATCATTCCCTTACATCCTCTGTTCTTATGGTGGAATGAAACACACCTCTCCGGGAATCTGAAATCCAAAGACTCCCTATTTCATCAACAGGGCTATTCTGCATTGTACAGCAATATAATCCGCAAACTGTTTGTTTGTGTTCTCAATTAAAGCTAGGCAGAAATAAAATATTCAGATTATGTTCTTCTCCGTTTTAAGACCCTTAAGTCTTGTAGGTGAATCAGGGATATCGTCACCCACTGAGATAATCGTTCAAGTCAGAAGAATAGGACGAACTTCTTCCGAAATGTCGGTGTCCAACTACAAGATTGCGCGGTGACAAAATCCAGAACAGCACAATCTGAACATTCCTTGTGGTTAAAAAACGTGAAAATTATAAACGTATATATACTGCTAAAATAAGGGTGCAAATGTCCTGGGCCTTAGCTCTCTCTGGCGAAAAAAATGTTGTAACTTGGCGCCTAACATTTGTGAGTCGCCAGCGTGTAACCAGATTCTTTGAAATATTCTGGCGCCCAGATTTTTGGCGTGGCTCCTAGGCTCTTGGAAAATTTGTGCACCGCTGCGCTGGAAGGGCCAAGGTTTTTTGGGGTGATAAGCAGGATTAAAGTTATACACAGCAGGCAGTTCAAATTTCCTCTAGTACAGACTGTTCATCTCATGTTCAAATGTTTACGTTTCTGTGATTCCAGAGTTGGGCAGACCTTTGCTTGACATGTTTGGAATTCTAAATGTCGCCTTCTTTAAATCCTGTGCTCCACCTGTCATGAGAAATGCTTCTTGTGCCCGATCTCTACCTATTTCTTCATCAAAAGACACAGGATATGCAAGGTATGTTACATAAACCATTTCTGTTGTAGAAAAGCAATAAGTATTACACATTCCAAGTGTGTGTCTGTAGAGTTTAGTTATCCAGCATGCAAAAGCGAATGCGCCGTACTGCTGCAGATCAGAATGATTTTTGGGAAAAAGTAACTGAACATCAAATGTGTGTTTTGAGTTTACTCTATAACTTTTGTCTGAAACATTTCTCATTGTAAAAAGATTTCCACGAGATATCAAAAATGTACATAGCTCTTCACGTAAAGTACCCGTTATTCTTGTCCGATTGTAATGAAACTTTAATTTCCTCGACAGATTTTCGAAAAATATACAAATATACAATTTCAAGGAAATGCGTTCATTGGGAGTCGAGTTGTTCCACGCAGACGGACGGACGGACAGACAGACATGACGAAGCTAATATAAGTTTTTCGCAATTTTACGAACACGCTTAAAAGAGGAAAGCTTATGAGATCATAATTCTGAGTGTGTATGTGTGCGTTGTGTGTTTCCACTTACTGTAATTTACGAATAGGCTAGACACATTTTCGCCAGACGTGGAATGAACGTTACGCCACTGAAGGACACTCCAAAGCCGTTCCGTTTAATGTCAATAATAACTACATAGCCACCTTTAAATATGTCAAACAGGAACTACGCTAACGTCGCTCTACATTCTGTGAGACATTGTAATAAGGCTGAGATAAATATGGAAACTTTGTTAACGTAATACTGCTTGTGAAATGGAAAATAAATGTGGCGCATATGCGAAAAATATTTTAGATTTGTTTTGATAGCAATAACTAATTAACTATTGAAGTCAGTGATGTGAATTTGTATGGGGATACAACACAATGTTATTTCGTGTGAGTGGCTACATTTCTTGTAAACGAACAATCAGAAACAGTGCAACGATGCAAAAATTTCCAGGTTACATAAAACAAATTTAAAGAATACAAAAATTTCTTTAGTACAATTAATAATAACAACTCAATTTAATTCTTGTTTGTTAACGTGCTGAGTCAACAGTCCAGTGTCCAATAACAGAAAGAGCACAACACACCAACACAAATAATAAAAGAGAATATACATACAACAAAAATGCACAAAACTAGACAAAACAAAAAATAAACAACAAAATATAAAGTGCTGTGTCAACAGGCCCAAACCAACGAACACAGACAGGTAAATATTATATCTTATTAAATTAATACAAAAGTGTTGCACATAAGTTAAGAAATGTCTGAAAAAAAGTGTCGACGTCTTCGCATACGAAAGTAGCTGTTGAAACGTATCTAGCAAAACACCAACTTCTATAAGTAGCGGAAAACACGGAAAAAGATCCTAAAATTACGAGTAAGAGCCCGGATACCAGTAATATCTATTATTATTATTATTATTATTATAAATGCTGCCTTTGTAAGTTTGTAAGAAACTATAATAACTCTAAATAGCTACACATGGCCTCGGGATCATGCTTCATGGTTTCTCGCCTAACAATTCGTGTCGAATTAATTCAACATACTTCAGGCATCAAATATTCAAAGCGTCTAAACTCTTCTAATGAGCACGAAATGACGTCACGTATTTCGTATTTCATTATTAAGGAATTTTAAAAATAGCCACTGGGTCCAAGCTACAAATTCTCAAATTAATATACCGCTTCATTACTCATCACAAAATGCGTACATTCACAACACGTGCAGTAGCTAATATTAATAATTAGTTCATGGTTCTTAAAATGCACGAACATGGCTGTCACACGTTACTTCTTTCCAACAACGCTTGCTCGTTTGCATTCTTCTGAGAAAATTACAAAGCAGTTCTTTAACATGAGCAGAATGACGATCAATCACGCGAAAATTAAAATGTGCCAGAAATACAAATGAGGGAGAATGATAATCAGTTGCCGTGTCATCACTTTGCATACCGTCATCGTCCGAGAAACTGCAAGGTCTTGAAAGCTAAATACGCTACTTGGTTAAGAAAAAATTTCTCTTTGATAACAAGAAAGAAGAAAAGGGCAGACCTAAACGATGGGACAAAACGATAATGAAATTAGGCATTTGGAAGTAAATAACAGGAAGAAATATGGGCGCTTGAGCGAAACGGCGGGTGATTCAACAAAAGACAAATTAAAGATATCAATGCATAGTTCCGCACGAAGAAGACAGAAGCATATAAAATTCGAGGTATTCTTGCCACCATTCGGTCCAGAATATTTTGTGTTAATCTTTCCTACCTAAATGTAAAAATTACAAGCCACGAACTTCAATTTTGTCTGTAGTTTTATAGGGACGTAAATTTGCTGTCTCACATTCAGGAAGTATCACAGGTTAAAGGTGTTCAAAAACAGGATGCTGAAAAAAAATACCTCAGTCTACGACACGGTAAGCAATTGGAAGCTGAAGAAAACCACCTAACGACGAGCGTCGTAATTATTGATTCTCGCAAATATCACTAAGATGATCACATTACCTAACCAGAGAATGAAGATTGATACTGAAATAGATATTTTTAGATCGAATGCCAGCACCGTGGGTTATTTCAGTTATAAAATCTCTACAACGGACCTTCTGAGACCTCCTGCAGTTTAGTGCTTAAATAATTATCATTCCAGTTATTCAGAGAAGTAGTGTAGATATTTAGTATGTAGTTCATGAATGTAAAAACAAAAACCGCCATATCGATTATGTCAGTTACATATTACGTCTACGTTTTGAAAATTTTGTCCTGAAGCGGACGAGGTACCGTCAATGGTGACTGCAGAACTCAGAAACATATCCAATTTTCGACCGAATGACTCGTGATTAAAATTAAATATGTATGAAAGCAGCAATCAAAACTCATTTTACGTAAATAAAATATTACGCAAACTGTGACATCAGTTTAATATGAATAACGAAACATTTGGAAGTATGCGGTGTAACCGGGATTTTTATAATACTTTTAGAAAAAGGGGTTTATAATGTCATCACCATGTTCATACACCAAGTATTCATTATGGCACATTACGTTACATAACATAATGTACGCGTAACACAGGGGGTGCTGATAAGTCCTTAGCCAGACCAGGAAGGAAACAGCTAACGTTTCAGTCAGAATGGCGTGCATTTCCTTCAGCGTCTTTCCTTGCAGGAGAAAAATACTTGATGACAGTTCGCGTCTCGATGTTGTTGAAATCGCGCAAGTCCCTAACATGCTTCCGAGCTTATTTCCTACCTGGTCGGGCTAACGACTTATCAGCGCCCCGGTATTACATTATATTGCATTAAAATGACACCAATAGGATAAAGGTCTATTAGGATGCGACTATTGTTTCGGAAGGAACTGATCCCTGCGTTTTCGAGGGAGGAAAATAACACAATTCAAGATGTAACCTTAATATTCATAGGGATGAGAAACTCGTTCACCATCTTTGTCACTAGATGGTGTCACTGACGCAAGTCTATTATTATCGTTACACTGATATAAAATATAGAATTTCTGCAAGATTTTATTCCATTGACTCCTTTCTCGTGCATTGAATATTACATCATTCGAAGGCAGAAATTTTCTATTTGGCATTACACTTCCTGTCTTTATCTGAAGACGTTAAATACGTATGTGTAGTAAGGTAAATTTGTTTTCCAACAAAATAAAATCTATGACTGTCATAAATGAAGAAAAAATTACCCAAACATTTCGAGATATCAACTTCGCACTACCCCTTCCTTTCCACTCACCGTGCCCCCCGATCTGCACGGATACAGAACTGGACTGTAACCCAGAGACACTGTTCAGTCCAAATATCTTGTAACGGCGGTCTGTAGAGGCATTAATTCGGATGCCCTTAGTTCCTAGGATAGGGGAAATATATGTAAGCTGCCAATCCATGGAAGTTAATGGAAACATTGGTATTTTAAATGACGGAATTGGGTAATAGGAAAAGAAAAACCACTATCTATCTTCCCATTAGCTGGAGATGTTGCAGGAAAATTTTTGGAATAGCCCGTTAGAGTATCTCTTAACCCCGACATTTCATCATGGTATCTCTCGTGGAAGTGGCACGTTTTAAAAGTAATTTAATGTTCCCAATACAAGTATCTTTAACCATCAATTCACAATGCTGTCTCGGAATACCGTAAAAATCAAATATAAAAATCCAAATGAAAAAATATGCTGCTTGAAAAATTACGGCTTATTAGCCTAAAAACATAATGTCGTGTCCACATCTGTCGATCATGCAACAGAAATTACGCTGTCATTTCACAAATATGTACTGCCACTCTTGTGCCAATTCTTCTCCCATCTGTTACGTAAGGATTGATTTGGAATACTATTTTTCTCATTTTCCTCACAGCGTACATGCTACAGTCTGTGCACGCCGCTTAGATAGCTCAAATGCTACAAATACGCAACCATAGGTGAAATGCTATAATTCAAAGAGTAAAGTTAAGAACTGCAGCACCGAGCTTCGATTACTGACATTGGGCGTGATTTTTCTGTTCGTCAGCACACACACAGCAGCTACCAACTACCTACCTTCGGGTATCAGGAGCATGACATAGACCGGTGGTGGAATATACAACCCCCTCCACCGAGGCCTGAGATTAAGAACGTGTGGAGCTTTACCTCCACTCTTCAAGTCACCCTCATTGTTTGCCATTAGACATATGGGAAACTTTTCTTTAGCTTTAATTTTACAATTGCCATTGTCGGTCAGAAAATAAGTATATATTATCTCATAACTAAGGAAAATACATTGACTGTAATCATAGCATGGGAATCAACAGGCCATCCATTACCGTCTTCGCGGCGCTTAAGCAAAATTTTGGTGGCCACAGAAGAAGACTGCGAGCTGGAAAGAGTTGTGCCACAACAAATGATAATACAGGAAAAGGATTTTTCTATCAACAGGTAACAGAAGAGTTTGTTTTTGGCACGACAGCCCCCAGTGGGCCAGGGCCTCTTTATTCACGAGGTTCCTAGATCACACACAACGACGCACCATGGTTGGTAGGACTCCTCCGGACGAGTGACCGGGCCATCGCAAAGACCTCTGCATGACAACACACAACACTCACAGCACACAAACTTCCACGCCCCGATGGGATTCAAACTCACAATCTCATCAGGAGAGTGGCCGCAAACCAACGCTTTAGAACGCGCGGCCACTGGGACCGGTAATGGAAGAGTTAGTCCCCAGTAACATAAATGCCCCCACTTTGGCGGGGAATATAAGTGAAAGAAATTAGACAGCAGTAGAATAAAGCCTGAACTGTTCTAATTAGAGTTTAAAAAAGAACACAAAATATATGTGTTGACAATTAATGTTACAACAGACACTCCTACGTGTACACAAGAATATAAATAATTTAACAAAATTAATAAATCACTTCCTGGCTTTGCTGAAACACATAGGAAGCCGTAAGTGACTCAAAAGCATTCGCTAACATGTACATCTTGCATTCATTCCTCGACAATGTCGAAACTTGCACAAAACTCTACTTGCCACCAAGTATAGACCAAGTTATACGTACAGGCAGGAATAGAACGCCGTCAAGCAAGTAGGGTCGAAAGGAATTATGTTTTTGTTCACTACAACTGCATTAGATAGAGGGTGGCGGTTTTAAACACGATGCCAAAATGTTCTTAGTGCAGGGCATTAATCATGGCTCTGTACGTTGCCTTAAATGAAAATTAACGAGCTCTGAATTTAACGCTGTATTCATTCAGGAGGGATTCAATTCACACGTAACAGTCGCCACTTCCCTTGTTTAGCTTCTAAGACCCTCAAACTGACGTTTCCAACCAGAAGAACTTCATTGGTGCGAAGTCTGCAGATCGAGCTGCTCATTCAATGGGGTCCCTAATGACCAATCCGTTTAACCATGAAAGTTAGTTTTATTGAGTAAACTTTACGTAAACAACACAGAATGAGGAAAGGAACACTATTCATTCCGGCATATTTTGTGGTAAAGTAACTCCCACCCCCAAATGTTCCGTTGCCTCAAGGAAGCATAACAGAATAAGGAGGAAATGGTTGTCTGGTTGGTGTTCTACGCTCTAGTACAGAAGCTTTCAAATGACTGCACAGTACTCACACTCTTCGTGTAACAAGAAGGATAGAAACGTTCTGGAAAAAATGGATGAGCATAAGACTTTAAATTCTGCCATCCGTAAAGAAGTTTAGCAAAAACTACATATTCCCCCCTCCCTCCCTCATGGCGAAACAGCCCCTAGTGGGCCAGGGCCTCCTCCTGCACGATCGCGGTCAGACACATCACACTCGCTAGGACTTCTCTGTACGACTGATCAGCACAGACTTCTACCTAACAACACACAATCACAAGAGACAGATATCCATGCCCCCGGCTGGATTCGAACCCGCATTCCCAGCAAGTGAGTTGCCGCAGACCCACGTCTTACACAGCGCGGCCACTGGGATTGGCCAACAAAAACTACGTATTATATATAAATCATAGTGATGTATTTTGCGCGAAATCTCCACTAGCATAATGTCTCATTACCTGACAGACGAAAAAGTATCCTCATCATCATCATGTTCCTGAAGGGTTAGGTGTGTTTCCTGTTCCTTGATCCTCAAGACGAAGTTAGTCCCTCCATCTCTTCCTCGGTCGTCCTATGTTCCTACGTCCTTTTGGTTTATATTGTAGTGCTTGTTTTGGTAGTATGTTTGTGTCCATCCTCTGTACGTGTTGTAGCCACTTTTTCTGGTACTGTTTTATTTCCTTTACTATGTTCTCTACTCCCGTTTTTTGCCTAATACATTGACTCTTTTCTTTATCTAGTTTTGTTATTCCAAGTAAGTGTTTCAAAAATTTCATCTGTGCTGCTTCTAAACGTTGTTCCTCTCTTTTCTTCAGTACCCAAGCTTCACTTCCAAATTTTAATGCTGCTTTAGCTGTAATGTTGTAAATTCTTAACTTTGTTTCTTTGTTCATTTGTTTTCCAAAATGTCTCCGTATAGCTCCGTTTATTTTGTTGTATGTTTGCAATTTATCTTCTGAATCATT
>Ga0123352_10006002_pt1 | contig 18473 bp, 8 predicted proteins | sample TergutLab28metaG_FD_89700 | JGI IMG/M metagenome (GOLD analysis project Ga0123352, IMG submission 89700) | Labiotermes labralis P1 segment gut microbial communities from Petit-Saut dam, French Guiana - Lab288 P1 | ecosystem: Host-associated > Arthropoda: Insects > Digestive system > Gut ... | reverse complement strand
AGGATGGATGATACGATAGTGACATTGTTTTCAGTATAGCATTATGTGATATGACGAAAGCAAAACAAATCAATTGTGCAATTTGACGCAAATTAGAATGACGTGAGCCCGGAATGACAAACAGACGCATAATTATTCAACTTAGATGATTAGCAAGACAGCCCCGGGCTGCGCTAACTTTGTTAAATTACTTGAATTGTCACCGGTTTACTATCCACTATAACTACACTGCCCCAGTCGCCTGCTACGCGGGCGGCTACGGCAAACCCGTCTTGGCCAAGGCGCGCATTTTGGGCAGCTGCCACGGTTATTATAGCTTGATCATCCACAATGTAGAACCTTGGGCCGCCTACAATAGACAAACCTGGCCGCCATGCTACATTTAAGTCTACCCATGCGCCGTCAGGCATTCCCTGAGTTGTAACTATGATTTCCACCGTGCCGCCTTGTTCCACTACCGCGGGGTTTGGTGTAACGCTTACGATTCGCGGTACTACTGGCGTAGTTTCAAACAGTGCATTAACAAGCAAAACATGCACAGTTTGGCCATACACCGTAATATACAGGTTAATATACTGCCAACTGCCATTGTTTTTATTAACGTCAACCAAGTTAAAATAGTTTGCCCAGCCTTGTCCGGCTACCCACATTCTGTTGACTCTTACAAATTGCATTGCGCACTGCTCATCTTGGTCAAGTGCAACAATGGTATCCGCGGCGTTAAGATATACCGGCGAGTTAATGCCGTCAAGCTGTGCCCACATGCGGATTGTACCCGCAGCGGCAAGGCCTGGGTTTGGCCGTGATGGCGCACCGCCAGGGCCATTATTAAAGATATCCCAGCTAAATATCGGCGGGGCTTCCTCCGGCAGTCTCCAGCCGATAAGCTGCACTTGGCGGAATGTAATCCAATGCGCCCATTGTGAGCCGCTGGCATTACCAAACGGTTTTAGCCTAAAGTATCTAGCGTTTACCAGTTCCGGCAGTGAAATGTGGGCAAGCACGCCAGCCGGTACTGGTGGGTTCAAGAAATATTCTGTTTCCGACCCCGGCAGCGGCAGTACCCGTGTCCAGTTTATCCCGTCTTTGGACGCATAAAACTGGTATTTAATCTGCTCGGCATTATTGTTTTGCATGTCTATACGGGCTATTGTGTAGCGATTTCCCATATCTACTTGAATCCAACCACGGCCAAAGTTTTCGTCCGAGTATGGAGCTCCTATTGGGTGAGCCGCCCATGCCCCGCCCGGTGAGACAAATATCGCCTGTAAAACAGCAGGGTCTGGATTTTCAACATGCAGGTATTCGTTTGCAGTAGGGATAAAGTTTCTGCCATCAATTATTGGAAGCAATTCGATATCTATATCGATTAGGTCTGCACCTTCTACTATAATGGCTACAGATTCTACCGCCCCACCAAACCTTACCACAAGGAAGAACGAACCGGCAGGCACTTCGGCAACTGTAAATGTGCCATCTGCACCCACTGTTGAATATACAACCTGGCTTCCGTCCAAGCGAACAATTTCTACAAGTGCGCCAGACGCCGGCAAATTAGTACCCTCAAGCATAACGGTTCCGCTTACATTAAACCTATGCGTAACAAAGGCACTTATCGACGGCCCGTCAATAGACTCAAACCCTGCGGCACTAACCGCTTCTACAGTAAAAGTATGCTCGCCCCATTCGCCCACAGGTACTGTTGCGGACGGCCCCGACACATTGCTTAGTACACGCACATTATTTACATAGATGTTGTATGCTGCAGCATTAACAGAACCGCTCCATGTCAAAACAATTGTCCTTGCATCGGCGTTTACATTTGAATATTCCACAATGCCGTTTACCCAATATGGGCGGGTAATAACCGCTGTGCCGGGTGATACTGTTAATTCATAAGATGACAATGCGACAAATGTGCCCACGGTGCCTTCGTCAACAATAAATGCGTCTATAATTTGGCCATTTGCGGAAACAACCCAGCTGCCCTGTGCCATATCCGTGACGGTATATGTCAGGCGTTCGCCTGGGCCTTCTACCGCCGGGATTATAAATGTATCGTTAAGCAACTCGCCGTCTGAACATGTAGCAAACAGAACCGCGCGGTTAAATATTCTGGCACCAACAACATCGTAGGCCAGGTCGCCAATTTGCGTAACGGGCAGCATTGGTGTGCCGTCAACAGAAACTTGCATTACGTTAAGCATTCTGGTGGTTGGAGAATTGGCGTTTGGCGAAATTTGAGTACGCACACCGCGTGCTTCCGCATCAACAATTCTGTCTGGCGGCACGACTATACCAAAAACATCATAGCCGGTAGTAATATCAATGTTAAAATTGCTTGCCCCGCCAAGAAGCACAGTGTTGATAAGCTGGCCGTCGCGGCCCGGGCGGTGGTTTGTAATAATGATATTGTCGCCGTCAATAATGGGCAGGTGTTCGCCCGGGCTTTGTAATAGGAAATAAATATCGTATTCCGGGTTGGTTGGTGTAATGTTGTCAAACACGATTAATGCGCCTGGGTAGGTGTCGTCAAAAAAGTCCAGCGTTACCATGCTGCGGTTTGCGCGTATAGCGCGATCGGTGGCATGGGCGGCTACCGTGCCGCCATTGTACAGTTCCGCAATGTCGCCCTTGATAAACGAGAAAGAGAAATCCTGCGCGATTTGATGCGCGAGCGTAGTTGCCTGCGGCCAGTAGGGCTGTGGGTTCCCTGCCTGATTAATTGGGATAATACGCCCTGTGTCCAGGCAGCGTCGTATATTGTTAGTTTCGGTCGTATTCGGGAAGTTTTGGCCGCCGTCGTTGTATGTGACACGGCCGCCCCTTGTCCATGCGCTGGCGATTTGTTCCGGCGTCATGTTGGGGTTGCGGATTAGAATAGAATTTTTGGAAATGGTGCGCCAGTGGTAATTTGTATGATGGCGGTCGCCATAGGAAACATAGTGGCTGCCGTCTATTGCCAGCCCACCGCGGAAATAAACCTGGAACGAGCCCGCGTCCAAATGGTCGTGGTTGCCAAGCTGCAAGTCCTTTATGCGCATGTTAACGATAAGGTCGTTTGCAGCTGCGTTTGCCGTTGCACTGTCAATGGACCAGCCGGTTCTGTGCATTATTTCGCCATTGTTCCAGAACATTGCGCCCGGCATTGTATCAACCGGTGCAGCCGCGATGTCTGTGTTAAACAGGATGAATGCCTCCACAGGGCTGAAGTTGGTGTTGCTAACTTGCCGCCTGTTGTTTAAACGGCCACTGGTTATATAGCCCTGGATGTTGGGGCAGCCGTACATAGCATTAATATACAGCCCCATTTCCCAGTGGTGGGAAGTCCATGCGTTAAACATATCGCCATAACGGAATGCCTCGCCGTCTGGGCGTTGGATATACATAAACCAATAATAGTGGTCGATAAGATAATCCACATACAACAGGCTGTTGCCTTCCGGCCTTGCCACACCCCTAAAGTTGCTGTCAGAAAAACTGGGGATGCGTTGATTAGGTGGAAGCATACGGTAAAACATCAAGTCGCCCATAATGTTCCAGCGCATACGCATACCGTAGTCTGTGCCCTGATGGTGCGGGCCCATCCAAGCATATAGGTTAATCGCGGGCGCGAATCGGGTTACATAGCGGCGCGCTGCGTCGTAGTACATGCGCCAGTTATTTTCGCCCATAGCGATACCGGCAGCCAGGAAGTCTCGGATAATTATTTCTGACATATGCCCGGTTACAACGCTGCTTGAGTCGGCCACGCCGCCACTATAACCAAACTCGTGATTATCTGCCAGACGGTGGAACATGTTGTGGAATTGGTTTTTGTCCTGGTCGGTTAATAGCGGGTAACACCAGTCGTATACAAGGGCTGCAACATACATAATCTCGCCAATATGGTTGCCGCGCCAGTAAACATCCCAGTCTGGCCGCCATTCGAAACTGCTTTCATATTCCCGTATCATGCGTATGGCGTCATGGCCAAATTGCTGGTTGTTTTCCATGTCCACAACAAACATAAATGCCGTAGCTTCTATATCGCGCAGCAAGGCCATGTTCATGTTGCTCCATGCTGTGCCAACCCGTGGCGGAAGATTGGCGTTGTTTGTCCTGTTTGCACGGTACACGATTCCATCAAAGAAACCGGAGGTTAGCGGGTCATTTATTCTGCGGCGCATTTCCGGTAAGTCTTCTTCGCGAAGCAATAGCCTTGGGCGTGTACCCGGCTCGGGAAGGAGGTCAAAAACATGAGAGTAATCGGAAACCGGTCTTGGGCCGTAGCCGCTTATTACGCGCGGGTGCTGCTCGTCGTTTTGGTTTTCGTCATCAAAATCAAATGCCAGCGGGTCAAACGGGCGGTAGGTGAATGTAATCGAACATAATAAAAGTTTGCCAGGCTCAAAGCCCGCATTGCTGATTTCCGGCACCAAAGTATTTGTGACTGTTTGCCATGTATCAGCACCGTCAAGGCCGGTAAATGTTAGTACGCCATGTTCGCGGCAAATGCTTACGTCCACATGCTCACCTACATTGGTAGGCAGTGGGAAGCCGTCCGCGGCAATGAAGGCAGATTGCAATACCAATATGTTGCCTTCTGGGGTCAGTTCTTTGCGAACCCTTACCCATGTACCAACTTGCTGTGCGCCGCCTCCTGTTATCGCGGCAAAATTAGCTTCCGCAGGCGAGCGTCTGTTTGTGTCCGACCAGTTTTGGGACGGGTGCAGCCTGGTTCGCCAAGCATCGTTGTTGCCTTGTATGCGGCCATTGATTTCTATATGCGGGGCCGGCCTTTCCAGATAGTTTAATGCCATAAACCTAAACTCAACAGCCGGTGACACGGTTTCGCCGCCAAAACCGCGGAACGGCGACGCTGTTAAGTGATTATGAATTTGCATTTCTACCCTGGATATTTCGGGCATGGCGTTGGCCCAGTTTGGCTGCACTATGCCTTGCAGTTCCATAAGCAGGCCATACCCCGTGGGTGTGCCGTCGGTTTGTACAATTTCTACAACCGGCTCAAGTGGCTGGCCGGGGGTTATTGGGTTGCGTGGGTCGTCGCCCCAGCTTCTTACGATGTGGAATAAGTCACCCGGGATATTATTTACCCTTGCAATTTGACGCGAGTAAACAAATGGGATTGGGTCGCGTCCAGTCCAGCCGGGTGGCAGGCGATTAGGGTCTACAGATACAGGGCTCCATTCCAAAACAGAATCCTCTGTAAAATGCCAAACCACGTCCGCAGGATACTGGTCGCCAAAGTTAAATGCTTCCGGGTCAAATGGGTTATAGGTGAACGTAATAGAGCAAAGCATAATTTTGCCCGGAGTATGGCCGGCGTTGCTTATTTCCGCCGCAAAAGCACCCCAAACTGTTTGCCAGTCGCCGTCACCGCCGTCAAGGCCGGTAAAAGTAAGTACGCCGTTTTGGCGGTCATGCACGACGGTTACTTGTGGCTGTGTTGTGGGCGCGTTAAAATTATCCGCTTTAATTAATGCAGATTGCAGGGTTAATGTTGTTGTATCGTCGTCCTCAAATTCTTTGCGAACCCTCACCCATGTTGGGGTTTCCTGCACAGTGCTGCCGGAGAATATCGGCATAAAGTTGCCGCTCTCATTTCCCGGGCCGGGGCTGTATCCGCGGAAAGTATCCGACCAATTAGAGCCTGTGCCGCTGCCATATAGCCTTGTCCTCCAAAACTCGCCCGGGGAACGGATAGGAACGTTAATCTCTACATGCGGACCGGCTTGAAGCTGGTAGTTAATTGTCTTAAACACCATTTCCACAGCAGGCGGCGCATCCATACCACCAAAGCCGCGCAAAGGTGACGATGCTACATCGTTGCGCACACGCATTATGGCACGAGAAATACCGGCTACATTATTGGCCCACGCGCCGTCTCTTTCCCCTTGCAGTTCCATCATAAGACCATAGCCTGTGGGGCTGCCGGCACTTGGGATAATATTTACAAGTGGCATGAGTGGTGTGCCGGGGTTTACTGGGTTGTTTGCGCTGTTGCCCCAAGTTCTTTCAATATGGAAAAAACCTGCGAAATGAGTGTTAAAATTGCCGGTTTGCGTTGTTCCCCATGACTGAGGATTTTCTGTGCCCCATGTAATTACAGTGTTTTCGTCAAAGCTGATAATAATATCATAGGGCAAGTCGCGTTGTGGATACGCAAATACAGGAACCAAGCTAAAAACCAATAAGAAAACTAAAATTAACGCCGTTATTTTTGACAACTTCAATTTAGTCAACATGAATACTCCTCCTATATAACTTCAATTACAAACGCGTAACTATCTACAATGACTACACTACCCCAGTCGCCTTGTGTGCGGGCAGCCACGGCAAACCCGTCTCTGCCAAGTCGTGCATTTTCGGCTGCGACTACGGTTATTATGGCTTGATTATCCACAATGTAGAATCTTGGCCCGCCAACAATGGATAGGCCTGGCCGCCATGCCACGTTTAGGTCTACCCACGCGCCGTCCGGCATCCCCTGTGTTGTAACTACAATTTCTACTACTCCGCCTTGTTCCACTACTGCGGGGTTTGGTGCGACGCTTATTATTTTTGGTACTGCCGGTGTAATTTCAAACAGCGCGTTAACAAGCAAAACATGCACGGTTTGACCGTATACGGTGATATACAGGTTGATATATTGCCAGCCGCCGTCGTCTTTGCTTACGTCAACCAAATTAAAATAGTCTACCCAGCCTGTGCCAGCTACCCACATCTTGTTGACTCGCACAAATTCCATTGCGCACTGCCCATTTTGGTCAAGGGCAACAATAGTATCCGCGACGGCAAGGTATACCGGCGAGTTAATGCCGTCAAGCTGCGCCCACATACGGATCGTGCCGTTGGCTGCAAGGCCTAGGTTTGGCCGTGATGGCGCACCACCTAGGCCATTGTTAAAGATATCCCAGCTAAAAACAGGAGTAGCAGGCTGTACAAATACAACTTCAACGTTTACATCTTCAAGGATGTCGGTTAGTATGAGTTTTTCAACATCGCCTGCGACCAATTCCCCATTAACGCGCACTTCGCTTACCATATATCCAGCATCGGGCATAAAGAACAGCGGAATGTCTGTGCCTTCACGAACCATAAAGTCTAAGCGAGGTATGGCACGGCCGCCGCCAACGGTTTCAATAGATACAACATGGACTTGCTCTAATGCTTCTACCCTAAAATTGTTGATAATCCATGTAGAAGAGTCGTTGCCACGGGCAAATTCCACATAGGCAAGGTTTGTGCTTCTTACCAGTTCATTGCCCAATTCGGCATCCATTGACGTTAGTCCATTAAATATTTCTTCATCCTCAAAAATTACTACGCCGTCGAAGAACAGAGAGAATGTACCATTGTCAAAGTTAAAAATAAATTCGACATCCACAGGGGCAGAATTTTCGAAAAGACGATACCCGCCGCTGGGGACAACAGGGTTCATAAGCGAATTGCTGGTAGAGCCCGCAAGGTAAAGCCACCTGTGTGAATTGCCCCAGCCTCTTGGGTGCAGCGACAATACTTCGTCGCCATTTGCGTCCCTAAACGTAGTTATCATACCGTTATTTGGCGAACCTGTACGCGCACTTGGTTGAGTAAACTCCATTGTATAAGCAACCGAAACAATGCCTGTTTGCTGCGGCGAAATAGATAATATATGGCTGCCGGTACCAGCTGCAGGGCTGTGGACAGATATCACGCCATCATTAACAATAATATTGCCGCCACTGTGCGTACCGTTTTCCAGGCCGCCTATTATAATAAAAGCGGTTGGCATGGCTGAAGCGGACGCATAAACGCCGTAGCCTAAATCATTGACCGCGCGTACCCTAAAATTGTAGGTAGCTTCGTTGGTAAGGCCGGTTTGCGTATGTGGGCTGGTAGCCGCAAACCACGACCCGCCGTTAACAGAAATCTCATAGCCTGTTATTGGGCTGCCGCCCTCGCTGGTTGGTGCTGCCCAAGCAAGCTGAACTTGCCCGTTGCCCGGTGTTGCCGTAAGGTTGCGCGGTGTACCCGGCCCAGCCCCAAGCGGCATAAATATGACATGAATTGTTTGGTCGGTTCGCACATTGCCAATTGTGTGCGCCAAAACACCACTGGCTACTTGCACTCCGTTAACCAAAACTTCATCCACAGAGTAGCCTGGGTTTGGAACAAACGTGAATTGTATAGAGCCGTTGTCGCGCACCGTTTGCGGGCTGCCCGGTGTAATGATACCGTTTGACCCCGCAGTCGGGGTTATGGTGTGGGTAGGGATGTCAGCAACTTCAATTATTGCCTCTACCATTAGGTTTTCGATAATCCATTTCGAGTCGTCGGCAGTGCCTAAGTCAATCAGAATAGAGCCAATGTCTGCGGCATTTAAATTGCCTGGTAAAAATATATTTCTGTTGCCCGGTACAGTCGTAGGCGACCCGTTGAAAAATATCGCAAATGTGTTTTGGTCAAAGTCTATGAGTATTTCGATATTGCGTGTCTCGCCTGCGTGGAATGCATTTACAATACCGGCAACAGCTTGGTCGCCGCCAATATTGTTATTGACATGAATCCACCTGTGGTCCTGCGCCCATGCTCTGGGGAAAATATTAAAAAACTCTTGGTCATTAGAATCCCTAAAGCGCATATAGAAAGGACGCCTGTTACCCGGTGTAGCCGGGGCAACGCTTATTTCGTCAAATGTTAAATCAAACGAAACGGAGACTTGCCCACTTGCGGCTGGGTCCACCGGTATAATTATAAAATTATCGGTGGCCGTGGGCACTGCATTGCTGTGAATGTCTATCCTGTTACCGTCGTCAGAAATAACTATGCCGCCCGCTGTACCATACGAGCCATCCGGTGGGAAGTTGAGTTCTGGCACACCTACATATCCTTCGGGCAAAACGCGGAAGTCTCTTATAGTCCAAGTGGAATGGTCTGTTCCGGTATAGAATCTGACATATGCAAGGTCGTTGCCACTAAATAAATTACCAACGCCGGATCCCCCTGCAGATTGGCCATTAAGATACACACGGTAGATATTATTTTCGAATTTGAAAACAACCGTAACTTCAAACTCCGGGGTGGTGTGGTCTACAACATTGCTTCTATAACCCGGTGGGTTGGCATCCTGAACCCAGAGGTCGGGGCCCGGAGTCCAAGCAAAATTGCTGATATTGCTAAGCCCGTCCCAAACATGAATCCATCTTATAGGATGGGCCCACGCCATTGGCCTAAACGAGAATATTTCGTCACGGTTCGAATCTAAAAAGTGAGTGCGCACACCCCATCTTGGTGTTGGTGCGGTAGAAGTGCCGGGGTTCTCTGTAAAATTCATCATAAAACTGACGGCAACATTACTCTGCGGATCAAACGCAAATTCAATATAGCCGCCTGCCGCCGGATGCGGGCTTTCTAAGGTTATCATGCCGGTGGCGTCAATATAAATAAAATCGTTGGCATGTGAACCCGCGCCCGGGCCTGTAATATCAGGCGCAACAATTATCTGCTGCCTGAATGTTGCGTCAATTGTATGGTTGCCGGTTACATCCGTAAATGTAAACGTCCTTTGGCCGGGTGCCAAAGTTACCGGGGTACCGTCAACCGTAAGTTCATCTATTACATAGCCACCTGCTCCCCAAAACTCGAAGGTAAAGTCCCGCCCGCGCATTACATGCACATCACCAGCCGGGCTGATAAACCCGTTTGCGCCATGTGTCGCAGCAATAGTGAATGTCTCCATGCCGACTATAGTTACTGTCGCGGCATCGCTTGTTATAAGGGAGACAAGCCCGTCGCGTGTATTAGCTACCACAACGCGGTATTGGAACCCGTCATTTGCCATGGCAAGCAAAGGCGTTGTGTAACTTGCGCCTGTTGCCCCGGGGATGTTGACCCAGCTTGTGCCATTGTCTGTAGAACGCTGCCACTGGAATATTTGCGCAGCCCTGATAGGTGGGTTGCTGACTGTTACGTAAAATACGCCTCTTTCGCCCTCTACCACAGTTTGGGAAGCGGGGTGCGTTATGACAGTGGGTTCTGGAAGTATGGCACTTTCGTTGATAATTTCCACGGTACGGTTATACACTACTTTATTGCTACTTAAAATTTGAATTTGGTAAATGCCGCTTGGTACAGCGGTCAAGCTTTCCGTACTAAAGTACGCGGCAAAACCCGCGGCAGTTAGGCCGTCGCCCGTTGGACTGACTGTTATAATCCCGGGCAGGGTGTGTACATTGTTTCCACTGCCATGTAGTAGCCTTGTGGTAAGGTTCATGTGTACGTTTACTTGGTCAAGGGTACCTGCAAACTCGATAGCATTGCCTGCAAGCCCTATTATATTTGGCAAATCCGAAGTGGCTACAGAGATGGGCTTTGTTGTCCAGTATTCAACATTGTCGTATAAAATTTCGAGCATATAGTTGGTGGGGTTACCGTCAGCGATATTCCTTTCGTTCAATTGATTAATAAATTGAACAGCCGGGGTAGCCGCATACAATTTAAACGGGTTAAATTGCTGTATGCCTGTAGTAACACCTTCTGGCCTAAATGGGTTTTGAGTTACGACACGGTTGTCCTCGCTTGGTCTTTCGCCACGGCCCAGCCCCATTCTGTCGGAAATTACATACCGCTCGCCATTCTCGAATGTGACTGCCATAAAGAATTCGCCCACGCCACGGCCCTGGTTATGGAATTGTGCCGTACCCGGTGTGTCGCCGGGGCGCACACCGCCCGCTTTGTAAAACATTTCTACGGTAATCCATTCGCCTAATGGCATTGGGATTGTGCTCATGTCCCGCCACAGAGAGTTCCAGCCAAAATTCATGCCTGCAGTTGTGGCATTGGACGGAGGGTTGCCACCAAATTGGCCATCTACACGCATGTAAAACTGTTGACCCAAACCGGCAGGCTTGTCCAAATTAATGCTTACGCGGAAAGGATAGTCACTATGCCCTGCCGTATTGACCCAGTTGATATCATTCCAAAACTCCGCAATCATCATCCAGCCTATAGAGCCGGCAAAACCATCCATAAGCAGTTGAAAATCTTCGCCAAGCAGCATGTCAAACTTGACATACAGTTCTTGCGTGTCTTGGCGCGGGTCAAAGGCAACGTTAGAGCCGCGCGTCCACACGGCTTGTTCCAAGCGGACATTGCCCACCGGGTTCATTAGGCCGGACTCCAGCCTTGTTTGCGCGTTGGCAGCAAAACGCATTACATTGTTGCCCTGCGGATTACGTGGGTTTGGCACCACATCAATGCCGTAAAAGGCATTAGGATTATTTGAATACAATTCCCGCCCGCTGTCGCCGCTGTTGCGGAAAACATTCGACACAGTCCTGAAAAAATCGTCCCTCATGGGGCCAGGTGCGCTCCAACTGTTTATATTGTTGTTGCCAGCAGGCAGGCTGATGTCCGCACCGCTCATAGTTGTGTTGCTCACAACTACGCCATTGTCAAAACCAGAATGGAAAACCAATTCCGGGATTGTTCCGTAACTGGAAACAGCATACTCCTGTGGCGCAGACGCTGCATTGAACAGTGGCAATAATGCAAGCGTTAACACCAAACCAATAAAAATACACAGTCGTTTTCTTAGCATATCACTATGCCTCCTCTAATTATATTTGTCGAAACTTATAAAAAAATACACAATTTTGTCGAAAGAAGGCGCATCATATCGTCCCCCTCGCAAAATTGTGTATTTTTTCAGTAACATATTCGCTGTCGTATTACCGGCGAGAAATGGTATATCCCATAGCATCAAGGCCATGATCAATAATGTATTGTTGAAGCTGTTCATAAAGAGCATCTGCCCACACTTCAATTCCGGCAAGTGTATTTAGGCGGTTCATTTCGGCCAGTGTTCCTTGAATATCGCTGTTAAAACCTGCGTACAGCGGTACACCAAACTGTGCTTGCTGGCTGTAAGAGCTGGTTGCAAAAGCGGCAAGCGCAGGAGGCGTAGCGTCAAAACCAAAACCAACAAACGGGTTAAATTGGATACGTGCGTCTATTTGTGCATTAAGCGCAGCAAGACCGGGCCATCTGCCGCCTTCGGCAACATGCCATATGCGTTGGTTGCTAAGCGGGTTACCAAAGCCTGCCGGGAATATTTCGGTTAGCCTAACAAGTTCGTTGTCAGCGTTAAATTCCCAGTCTACGCCTTCTATGCCAAATTGCCATACATTTGTCAGTTCAACATCTGTATACATAAGCTCCATAAGCATAAGGGAACGCTCCATGTTTGTACCGTTGCGCGGGATAGACATAGCACCATTCATTGGCGAAAACGTATCGATAGGAACATTGTTTTCCAATCCCCAGTCAAATACATAGAATTCAACATCAGGCTCGGTCATCCTCATGCGTGGGTATAGCCAAGCAAACGCATCTGTATTTGTAATCCACATTACGCCGCTTAAACCTTCTTGGAAAGCAGAGTTCATACCCACAGGGTTGTTTGGGACGTCGTGAGTCCAGAATCCCGAGGTTCTAAAGCGATAAAACCACTCTAAATATTCAACAATTTGCGGCTGCTCCCAGTTATTAATCAGGCGGAAGTTAGGATAATCGCGTTTGTCAAGAACAACAGGGGCGGTACAGTTGGGGCCGCCTGGTGCTTTAAGAAATGTGGCTGCAAACATTTTTGCGCCGTTAATCCAGCCTGTTGTGCCAGAATCCATTACATACGGCATAAGAAGCTGCGGCTGAGTAGCCTGAATATAGGCCAAATAAGTGTACAAATCTTCCATTGTTCTTACAGATGTCATGCCAGCCGGGAACCAGTCTCTACGCAAAATTGTCATTGGAGCGTTTACACGCGCATATGCGTGAGGCACAGCATAAATATTGCCGTCTACCGTAGCAGCCAACAAGTTTTGAGACGCTGTAGCATACCACTGCGGCATGTGCTCTCTAATCATTTCAAGTGGTATCGCCTGATACGCGCCCTGTCTTGCGTTGCTAAAATAGGATAGCCAGTCTGCAGATGTAATTAAATCTACATCGTTTAGCCCAATAACCGTGATGTTATAAGCTTCCTGTATGACCGAGCGCACTTCAATTGTTGTGTTAATCCTGTCTTGCAAAATACGGTTAATCTCTGCAAAAACATCGTCGGTGCGCGGCGTTTCTTCCCCGCCAAGCACCATAACTCTTAGTGTCACAGGCGGTAAACCGCTTGCGTGGCCTGCATATGTTCCCCCGGTTGTTTGCGTACCACCGCCTCCGTTTCTGTCACAAGCTGCTAAAGCTCCTAAAACAAAAACAGCGGCAATGATACAGCATAAAACTTTTTTCAGCACATTAACTCCTCCTTCTAAATGGGGCGCTCTTTTATGTTGTTTTCTATATACACGGCCATGCCGTATACACCTAGTTAGCCTTTAACCGCGCCAATTGTAAGGCCACGGATAAAATACCTTTGCACAAATGGGAACAGCAGTATAATAGGGCCAATGGCCACACAGGCCGTAGCCAGCCTTAAAGCTTCAGTTGGGACATCGGCAAATTGTTGACCGGTGGCCATGGCAACCACCCTTGCAAACTCGGCCTGGCTCAAAATGCGGAAAAGCTGAAACTGCAGGGGAAACATTCTGGAATCGTTGATAAAGAACAGTGCGTTTTGCCAGTCGTTCCAGTACGTAAGCGCAGTAAACAAGCCTATTGTAGCTAAACCCGGCACGGCCATTGGCATATACAATCGGATACAAATTGTAAAATCGCCTGCGCCGTCCATTTTGCCAGATTCACCTATCTCCGAAGGAAGTGACGAGTAAAACGTACGCATTACAATAATATTAAACACGCTTATCATAGGGGGCAGCAGCAGTGCCAAATAGTTATCACGCATTCCCAAGTTGCTCATTAAAAGGAACCATGGAACCAAACCGCCGCTAAACAATGTAGTAAAAAAGAAGAAGAACGCAAATTTGTTACGCCATTTAAAATCTTTGCGATGCAATACATATGCCGTAATGGACACTATAAACACAGATATTGTTGTACCCACTACCGTAAGGACTATCGTTACAACATAGGCCCTAAGTATTACCTCTGGAACCGAAAACACAAGCCTGTAAGCATCCAATGTAAACTCCGCAGGCCAAAAGCGAAAACCATACGTCATAATGGCCGCATCAGATGTAAATGAACCCACAACCAACAGCCAGAATGGGATAAAACATATCAAAGCCAGAACTGTTACAAATGTATAGCCAAAAATAGCAAACCCAAGTGGCAGAGCGTCACGGCCATTGCTTTTATTTGATTTAGTCATACCATGTACCTCCTATTAAAACAGCGCGTTGTCGCTGCTTTTCCAGCGCACAACGCCATTGACTATCATAAGAAGAATAAACCCGGAAACCTGTTGAAACAGACCCACCGCAGTTAACATACTAAAGTTAACAATGCCAATGGGGTTGGTCATGACTCGTATCAGATATGCGTCAATTACGTCGACATGGCGTGTAAGTGCAGGGTTGCGCTGTATTAACTGGAAGAACATATCGCCGCCGCCGCGGAAAACACCCCCCACCGCCATAAGCATAAGTATGGCGATTGTGGGGCCCAAGAAAGGTATGGAAATATAACGCATACGTTGCCATAACGTGGCCCCGTCTACCTTTGCAGATTCATAATATTCCGGGCTTATGCCGGTTAGTACAGCTAAGTAAATGATGCTGCCAAAGCCTACGCCCCGCCAGTTGCTAAACGCGACTATAAGAAATCGCCATATTGTAGGCGACGAGTAAAATTCGATAGCTTCCCGGCCAAAGTCTGTACGGATACTATTTATTACACCAAAGCGCGTATTAAATAGGTTAAATGCCATAAAGGCTATTACTACCCATGAGATAAAATGCGGTAAGAAAATAATGGAATGTGTAGCCCTTTTGAAGAGTTTATTCTTTAGTTCTGACAAAACCAAGGCCAACCCCACTGCCCAAATTAGCCCGGTAACAATAAACGCAAGATTATAACCAACTGTCATAGTGGTAAGGCGAAGAGCCTCGCCAGAGCGGAAGAAGAACTGAAAATTTGCAAGACCAACAAACGGACTGCGGAAAACGCCGTCAGCAATACGGAATTGTGTAAACGCAGTCCATACACCGGCCATGGGTATGTAGTTAAAAATAATGACGAATGCAACAGCCGGCAATAGCATTATTAAGAGCGACCTACTTTTTTTCAGCTCATAGAAAAAACCCTTTTTCTTTGGCTTCATAGGCAGTTTAGCTTGCTCTGTCATTTAAACCTCCATCTTGGCGGCTTTGGCAAAATCGTATGTAAAATGCCGTGACCGCCATTTTAATATGTACGTATAACAAAAAAAACAAAAAAGTAAAAATATGCAATATCACTAAAAATATTATACTCTTGCCATATTCATTGTGTCAATAGTACAAATGTCTTTTTTTTGTGCAAGTTCAAATATTTGTTTATTGTCTAAGTTCTTGACATTAACTATTATTAAAGTATGATAGCAATACAAAATAATTACATGGAGGCCGCACATGACAAATCTTTTTCCACCAATGGACAGCCACAAATGGCAAAGTGTTACCCCATACCCCGCTGCTTCACCAATATTTGAGCGTACAAATGATATGCTTATCCAACGTTCCAACGGACTCAGAAATTGTTTTGGCAGGTGGATTGCCCCGGCAATCTCTGGCATAACAGGCGGCAAGGCATACTTATTTTCTGTAACATGTTTGACTTTTGATTTACGCCATAAACATAATAACCTCTATGTTATGCTCACATGGCATGATAGCGATGGAGGCCTTGTTCAGCGGGACTATATAAATGGTAGCGATACAGTGGATGGTGTAATTTTCGAGCGCGTTTTAAATGCGCCAGAAGGTTCTGCCTCCGTGTTTATCGAATTTGGCTTTAAGTGGTCTGAAACAGGGCATGTACACTGGACACAGGGCAAATTTCACGAAGCACAGGCAATAGTGGGGCGCAAATGCCGAGTAGCATCTGCATATGCGAGCACGCCAGGCGGCAAGGAGCGCAATCTGCAGGCGATTCTTGATGTGATAGATAAAGCCGGTGCAGATAAGCCGGATATTTTATGCTTGGGCGAAACTGTTTTGTCTGCGGGCGTACCTTTTTTGGAAGCGGCAGTAACAATCGACGGGCCAGAAGTCATGAAACTGCGCCAAAAAGCAGCGCAACACAATATGTACATTGTTGTGGGGTTAAACTTGTCAGAAGGCGATTTTTATTATAATACAGCGGTTTTAATAGACCGGCGAGGCGAAATTTGTGGCATCTATCGCAAAATACAATTACCACTTGCCGAGGCCGAGTCTGGCTACACCCCAGGGGACGAAAGCTGTGTATTTGAAACCGACTTTGGCAAAGTGGGAATGATGATTTGCTGGGACCAAGGCTTCTCGGAAACAGCGCGGGGACTAAACAAAAATGGTGCGGAAATAATTTTTGTACCAACAATGTGGAATGCCCCGCTGCAGGCCCGCGCACGCGCCGTAGAAAATGTATCCTTTATAGTTAGTTCTGCCCGCGCACACGACGGCCCGGCTGGCGAAGACGGCAAAGTATGTTTTGTAGTTGACCCAGTTGGGCAAATGATTGCATCCTGCACCGGTGGCGAAACAAACGGATATTGCATTGCAGATATTGAACTTGACAAAGAATATAAGAGCCATTGGTTTTCCATAGGGCCATGCTATGGCGAGCATAGGCCTATTATGAGAAACGAAAGACGAATGGATCTTTATGAATAAAATGCGGTGGTAATGCTTGTAGCCATGTCGGGTTTGTCAAAATTATATCCTTGCTGTACAATACAGGCACATTACATTTAGAGGAGGACATTACATGAAAGCACTACCACCAGGCTGGGGAGCCAGCCAGCAACCTGTATTTGAAACAAAGCTACCCCTTGCAGTACAGCTTTATAGCGTAAAAGATTTACTTTCTAAAGATTTACTTGGTACATTAAAGCAAGTAAAAGAAGCCGGGTACGATGGCGTGGAATTTTATGGCGGGCTAAGATATGTTGCACAAGATATCAAACGCGCACTGGAAGAAACGGGGCTGCAAATTGTAGGCTGGCATACTCCGTGGGAATGTCTGTCGCCGGAAAATATTTATGCTACAATCACATACAACAAGGTGATTGGCAACCAATACGTAGTTGTACCCTGGATGCCGGACGAAGTTCTTACAACACGCGAAAACTGCCTGCAATTTGCCGCTCAGCTTACATGGGTGGCAGACGTGTTGGCCATGCATGATATGGTAGTGGGCTATCATAATCATGGTACGGAAATGCGCCCAATCGGCACGGGCGAACTTCCATGGGATATTATTGCGCAAAACACACCTTCAACTGTAATTTTGCAACATGACATTGGCAACGGGCTAAACGGTGGCGGCGATATGATGACCGCGCTAAAAAAATACCCTGGCCGCGCAACCACCCTTCATGTAAAGCCATGGGCAGAAGATGGCGGCTACAACACATTCTATGACGATGCAAATTGTAAAATAGATTGGGACGAATACTTTAATATTTGCCGCAAACAAGCGGGCGTACGCTGGTATATAGTTGAATTTGAAAATGAAGAACGCTTCCCAGAAGGCGCAATGGCGGCAATTGTTGCGGCAGCAAAATGGTTCCGTGGCAGGGATGCATAACATCCAAACCCCTGCAATTTTGCTGGACTTGGACATTTTGGAACGCAATATAAAAAATTTTGCGACAAAAAATCTTTGGCCAATGCTTAAAACTCACAAATGTACAGAGATCGCCCGTATGCAGCTAGACTATGGTGCTGCGGGCGTTCTTTGCGGCACCCTGGACGAATGCGAAACTGTTTTAGCAAAATTTGTGCAAAGCGAAAAACGGAATATTGGTATTATGTATGCGTATCCTGTGGCTGGGCAGCCAAATATCGCGCGGGTGATACAGCTTGCAAAAAAATGTAATTTCTATTTGCGCCTGGACCATTTTGAGCAGGCAAAACTTCTGAACGATACCGCAAAAGAAGCCCAGATTTGCATAAATTATTCCGTGATTATTAACTGCGGGCTTGACCGTTTTGGTATCACGCCCAGCCAGCTGGAACCGCTTCTATGTAAAATATCCGATTTTACGCATTTGAAATTTTGCGGGATATCCACCCACCCGGGTCATGCATATCGCGAATCTAACAATGCATGGATACAGGGCGTAGCCAAACAGGAGTCTGACACAATGGGCGAAGCCACAGAGGTATTATACCGTATGGGCATTGTGCCGCAATTTGTAGGCTCTGGAAGTACGCCCACCCACCATCTTATAAAAAATGGTGAAGTTATTAACATGTTTCACCCGGGCAACTATGTATTAGACCTCTCCCAAAATTAGCTTAACAGTTCAAAGTTGATAAAGCCACAAACTAAAGACATACGAACTAAATGCCTGCTTCTGCGATTGCGGTATCTGCTTGACAGACAGCGGAAAACTT
>Ga0123352_10006001_pt1 | contig 18474 bp, 11 predicted proteins | sample TergutLab28metaG_FD_89700 | JGI IMG/M metagenome (GOLD analysis project Ga0123352, IMG submission 89700) | Labiotermes labralis P1 segment gut microbial communities from Petit-Saut dam, French Guiana - Lab288 P1 | ecosystem: Host-associated > Arthropoda: Insects > Digestive system > Gut ... | reverse complement strand
TGTATGTGTTTATGTATGTGTTTATGTATGTGTTTATGTATGTGTTTATGTATGTGTTTATGTATGTGTTTATGTATGTGTTTATGTATGTGTTTATGTATGTGTTTATGACAGAACTTTATCTTTAATGAACAACAAAATGTAAAATATGCAACTGTACATACTACTGGTAGAAATGAGTACCAGGAGCATTTTCTGGGGGTAAAGGCAGCCGGTGCGTATGGCTGACAACCTTACCACCATCCTGTGTCGTTGTCATGAAATCTGGCAACCTTAAATTCCTGAAACTCTCTGGGCCACTCCAGGCCTGTAACGGGACTGATTTACCTTCACATAGTATTACTACAAGAAATAAATTACATTTTTATAGACTAATTGCCAAACTTCACATTTTGGAAAAGTAAGTAGTATTCTGTCATCATTGATTCAACACTTTACCATACACCCTTACAAGTTTTATGAAAGAAAGGGCTCAGTCTAAAACAACAAGAGTATGTGTTAGCACCCATACCTCCTAAGGTGGTGGTAAATTCTAATTTATAGAAATACTCACAATATTATTATCAGCTGTGTGTAATTACGCAGTTGTAACATATCAGTAGTAGTCTGTTCTATGTAAAATGCTTTCATTTTTGTACTGTATATTTTGCATTTTTACAAGTCATTCCATATCCTGCCGTCACTCTGAAAAACTATGAGTCCACAGAATGTATAAAGTGCGTGTGTGTGCGTGTGTGTGCGTGTGTGTGTGTGTGTGTTCTTATAATAAAACCAACTAGATGCACTAATTTCTCAAATTTATTTTTGGAGTGAAATTCTACATGTTTCGGACAGTTCCTCCGTCCATCATCAGGAGTTTCTCACTGTACACACAGCAATGGTATATGTCATACAGGTTTGCTGTCGGCTTGCGAGCAGGATCAGGATGGAACAGCAGTTCCATTCCAAAAATAAATTCGAGAAATTAGTGCACCTAGTTGGGTTTATTATAAGAATTTATCACGAGGCACGGTCACATGAACGTCAAAAGTGTGTGTGTGTGTGTGTGTTTGTGTGTGTTCAGCAACGCAGTGTCTTTTTCAAAAAGTCTAGGAAACCCCCTCCTTTTAGTCTCTTTGTGACTGTAAATAATAACTGTGGAGAAAACCTGGAACTTGCTTTCGATATACTACAGCTATCGTGACAATGTTAGCCGAGTTGATACATTTCGAACTGGGAAGTTTTGTAACGAAAAGCAGTCTTTTGCATTTTGCTCCTTACTGTTGTTTCCCTTTCGACCTATAGCATATACTCCCTCAGTATCGATGGGAAGTGACATTTGTCATGTAGTTTCGGCCGTCTCTACTTTAACTGTTTTAAAAATGGTGGGGGGGGGGTGGTATGCTATGAAACATAGGTACCTCATTTCCCAACCTACAGTGCCTCATAATCCAGATGATCCGACTCGATACAGTGTTCGTAAAATCCAACTAGATGCCACTTATTATTTTATTGTACTTCTTATAGGCTCAACATGTTTCGGGCACTACTATGCTCATCATCAGGAACTCGCGACTATGATGTTGATTACCACATTGGTCGTTTCGTTCTTGGCTTACTGTGGGTTGGAGGCTAGGCGCGGTTAGCCTGGAGTAGTGTCCGGACTGCAGGCTGCCTGCAGGCCGGACACATCAAATTGGTAAAATCCGATGTAACGAATATTAGACTTTTAAGCGAAGCGGGTGGGTAAAATAATTATGCAAAATTAGTATGGAACCAGTAGTACATATTCGTCATCCAGGATACACCTAGATTTAATTCGGTGTCACAGTCACTACATAGACCATCGCAGCTACAACTTGAAGGGAGCAATAAACCAAAATAAACTGAGTTTTCATCAACACCTAAGTGAAAATCTCGAAACTGTAACTTGAGGTGCTCAAGAGCCTGAAGAACTATTTTGTAATAGCAGTTTATTTTTATTTCTTAGAAAATATCTTGCAAACATTTGATCAGCTTTTTTATATGTCTACTTCAGGTCCACTATGATTCCGGTTCGAATTCTTCACTGGATGATACTACTAGGGCTGTTTCTCCCTGGAAACTCTGTCCTACTCCAAGCACCACGTGACACTACCTTCTTCGAGAGACACCTGCTGAAGGGAATTGTAAATATCAGCGTCACGTATTTCACAAGCAGCAGCCCGTTGGTGATATTAACAGCAGACACGTGGCATAACAGTAATTTGCAGAACAACCTTGGAGACTCTCTGTTTAGAGATATACATGCTGTCACGAATGGGCCAGTTCTGACTTTCAGTACCAACACAGATAAGCCTATAATGGGAAAAGCTATGAGAAAATATGGTGGAGTAATTCTCCTGTTGAATGAGGAAGACGCCCGCTACGAAGAAAATATTTTACTGAGTATGTTCTCAACGCTTTCTTGGTGTTCAATTTGGAATCCACGTGCACGTTATGTTGTTGCTTCAACAGCCGCACCGACCTCGAGACATGGCCAGCATGCGAGAGTTGTTTCCATTTTAAAACATTTTTCTGCTATGGATATACTAAACGTTATTCTTCTCATACAAGAACCGGTCCGGAGGAGCAATTCTGAGATAAGTTCGAAACCACTTGCAATTGATATTTTTACTGTGTCACAGCACAGCCCAGCGAGAATTTTCAGTGAGACGTTAGATTTCACTTTCGTCGATCGATGGGTGAGTGAAGAAGGAAGAACATGTGCAGGGTTTAGGAACAATGCCATTCTGTTTCGATCACAACCGATAACCGACATGAGAGGGCGTAATGTGTCAATGGACTATGACGAGTGGCACCCTCTCGTTATTTCGTCAGACAGGAATGACAGCGCCATGTCCACGCAGAATCTCGAAGGCATCGAGATACGTCTAATGAAAACCGTGGCAGAACATACGAACTTCACTGTCGACTTTCGGAGATTTAAAAAGGGTTTCACAGGTGATGGATACTTTGGAGCTAAGTGGTTTGAAACAGGCAACATTCCTTGTGTCGACGCTACTTGGACGCACTTCACTGGAGCAGTTACATGGTTTGTTCCCAGAGAAAGAGCAATTCCTCGTTGGCAGGGTCTCATTAAGATATTCAACCCAAGTTTCTGGTTACTCATATTTCTGGCATATGTGTTAGGCTCACTCATATTCTGGGTACTTGGTAACACTCATGCAGGTGAAAAAGAGACCGCGTCGTTCAGGAATATTATTCTGATCTTTATGAACACGATGGGCATGATGGTGTCGGAATCTATTTCCAAGAAGCCGAAACATATAAGAAGTCAAATTTTCTTTTTTCTATGGTTTTTACATTGCATGCAAATTAACAATGCCTATCAGTCATCGCTAATTGGATTTCTCACAAATCCTGGTGTCTTACCACGTATAAATGATCTAGATAGCTTACTGGAATCTGGTGTGTCCTTAGGCATTCAAAGTGGCACGCAATTTTACTTTCGTGACGCATCAGATCCCCGTAATAAGCGTATACTGAAATCATATATAAAGTGCAATGAGAAAAATATGGACCCGTGTTTAAACAGAATGGCTTATGAAGGTGACCTGGCAGTTGCAGGGGGAAGAGTAGGTCTTGAATTCTTGGCACATACAAAGTATAGGAAGGATGGTAAACCATTATATGTGCCTTTTGAGGACAATATACAACAAGGGCATATGGTTATATACCTGAAAAAGGGCAATATTTTGCTGGAGCGGATTAATTCCATTGTGTTAAGATTGCGAAATGCTGGCATTATTGACAAGTGGGTTAATGATATAAGGAGGAAGTTTGGAAAACATTTCGATAGCGCACTACTTGACGACGAATATTGCGTTTTGACGCTGGCACATCTTGAAGGAGCATTCTACCTGCTGTTGTTGGGTATGCTCTTCAGCATAACCGTCTGGTTACTGGAAATCATTTCTTACTTCATTGGTCACAGATTTATAAAATAGTGATAATTCACTTGTGACATAAAACATATATATACATTTAACAATTCACGGTTTTGTTACACTTTCGTGAGGGAATTATTTTGCTGCTGAATGCTGCTAAAACAGCGCCTTATGTGAGATAAAAATTAATGGCTAATAATAATAATAATGTGTGTATGAATACTAAAGTGTATGAAAACAACCCACAAATAACTTCTTTTCCTTTTTACGTCCACACTTTCGATGATTAAGATAGGTAGCCTTTTTAAATTCGAATGTTTGGTCGTTTGCTTGTCGGGGTAGAAGTTCTGAATTTTACGATAGAATTAATTGAAAGTACTGCATTATTAATCTAAGCTCTTATTAAATTAATTAAAATACTACTTCAATGCCTGATATATGTGGTGGACCGAACGTCGCGATAGTGTGTTTGGCGTATCCTGAGTTGTATATGGAGTACCGAGCTCAGATCTCTAAAAGCATACCTTCTATCATAATTGGGATCTTTCATTTTTTTCACAGTCCTTCCAAGATCGGTGACAGATTACTTCAGATTTCCCATACACCTTTAGATAATTACATAGCGAGACTAGTCCATGGATAACTATTAGAACGAATGTGGAAAAAGTACCTAATTTTATGGTGAATCTGGTGATGTGCGTCAAACCATGTTAAGTCACACAGACACGGATATCCTAAAATAATACGCGCTGTGAATGAGATATGAACTCGGCATAAGACCGTTTCGGTCTTGCATGACACCGACTCACACTTGTTCTTATTAAATGGTCTCATCTGTGTCCGGAGGTGGTTTTAAACCGTGAGTAATATTTTATTGCCGCAAGTAAAATGATTTATTGTAGATTTAATATCCAAGTGCGGACGTACATTGTCCACTTCGTTACATGCATAAATACCGGAACAAATATCCTAATCTGCCAAGGTCAAGGGTCACGACTACTGGGTAGTTGCAATGTTTGGTATGATCAGTCACAATTTGCTTGTTCTGTGCTAACATCCGGGACATGTGCGACAAGAAAGGGTACAAGAACGAAACAACAGAAAAAGAATGAAATATGTCTTTCACCTACACATTTCCACACACATACACAATAAGTAAGGGTGTGTTTTACACGGATGCAAATTTTTTATTATATTATAACGTCCTCCCAACCTCTAGAGCTTAATTCCTATTCTTAATATCATTGTATACATTCTAGTGTTGTGGGCGAAGTATATACATGAGTTTGCTGAAGGAACACAATGAGTGTTGTCAGCGGAAATATAGTGTTACACCGCGGGTGGTAATATAGTTGGTACATCGAGTCATCTTCCAGTCCGCAGAGTGAAGGTGAAGGCGAATTTCACAGTGCGGCTACTTCACTTAGCTTGCACTTGGAGGATAATGACGGACTGGACACTAGCAGTAAGAAGAATTTGCATTTATGATTCGGTCGAGGTGTGTAACAAAGATTGACTTGAGATAATCACAGTTTTGCTGGACACTGGCCGTGTTATGACTTGCTATTCTTACGGACATTGCAGCATCATAATGACGGCCTATTCTCGTTGTAAATCTTAAACTTCCTCACATCACATTATCTGTCCTTAAGGCTTCTACTTATATTAACACAGCAACATCAAGTTCAGGTTTCAGTGTTTCTTCGTCAATGTTTTTCAGTTTTTTTTATAAACTCTTCTTATAAACATTGATAACTGCCATTCCAAGTTTTTCATTAATAAGAACATTAATTTTGGGTTGAGAACCTCTCCGAAAGAACACTCGTCTGTTGGAGGATACTACGTAAGTGGATATAAAAGAAACGTGTTTGTAATATTCGTCGCGTGAACATGACCAATTTGGCTAGGGATAGACGCCAGTGACAGTTTTCAACATAATCATGAATGTTAAACGTATTACATATTTTAGAGCCTTTGAAGAAGAAAGGCTTTTCGATATGGAATCAGTTAGGTCTGCAAGTCTAAAAATGCTCTATGCGTGGCGAATATTCAAAAAACGCGAACACAAAAACAGTTTAACTGCTCCATATCTCATCCTTTTGGTAGCAAAATTTTTTTTATATCTAACAAATTAATTCCAACAGAAAAGAATATGAAAACGGAAAGAAGACATAAGGATTCGGCTGTCCACACTGGGGTACACTTCTTCGGTTTTGCCTTGTGACATTCTGACAAGTCTAAAGTACTGAAACTAATTGAAACGTAAATTCTTGGTGCGAACTATAATTTATTCCCTGTAATTTCTTACTTCTATTTTTGATGACATAAGTTGAACCCCCCGTGAGGGTCGGAAAGCAAAGAAGTGCAAAATTCACTTCTTTATTTATTGTTCAGTGGTATGAATGCAGTGTCTGTTGACAAATCGCAGCAAAGCTGGGGCTTGAACCAGCTGCTGAGGCCAACAGTCTCACTGATTATCATTATTACTGTGAATACGAAATGCTTGGAATAAATAAAAAAGATTGCTTCGCCGTGACTAAAATTGTCTCCATTGTCTGCTAGATTGCAGCTGAACAGGGTTGTCCAAATAGTAGTTCAGGGATTTAATTTTATGTAATGCAGCGAAAATAATTCTGAGCGACGAAAGAAATGAAGGAGTCAGTATATTTGAATACACGGGAAAAGATATAAGCCTTAACTGACTTAATGATTTAAAACAAAACTACATGATTTACTATACATATATGGCATTATTAGAAGAATGTTGGGTATTAGGGTAACAAAAGACTTTTTAAAATTGCACACATTACTAGTTGTCATCAAACAGCTAGACCGATCGGAGTGTCGGATCTTAAACACAATACACGGCAGCCAAACTGAAGTTCCTGAGGATGTTGCGGATTACAGAATTAGGATATATTTCAGGCACCAAGCACTGAAACAAAGATAAAATATGTTTAACGTCATGGATAATATGTCTGAATGTCGAATGAATTTTTTCCACCATTAATAAGGAGGAAATGAAAGCAGAGTTTTCTATACTTTTTAACAGCAGAGTAAAAAAAAGTAGATAAATATTGGGTGACAAAATACAAAGAGGTCTGATTTGAAAACGTGGATATAAAGAGAGAAGTAACAGTGGAAAATGACGAGGACGACGACGAGGAGGAGGAGGAAATGAAGGAGAGAGAGGAGGAGAATGATGCTCGGATAGGTACGGGGAAGGCAATTTGACTAGTTTCTGCTCTAAAACATGTCATTAAAGCTCTCAGTGCATTACTGATCGAAGATGGGAAGAAAGCACTTGAGATTCACAGCTGTAAGTAATGTAGTAATGTAACACTGTAGCAGTTCGTCAAGAAATACAATTCTACATAAGCATTGCTTTCATGTGGCTCAGTCGGCGACTTTATTAACAAAGGTGAGCGATTATTTGCCATTGAAACAGGGGCTATGGCGTAGAGATTTATTCTCTTGGTTAGGTAAACTCGTCTGAGAAGTCAGATAAGCCAATGCCTTTGTCTGTTACTCTCTCTGTTGTCTCATACTTAGTTGGCTATTTTCTTTTCGACTTTTCTGAGGCAAGATATTAAAAATGTAATACGGCACAATTTTGAATATGTCCACCAAAATATTATCTTGAAATCTTAAACTAATGGCCACTTTACCTTTTAAAACGCACATGTCAGAGAGTCCAAAATTTCAGGAACAAAATAGCCCCACAGTAAATTATGAGGGTAAAAGGTAAAGTGTTCCCGTTACAGGCCGGGTGTGGCCCAGAGTGTGGGTAGAGGTATAGCTTTACTCTTCCATGACTCCGTCACTAGAAGGAAGTGAGTGGTCAGCAGCACGCCCCGGCCGCACTTTACCCCCGGGAAAGCCCCGGTACCCATTTTACAGGAGGCTGGGTGGGCCCCAGGGCCGGTCTGGAGGGGCGGAAAATCTCGTCCCCACCGGGATTCGATCCCGGACCGTCTAGCCCGCAGTCAGTCGTTATACCGAATGAGCTACCCGACCCACTATATTCTGATGGTATGAAACCTAATATACGTAGCAGCCATACCTGAAATGAATTATGATGCGCTTAAATTTTCTTCAAGTGACTATTATTTGCCTTTCCGCCATTGTTAAGATTTACATCGTGTTTTACTGTTAAATTCGTAACTGTTCCTAGTGACCTGTTCTACCCGGATTTTGCGACACCAAAGTTGTACACTAATTTTCGTGTCCCGCAATAACACGGCCAGATTCTTCGTTAATGGTAATAAGATACACGCACTAACGCTCCTCTCTGAGTACTGTGAAATATGAGGGCTCTTAACCGTTCAAGAAAACAACTGTCGCTTCATGGAACACATGTCTTAATACTAAAACAAATTTACATTTTGACACACTGACTTAAGACAGTCTTGTTTTATCACACAAAAAAAAACCATATTCCTGAACTGAATTAAGAGAATGGGCGATGTAGCAGTGACGAAATATATTGTCTGTAGAGTATGAAATGAAATGCAATGTACCTTACACATTAACGCCATGATTCAAATGGTTACCTTCATGATTGATGTGTTTTGAATTGTATTATATCAGTTTGGAGAAATTAGAAGAAAGTTCCCTTGTTGAAAAGTTCTGCCATAGGATTCAGTTTTTCCACCCCTGTAATTCAGAACAAGCAAGAAGAGATGGCATCTTTGTGATAACAGTCAGTCTGTAGGAACACTCACTTCGTGGCTGCATACGTCTATTGCACGAAAATAATGGAGCAGTGTTATTATAATATCGATCCTTGTGGAAGATACCACAAGAACTTGATTTAATTGTTGTGGAATGAAAAATAAAGCCAGTCATTGCGTCAGTTCGATTGGCATTTAATCACCCTGAAATACTATATTCTGTTTTGTTTCTTCTTGCAACATAACTGTTGTGACCACAGAGAAAGGAATATGGAACGTTGTTCTTCTTCGCTGTGCAAGATAATTTTAATTGAATGGTGCCTGCTTTTCCTCCGTAACCACAATTTGTTTGGTAGACTGTAAACTGAGTGATCGTTCTTACGTGAAGCATTTCAGCACCAGGAAATCTTTGTTGTCGATAAAACATTTAATTATATACACCCGCATGTAACACGCTGAAATCTTAAATCCATATGAAAATATTTGTATTTCCCCACTTCACAGGAAGTATTTTGTTTTTCCATTAAAAATATCAGTCCGCTAATGACAAGTAGAGAAATAATCGCTGTGAAGTGTGAGAACTGTAAGAGACGTACAAATGCACTACTTTAAGGGTTTAGTTTTAAAGAAGCTGATATGTAATTTGTTTAGAAGAATGTATGGTGCTAAATATGAAAACGGGGAATGGAAAAGTCGGACGAATCGAGAACTAGAAGAGATGAGCAAAAGAGAAAATATAGTAAAATGGATCAAAGGGCAAAGGATAAGCTGGTTAGGTCACCTAGAGAGAATGGAGGAGGATAAGTTGTCCAAAAAGATCTTCACTCAAGAACTGGAAGGGACGAGAAGAAGGGGAAGACTCAGAAAAAGATGGAAAGAGGAAGTATAAAGAGATCTTCAAGTGTTGGGAGTGAGAAGATGGAGAGAGTTGGTGGCAGGTAGGAAAAAATGGAAGGACATTGTTTGACAGGCCAAAGCCCATAGTGGGCTGTAGTGCCAATGGAAGACGAAGAAGATATGTAAATTGGCCATCCTACATTTAAAATATTACAACATAAAAGAGAATACAACTGTTTGAAATCAACAGTTCACAACCATAACAGACTTATGGGAAGAAGTATCAGAAGGTCGCAAGGACTGAGAATATTACGCAGTAAGTAACTCTATAATACGTAAGATTCTCTTGCAAAATAATATTACAATGATTAACTGAATGACGGTGACATGGATAAAACAGATATATCAAATGACAGAAATAAGAACAGCACCAAATTTTTTGGGGGGGTCTAAGGAAAACCACCAGTTAGGAGATTTAGACGTTGATAGATGAGACGATAGTAATGAAACTGGTCTCTGAGACTCATGGTGTGAATGTGCATGTTGGATCGATTTGGCTCACAACAGGATGAACTAGTTGTTTTCAGCAACTGTCATTATCATCTGTATAGTCAAAACGTACCTTGGGGACACAAAAAAAAATTATGAACCAATCGAGGAAGATCCTGTAGAGTAGGACTTCGAAGTAATGCAGTAATGACGCAATGCCGTACAGTAGGTAGTTGCACTGGATGGACCATACTATTATCTTCTTAAATTTAACATTTTTAAACTTACTCTCTCCCAAATTTTAATTCCGATCCGACAATTCGGCATCATAACTTAGAAGACAGTAGCAGGAATATATAAGGTTAGCTCTAAAGTAAAATTAACCCACGGTCACTTTTAAAACACAATGTGACAATAATCAAACTGCCTAATAATTGCTGAAATCCTAAAGCAGGGTGCTGGTTTGTGGTCTGGGTTAGAAACAGGAATACCCCAAAAAGAGTAACCTCTGTATATGAAACATTACCCCAAACAACAATAGAATAAAGGGAGATAACCAAATACTTGTGTCTGACAGTATAAAGAACAGTGCTAATTATATACACAAAGTGCATTATTATTAAAACATTTACCTTGCCCGCATAATTTAGAATGTTTTGTGGTTATCAGAATAAACAGTGATTATTTTGCTAAACAGTATTAAGGGGTTGGTGTTCGTAATGTCGTAAGTGTCTCATTTCTTTTAACAAATAATGAAGTTCATCTTTAATTAGACAATCAACATTGCGGAGCCGTTACCAATTTGCAGCTGGTGTGAAATGTGATGCAATTTCTCCCTCCAAAATATGTCGCTCAATTCTCCAGTGTCTTTGCCCTCTCCGCCTAGAAATGCTTCACAAAAGGCGCGACGTAAGATTAATTTATGTTAATAAAAATCCAACCAGATGCAACAGTATGCAGATATTTATTTACTGCAAAGTCACTCTACATGTTTCAGGTGTCACAGCACCCATCATCAGGAGTACTAAAAACTTCCCTCCAACGTGGCCTGATCAGGCCACGTTGGAGGGAAGTAGCTGTACCAGTATTATGACCTGTACCGGAGGCTGCGGTTACAGTTTTTAGTACTCCTGATAATGGGTGCTGTGACACACGAAACATGTAGAGTGACTTCGCAGTAAATAAATATCTGCATACTGTTTCAGCTGGTTGGATTTTTATTAACATCGAATTACGATGCACGGAACCATGAGCTTAAAAAAATTAATTTATATATTTTTCTCTGATCGCCTAGGATAGCGAGCATGATTCAGTGTTGACAAAAATCAGTTATCCCAAATGCAGTACACTGTTGTGATGCAAGGAGCAGAGTGCCTGTCAGGAAGCCTGCAGCAGGAGCGTCGCTGAACTGCACTATTGGAAATCAGGCCACACTGTGCACAATAGTAACCACTGTAGTGGTGACCCTACGATCCCGATTGTTAAAGGAATGCCGGCGACCAGCTACGTGGGGTGCATGCCTCATGCTGCGATCAGTACACAAGACAAGACTAGGTGCTATATTGAACTTAGTCTCTTCTTCTTCTTCGTTTTGTGAAATACGTGGCTGATATAACAAAAGTTTTAGAAAACTGCAGTTTCACTTAGTAAATAAAAACGACTTTATTGAAAAGAATAATTTCAGTAGACTTTAACAGTCCAATTCCCACGTCGCAGGAAACTACCTGTGCGTTACAGAACCTGCTGATAGACCAATCTTTACTGCTTATTTTGAGAATGGTATGCAAAAATTAAACAAAACCTGCAAAAAACGCATTTATTTATTTTTTAAGCAGGTGGTACAATAAATATCGTCGTATATGTTTTATTATTTATTATTTATTATATTAGTACCGTCAATACACAACACATGCAAAGACCAGATGTATTAATACAACTGGGTTATATCTGGCGACATGTTTCGGCCGTTAACCGGCAATCCTCAGGCCAACAAGGAATAGTATTGTTAAGGTACAGTCAAATTGTTTGTCCAATGGGCCGGTTAACGGCCGAAATATGTCGCCAGATATAACCCGGTTGTGGTAATACATCTGGTCTTTGCATGTTTTGTGTATTGACGGTACTAATACAATAAATAGTTGACGGTACACAGCGGGATAGCTCCCTTCAAAAAAATGTTTTATTATTTTACATTTTTAAGTCAATTTCAAAAATCGTCAGAGGCGAGTTTTTGTGAATGCGGTAACGATGATTTGGACTCTAAGAAACGTGGAAAATATAACGACCCGCTGATCACCTCTTGGTTTATTAAAAAGTATTAGGCTCTACTGAACTACTCGTACTTGTATAAAACTTCAAAGCCAAAGTCGCTGCTTTGACATCAAGAGCTTTACACTTTGTTAACGTATGTTATTTATGGATATCCCGTGATTCCCTGCATTTGAGTTTGTTAAGTAAAAGTGGATATTTTGGGCGCAGCGTACGTACCGGTGATCCTTTGTAAAACCTGCAGAAAATAGAAGACCTGAAAGACCTAGGCGAAAAAGTGAATGAAAGGGTGAAAATAATTTTAAAATATTATAATGTGGTGGCATGGAATGGATTGTTCTGACAGAACATATATATATATATATATATATATATGTGTGTGTGTGTGTGTGTGTGTGTGTGTGTGTGTATGAAACATCGGGTTTTATAAAATGCGGGAAGAACTTTCTTCCACGGAGTTGGTTGGTTGCTTAATTGATTATTTCGTTAAATAGTATGATTCTCAGAATAGGCTGCGTGTGTTTCCTCAGCAGCACTATCTCTTTGGCCTTCGTAACGGTTACGTAATGCACTTTTGCTAGAAAGGTGAAACTTTTTTAAATATCTGCAAATAAATTCAGGCTGCAAATAGTTAGCTATTCAAACATGTAATTTAAGAATTCTACAGAAATCGTTATGTGAATATTGTTTTGTACTGCAAATAAGGACAGTATGCTGGTAGCCCATATATTTATGTTATATTCAACGATGCTTTAATAGCTCAGGTTATGTAACGCCGAATATGACTACGGTTTGTAAACAGATGTAATTTGAGATTTTATCACAGCATTTATTTTGGAATCTGAGGGAAACCACGGAATTCTCAACAAAATATTCTGTGTGTCCCTCTCCATCGTATATAGAGACCATAAGTTCAATCATTTCCATGTTTATTGCTCTAACGTAACAACTTTAAGTGAACTGTAAGGCCGTTATTAACCATGATATTCGTCTTGCGGAATATCGCGAATCTTTCATTTTTTAAGTCTTCCTAGGACCAATGTTTTTTCCCCGAGCATTTTGTTTCTAAGAATCTGTAGTGTAACTTGTTCTATCAAAATTAACAGTCTTGACAGTGGATCTCCGATGCCAGATTAGAAGACTGGACCTCCCGTTTACAGATTAGGAATGCTACCTCATAGACCGTAAATTTCGATGGCTGTGAATCAAGACTGTAAAATACAACGCAAAGAATATAATTTCCTTCATATTATTTATGTACCGTAACGAAGTTTGACAGAAAAAAGAAAGCGACCGCACGGGCACGCAAAGTGCATCATCACGACAAAATTACTAATGCAGAGGGATGCCATTGTTAAGGGCAGAGCATGTTGTACTATGCTAACCAATGGATTATCACGTGATTTGTATAAGCTTTCATTGAAAATGGGTTGGGCTGTGCCTCCGTAAATAATAAGAGCACAGACGCCCAGATATCTCGCCCGTCTGTAATGCTCGAACGCTTTACGTCCTGCATCCTCTAAATGTCAGTACGGGGCCTCTAGATCCACCTGAATTGTACACCGAGACCCCAAGCCTAGCAATTTGACTAGTTTTGTGTTCACAAAATTAACCCCAAGGTTTCTCCTATTGCAATCCGTGACGCCATATAAAGGTAAAGGTAAATTTCACCCTAGAACAGACCACAAAGGCCCAGAGGGGGATAGAGTTATCGCTTTACTCTTTCAATAAGCTCGGAGTTAGATGGTGTGGGTGGTGAACGCCAGGCTCCGGCCTCCTTACCCCCGGGAAAGACCCGATATCCAGTATATAGGAGGCTGAGTGGGTTCCAGGGCCGGTCTGGACGGGTGCGGAAAATCTCGCCCCCACAAGGATATACCTTTTTCTAACACTTATATCTAAAGTTCTGGAGTCTGAAATTCATGAAAGTCACTGTGAGGAAGACCAACCGGTTAATACTGTTTATTTTATGATTTACATAAAACACATGAACAGTCTGTGTAGATAAAATTTTGGGTATTTCCATTCTAAACTGGTGCTACAAACAAAGTATGACCGGTACGCAAATCCTCTCACAGAATTTACACACTCGCTCATAGCGACCGATGGTGCTATCCACTCTGCAGTATTGCGCTAAAGCAGGTCTCCACTCGGCAGAGCGAATATCAATTGGTACAGAGCGACAGATGAAAACTCAGTTTCGAGATAATGGGTAGGTTTTCACCCTTTTTATAGGCCACGCAGGCCCTTAGGTTGAGTAGAGGTGTAGCTCTACTCTTTTCTAGGACCTTCCGGCACTAGGTGGGGGTGGAAGGGTCAGCCCCACGCTCCGGCAGTTTCGCGATAACACCCTCTGTATATTCATCACTGTAATTAAAAGGATTTAAAAACTGACATGACTGTCACACTTTATGGAGATACAGGAATCATTTCTCCAACTAGGCTTCATCAATTAAATAAATTGTTGTATTTTTTTTCAATTTTATTTCGAGTCTATAAATTCTCAAACTAATTCATGCCCTCACCTACAACTTCATAAATAAGAACTTCATTTTGTCGACATGTTGATATGTTCACTGAGTTGAAAGGAAGTAGAGTATTTTCACGAAAATCTTCACGAGCTCAGTCTCAACACGTTGTAGTTTTCACTTCCCTGATTTTTTTACAACGGCATGAATGTAAACATCAGCGTTATTATATTATCATCCACCATCGTATGTAACCAAACCACCGGATATGTTGATTTTTAAAAATCAGAACTGCATATACTTTGTGACTACCTCTCTCAAAGCTATATTACTGCACTGTGTAGAGTACTTCCAGCAAACGTTATTCCCAAAAGTTTTTAGTAAACCAGATAATTTGTCTTTTCAGCTGTTATAAAAATAAATACAGGTAAGATGAATTCTTGTCCACCTTAGATCGTCTCTTCGTCTGATCATGTTTGAAGTAATCTTTGTTATTGCTTAAAATAAATGTGTGCCTCTTGTACAGAAAAGTCAATTAGAAAGAGAATGACTGATAAAGAAAATGGGTCTGTGTTCTTTGATTACTTACAGCACATCAGGGTAACGCCTAGCGTAAAATTGTTTTGTAGTCTGCTCAAATTCCACAATACAGGCCAGGAGTTCCATTCGTTTCTCTTCCTTTGCATCAACAATAGATTTTCTAAACATAAGTAGGCCGATTCTGGTTTCCGCGGGGTCTAAGGTGTAGGTCTGCGGCAGCTCGCTTGCTGGGACGTGGGTTTGAATCCCGCTGGGGGCATGGATGTCTCTCTTTTATAAATATTGTGTGTTCTCAGGATGCAGGTCTCGGCGACGGGCCGATTCCTCGTCTAGGGGGGGTCCTACCGAGTGTCTTGTGTCTGCGTGCGATCTCGGAATTGCAGCATTGAGGCGGCCCAGGCACGAGTATGACTGTTGTGCCACTGTGGGGGGGGGGGCAATAGATTGTACGCTGTGTATTTGTAAAGATGGGCAGTCAGTGTTCCCGTAACAAGATGTCGCTTCAGCTGAGCGCATGTTCTGAAACAGTGCGTTGATACAAAGAAAATACGAAGGGCAACTGGAATTATAAACGCAAGCTTCATTTACAGCGCTACTTATTCCACGCATGTTCCGATCATGTTTCGTGTAGGAAGTCAGAACTGTTCATCCCTGCGGCAGTTATTAGTACTTAGATCGTTTCATACAGCTATAATGTGGGTCAGATGAGTGGGTGTGTGGGCGTCACTATTAACAGCAAAGCAACCAAATCAACAATTTAAGTGCAATCTAACCCACACGCGTGTGTGTGTATTTATATACATATATATAAAGGTAAAGCAATCCCATTATAGGACTGTACAGGCCCTGAGGTTTCCAGGAGGCTGAGGCACCCAGATTTCAAGACAATCGGCTCATGAAGGTGTTAAGGTTGTCAGCCTCCTTCACCCCCAGGAAATATTCCTGGTACTTATTTCTGTTATAGGCAGAGTTAACCCCAAGGCCATAGTGCGGCCGGAAGTTTTATGTCAATGAAAAATTCCAATGACACTATCGGGAATCGAACCCGCGACCTTCCGGCTTGTGACGCAGTGTCTCAACCAACTGTGTCACTGCGTGCCCATATATATATATATATATATATATATATATATATACCTACATACGTACATATTTATATATACTTCACACATATATATATACCTATATACATACATATTTATATATACTTCACAAAATGGAAATGGCGCTGTGAAAACACTCCAAAAACTTACTCCAAGGAACAGAATCCTTTTTGAGAAATTATCCTGTTCTCAGCTAGTCAAGAAATTCCCCGCATATTATGGAACCCGAAGGATAATTACGGCGTTTACATGAGCCCGTCACCTATCCCTATCCTAAGCCACATCAATCCAGTCCATATCCCTCCATCCCACTTCCTGAAGACCCATTTCAATATTGTCTTCCCATCTAACTCGTCAACACCTCCAACATCTATATGTCCCTATAAGATTCTTTAATGTTATGTACGGATATGGAACACATGAAGTGCCTTTGCATGTCAGTTCAGTCCTTTGTCAGGAGTGGCTTTTAATTGCTCACACATCGTCTTGCTTGTTCCGCGTTTTTCTGTTTCAGAGACAAAGTGTTCTGTTTGAGTTACAGTAGTTTTCGTAATTTAGACATACATTCACGACTAGGAAAGAATCAGACACAAACCGCAACGTAACACAACCACACTGAATTAAACATTTACGTGAGAGGAGGTAAAGTTCCATGCATTCTTAACCTTGATAACAGATGGAGGTGAGTGGTCAGCTTCACGTAGTGGTTGCTTTTCTCCTGAGCTAAGAATATGCGGTAGGCTTTGCTAAGCCTCAGAACTGGCAAGGAGAAGACGATGCAGAGATAAACGTCTGCCCGAACGGAAATTGATCCCCCGGTCATTCATCGCTACACTGACCAATCCTTTCCGACTCCGAGTATTACGAAATAACTTACTCTGCATGAAAAGACTAGGAATTTTACATTTTGTTTCAAAATTTCCAGAAATGAGTCAGCATCTCTGTTACTAAGATCGAGCGGATAATGACATGATGTGAAAGCGTTTTATTCCAAATGACAACAAACATTTGGAGCAGGAATAACGTAGTCAGTATAATGACTAGTTTGCGGGCTTGGCGACTGAAGAATTTTCGATTGACTTCCGGCAGGGGCAATATATACCATTTTCAAAATGTTCTGCCCTGTTCCGTGGCACACACAGCCTCGTGTTCCGTAGGTAAAGTAAAGATACAGTTCACCCTACATCAGGCCATGAAGGCGCAGCGGAGGAAGAAGTAGAAGTATAGCTGTACTTTTTCTTTAACATCGGCGCTAGATGTGGGTGTATGATCAAAGCCGCTCTCATGCCACTTTACCACCTAGAAAGGCTCCCGCTACGTATTAGACAAGGGGCTGGGTGGGTGCCGAAAATCTCGCCTCCACCGGGATTCGATTCCCGGACCGTCCAGGCCGTTGCGGGTCGCTTTACATGCTACTCTATCCTGGCCCACATTCAATGGGTATCGGAGATAATATTCCCTTTCTAAATCAGAGGAGGCGTGAAGCTGAACACTCACCTCCTTCTACTACCACAGTTAAGAACAAGTGAAGCTCCGCCTCCACTGCACATACGCCTTCAATTTAACAAGGAAAACTTCAACATTATCCGGGCAGTAAAGATAAAGGTTGCCAAAAAGATGGCCAGCGTCGTAAAGACATTCAGGAGCACAAGCGTCAAGTTTAACATAGTATATTATTCAGAAATATACGGAGTTTGGATGTTCATCCTCATGTCTTACAAACAAAACCACAATATCCTTTCCACATATGAGCCTGGACGGGCCTCAGGGATGACGTGGACGCAATTGTCGCGAAAAACCAACCCTTGTCTCGATGGGTATCGAAACCTTATCGTCAAGGTTGTAGATGGACACTTTACTCGGAGCGAATCTGTCAGTACATACCGCATATGTCTATAGTACGGGAACTAGTGCCATTTATAACCATTACAGAGACCATCAACCTCTGCAAAAGAACATACACTTACGCTGAACTCAATGAAATATTTTGCCAAGTGCTATCCAAAAATTTAAAGATCAAGATATATATAGAACTATAAATTTACCTGTTGTTTTGTATGGGTGCGAAGCTTGGTCGCTGACATTGCGGGAGGAAAGGAAGCTGAGGGTGTTTGAGAACATGGTTTTGAGGAGAATATTTGGACCTAGGAGGGACGAGGTAACGGGGGAATGGAGGAGATTGCATAAC